>Ga0209594_1000303_pt1 | contig 33398 bp, 27 predicted proteins | sample AshMeaCrysSpring_FD_184126 | JGI IMG/M metagenome (GOLD analysis project Ga0209594, IMG submission 184126) | Groundwater microbial communities from Big Spring, Nevada to study Microbial Dark Matter (Phase II) - Ash Meadows Crystal Spring... | ecosystem: Environmental > Aquatic > Deep subsurface... | reverse complement strand
TTCTTCACTCAATCTTACTATATACTTCGCTTGTCCCATAGGTATAACCATCTTTAATTGACTTAGGCTCTTTTCCCAATTTTAGCAATTATGATCTACTAGGTGCATTATGTATATTTAATATATTTTAAACCAAAAAGGTATTTAGTCCGCGTAGGCGGACTTCGCTTATGTAGCGTGGGATTTCAATCCCTCGCTATAGCAAACCTAAATTGGTTGTGAGGAGACAAGGGGTTTAAACCCCTTGTCTGAAATGAGGAGACAAGGGGTTTAAACCCCTTGTCTGAAACTATGATTTATTTTACAATTTCTAACGGACTGCTATATGCTAAATTGAGAGCAGAAAAAAAACAACAGAATTATGCAGCAAAAGAAATTAACAGCAAAGGAAATAGAAGAGGCAATCAAAAAATACTCTCAGGTGCTGGAATTAAAACCAAATTGTGTCCCAGATCTGATAGCATTGGCGGATATTTATGAGGAAAAACAAGAGCTAAATAAGGCGATAATTTACCGCGAGCGGGCGGTAAAGTTAATGCCAAAAAATGCGAATGCAAGAGCAAGATTAGCTAAATTAATGTTAGCTGTGGGCAAAAATAAAGAGGCAGTAAGTTATTATCAAGAAGCTATAGCTCTCAACCCTCAGCAACCAGCAGGAGTATACCATCAGTTGGGTGATGGGTTAACAAATCTTGGTAAGTTAGAAGAGGCAATAACAGCATATCAAACAGCTCTTAAAAATAAGCCAGTAAATCCCAATATAATTAAGCAAAAGTTGACAGATGTGCAAGCTAAGTTAATAAGAAAAAATGAGCCAAAACCTGTGGAGAAAAAGCCACAAAGTGCAGTTGAAAAGGGAAAATTAGCTCATGGTTTGATCCAGCAAGGGAATATAAATGAAGCAATAAAAGAATATGAGGAGGCTTTAAGTCTCCCAGGGGATAAACCAGTATGGTTGTATCAGCAACTGGGAGATGCTTATCAGAAAAATAACCAGTTGGAAAAGGCGATCGCCGTTTATCAGCAAGTAATTCCGATATATCCGAAACTTACCGTAGCTTATGTTGGTTTGGCAAATGCTCAGGCTATATGTGGCGATGTAGAGGCGGCTATATCTAGCTTGGAGCTTGGAATAAAATCAAATCCTGTGACTACCCAATGGATATACGAAAGACTGAGGACAATTTTAAAGGAGCAGGGTAAGTTAGAAGAAGCTATTGCGCGTTACAGAAGTCAAATAGAGCAAAATCCTACGCATCCTGGGTTGTATGTGCAGTTGGGTGACGTTTTAGGAGAGCTGGGGGAATTTGCAGAAGCGGTTGTTAATTACCAGAAAGCTAAGGAGCTGGGTTTGGAAGAGCCGTAGTTATACTTAAGGCTACAAAATCGGCTGGTAGATTTGGGAAGAATAGATGATGCTGAAGCTGAGTCGCAACAACTGGCGGCAAAATATCCCGATAAACCCCAGGGGAGGGAAGGTTTAGCGAGAGTTGCGGTGCTGACGCACCAGCATGATTTAGCTCTTGAGCGTTGGGAAAAGATAATTGAGCAATTCCCTGAGCATATACCAGCGCATGTAGGGAAAGGTAATGCGTTAATTGAATTGGGCAAAATTGATGAAGCAAAAGCTCTATTTCAAGAATTAGTAGATAAGTATCCTGATAAACCTCAAGGATTAGAAAATTTAGCTAAATTAGCAGTGCGTAATCAAGAGTGGGAAACAGCACTTAAATATTGGGAGGAATGTATTGGGAAATTCCCCAAAAATATGTGGTTTGAAGTGGGGAAAGCTAATGCTTTAATGCAGTTGGAAAGATTGGCTGAAGCAGAAGTTATTTTTCAGCAAATAAAACAAGAATATCCTGATAAACCGCAAGGAATGGAAGGCTTAACTCGTTTGGCGAGAATTTCAGGGAATATAGAATTGAGTTTAGCTTATTCTGAGCAATTAATCGCCAGATTTCCTGAGAGTAACATTGGTTATTGGGAAAAAGAACAAGCTTTTATTGAGTTAGGCAGATTTGAAGAAGCAAATGCAGCATTTCTTGCACGCCCATCAGCTAAAAATACAAATGTTATTAAAAGAAAAAAACCTGTAAATTTTCCCCAAGATTTGGTTTTACCTGAAATGGTTGGGGTAAATAATGACTATACTTTTCTTGAGGAGCAGGTAAAAGAGTTTGTGGCTAGTGGAAAGGAATATAAATTACCTGTGTCAATAATTATTCCTGTGTATAATCGGAAGGAAATTCTGGCTAAAACTTTAGCGGCGATAACTCATCAAACCTATCCCAAAGATTTAATAGAAGTGGTGATAGTAGATGATGGGAGCAGTGATGAGATAGTAGAAGTAATTCGGAAATATGAAAATTATCTGGAGTTAATTTATACGAGACAAACAGATAAAGGATATCGTGTAGCAGCAGCCAGAAATTTGGGAATGCGAGCTGCAAGACATGATTATTTTATCACTTTAGATTGTGATATTTTGCCCTATCCAGAGTTAGTGGAATCTTATATGAAATGGTTCCATGTGACTGATAAGGCAATTTTAATTGGACATAGAAGGTATGTTTGTTCTGATGCAATTACAGATGATGAGATTCTGGAAAATATTGATGTGGCTTTAAATTTACCTGATATTATTCCCAATAATGAAGTAGTTGATGCGGTTACAAGAGCAGGAATATCTTATGATTGGCGATTTCCTATTTATGTCAGAACCAATTATAAAAAGGAACAAAAATGGCCATTTCAGGGTTATGCTGCGGGAAATGTTGCTTATCCAAGAAAAGCAATAGAACTGGCGGGTAATTATGATGAAACTTTTCAGCATTGGGGGAAAGAAGATAATGAAATAGCTTATCGTTTTTACAATGCAGGTTATTATTTTATTCCCATTATGGAGGCAATGTCTGTTCATCAAGAACCACCTGGAGGCAAAAATGAAACGGATCGGGAGGCGGGATTTGAAGTAACTAAAAAAATTATAGAACAAAAATGTCCTGCTCCTATTTATCGCAATTATCGTCAGGGAGAAATGTATGAAATTCCTAAAGTTTCTATTTATATTCCTGCTTATAATGCAGCAAAATTTATAAAAGAAGCTGTTGATAGTGCGTTAAATCAAACCTATACAGATTTAGAAGTTTGTATTTGTGACGATGGGTCAACAGATGAAACATTAAAAGTACTGGAAGAAAATTATGCAGATAACCCAAGAGTTCGTTGGGTTTCTCAACCTAATGGTGGAATTGGTAAAGCATCAAATACCGCAGTGAGGATGTGTCGGGGAATGTATATTGGTCAGTTGGATGCTGATGATTTACTTAAACCTAATGCGGTGGAATTGGCGGTAAATTATTTAGATAAGAATGATGTGGGATTTGTTTATAGTTCCTATGAAGTTATTGATGCAGAGGGTAATTTTGTGCGAGAGCAAAAACCAGGTATAGAATTTTCCAGGGAAGCTTTATTACAAGGAATGTGCGTGACTCATTTTCGGATGTTTAGAAAACGGGATTGGATGAGAACAACTGGTTTTGATGAAGAATTAGTTAATGCGGTAGATTATGATATGTACTTAAAATTAAGTGAGATATGCTATGGGGAGCATTTGGATAGTGTTAATTACTGTTACAGATGGCATGGAGAAAATACCAGTATTAAGCAGCGAAAAAACCAAGAAGTAAATCATTTTTTGGTGATAGATAAAGCATTAGCCAGGTTAGGATTAGGGGATGTTTGGGAAGCTGTACAAGGAGATATTTCCAACCCCAGATCGGTGAAATTTCAACGGAAAAATGAAGGAGAAAAAGAGGTAAATGTTGAGGGAATAAAGGCAACAGAAATTGATAGCGAACCACTGGTAATGAGGATAAAATTGGCTTATGAGTTGATGGAGCAGGGGAAAATTCAAGAGGCAATAAAAGAGTTGAATCAAGCATTGAATTTACCAGGGGATAAAACACCGATTTATCAAGGTTTGGGAGATGCTTACAGAAGGATAGAATTAGAAGAAGCTCGCGCTTATGGGAGGAGTAAATAAAAGGGAGAGTAGGGAAAAAGTGGGGCAGGTTTTGAAGCAAAAATTATGCTGATACCTGCCTTCTATAGAAACAAATAAAAACTGGTTAACTTATTGTGCAGCACCCGCCAAAAAATCATTCACAGATAAGATTTCAATCCCTCGAAATGGATGCAGAATCAAAAGATATGAATCACCACTTACAATTGTATCCGCTTTACCATTAACCGCAACTTCCAAAAATTTATTATCTTTTGGATCTCGACACTCTGTCACTTTCTCAACAATATTTACAATCTGAACACTCTGTACAAATATCTCATAAAAAAACAGCCTCTCTGTCAAACTTTTATAACGCTCAAACTTCGAGCGACTCAAAACAGAACGAAACTCAAAAAGAGTGTTTTCAGAAACCAAAAGATAACCAGATTCAAGAGCATAATCAAAAGCTAATTGTGCCTTTGAATTTGATAAAAGCACTGCACTAGACCTGTTGCGAAAATTTTTAAACCCCCCCTAACCCCCCCTTATTAAGGGGGGGGGAAATGTCTGTTTTTTGGTAATTTTCCCCCCCCTTATTAAGGGGGGGTTAGGGGGGGTTAACACTACTTTCGCAAAAGGTCTACTAATTAAAACGTTTGTATCCACAACATAACGTTTAAGATTCATGGGTTAAAATATCTTCTAAAATCTCTGGAGTTAAACCGTTTTCTTGCGCGTCTTCTGCCATTTTATGGGCTAACTTTTTTAAGCGTTCATTTTTGAATCGTTGTAAAATTTCAAAATCTTCTATTGATATTATTGCCACATAATCTCGGTCATTGTTGCGCACCACAATGGATTCTTTTTGTGCAGCCTCCATAATAGCAGAAAAATCTTTTCTTACTTCAGAATCAGAAACTTGACGCATTTGCAACCTCTTGACTCAATTACTTTTTTTATTATATACTAGGAAAAACCAAGTTATTGGGATAACCAGCAATAGCCATTGTTATTACAAAAAAAATAAAAAGAAAAAAAGCATTGAAAAGGCATAAAAAGACCAAAACAATATGAACAAAATATATGAACAAGACTTTAATTTGTGGCAAGAAACCACAGCAAAATTAATCCGAGAGAGAAAGTTTGATGAGGTTGACTGGGATAATTTATTAGCAGAATTGGAGGATATGGGTAAATCAGAAAAACGTGCTTTTACTAGCAATTTAATGATATTAATTGCCCATTTACTCAAATTAAAAGTTCAGTGGGATGCTCCTGATACAATGAAAGAAAGTTGGTACAATTCAGTAATTGAACATCGAGTTAGAGTTAAAAAACAGTTACGAGAGAATCCTTCTTTTAATAATTATTTCCATGAAGCAATAAAAGATGTTTATACCGATGCTCGGAAAATTGCGATAAAACAAGGTAAATTAGCATCTAAAAACGTAAGAAAACCGAATGAAAATGAATATCCAATGGATTGTCCTTTTACTATAGAGCAATTATTGGATGATGATGACTTTGGTGATTGTTAAAAAAGGCGATCGCCTGTTTCAAATCATCAAAAAAGGAGCGGGCTAAATATTCCTCAACCGCTCCCCAAATCATCATTTATGAGAGTTTAATTACTATCAATCACTTTTTTGACTGCTTCAAGATCTAAGTTCAATTTGGTAGCTATTTCCTCCACACTTAAACCTAATTCGGATAAAAGAGGAACTGTTTCTAGTTTGCCTTCTTGTTTTCCTTGTTGTTTCAATTCTGGAGCTAATTCTTTTTTCAAATTAGCGGCATATTCTCGGAAATACCTAGTTTGTTTTAAATCATCTAAGCTAAACATAGCTTCTATTTCCTCCCTACTTAATGATGTTAACTTATAGACTAAAGTTGTCTCGATCAGTTCTAAAATTTTCTGCTTTCTTCCTACATCGTCGATATTTTCCCGCGCAAAGTCCATCAATATTGGCGCTTTTTCGATTACTTTTGCTTCCGTTTCAAGTACCAGTTCGATTATTCCCCTACCCAGGGATGTTGCTGGTGGTTCTCCGAGTTCATCAAGATACACTCGTACTAACTGTTGACTCAGCAAAAAACCTCGATACTGATGGGGTACACCAGGATCTAAACTTCTTTGCGCAAATATTGCAATAGCACTCCAATCATTAGCTGGTTGATATTGCCCTAAATAAATCATAGCTTCTGTAATGAAGCGCCAGTAAAAGTCTGGTTTGGGTTGAAACTGCACTTCTACAAAGTAAATAGGTTGATTAACTATTCCTTCTTTGGGCATGAATATACCATCAAACCTACGACTTAATTCTTTAATTTCCCGTGAGGAAAATTGATAACCTTCCACATAAGGTTGATTAATTAATTCAAACACTAATTCGGGAAAAGTTTGGAAAAGTTGGTAAAATAAACTATCAGTTCTCACTCACGTTAATTTCTTTGTTGGTTGTTGGTTATTATCCTTATTATAGCAATTCCTTATTATATTTTTTGGGGCAAAATTTTTATATTTGACATGGGGACATAGATCAGCTATTCTAAAATAAATTCACAATTAAACTAGCAGTAATTTAAAACATTATTGTATGGCACAAAACAATTCAACTCCAGAAAAATATCTCCAAACGGGAGATCAACTAAGAAAAGAAGGGAAAATAGAAGAGGCGATCGCCGCATACAAACTAGCGCTATCTCTCAATCCTAATTCAGTAATAGCTCACCTGAAATTAAGCGAAAGCTATAATAATACAAAAAAAATTGACACCAGCATTAACTATTATCAGCAAGCAGTAAAACTTCAGCCAGAAAATGTAAATGCAAGGGGAAAACTGGCTCATTGTTTGATGCAGCAAGGAAAGATTATTGAGGCGATAAAAGAGTATGAAACAGCCTTGACTTTGCAAGGGGAAAAACCAGTATGGTTGTATCAACAGTTGGGAGATAATTATCTGAAAAATGGGCAGCTAGACAAAGCAAAAATTACTTATGAGCAAGGAAGAGAATTAAATCCCCAAAACCCCTGGTTACAATTAAAATCAGCAGAAGTATTACTAGAATTAGGAAATGCTCAAGAGGCGCTTACTACCTATCAAAAAGCAATTAAAATACAGCCAACTAATCCTCAGTTTTATTTAAAACTAGCAGAGTTTTATTTTAGGCGGGATGAAGTAGAAAAAGCGCTAGCTACCTATAACCAAGCTTTAGAAAATAACCCCGATAACCTTCAAGTATCTGCAGTTATTTACAAAGAATTAGCTAAAGTTGCTTGGCTGAAGTTGGGAGACTTAGATGCAGAAGATGCAGCGGATGAAAAAGCAATAAAAAGCTACTTCCAACTGCTAGAAACCAACCCAGAAGATGTGCAAGCGCTTCAAGGTTTGGTGGAAATTTACCGCAGAAGACAAGAATTTGCTAACGCTCTTACTTATTGTCAGCAATTAATTAAAATTCAGCCAGAAAATAGTCTGGGATATATTAGAAAAGCTGAAGTAATGATGGATCAAGGAGACATTGACGGAGCAATTACAAATTATCAACAAGCTTTCGAGATAAAATTAGAGCAACCATTAAACTTGTATCAAAAATACGCAACTCTTCTGAGAGGAGAAGGGCGAAAAAAACAAGCTATATCTAGTTATGAAAAACTCCTTGAAAGCAACCCCCCAACTCATATTGCTGCTTTTATTTATAAACAATTAGGGGAAGTTTATCAAAAGTATCCCCTTACTCAAAGCGGGGAGTTTGCACAAGCAGAAATTGCATTTCAAAAGGCAAAAGAAAAATACTCTCAAGTAAATGATTTAGCTGTGGGAGAAATGAAGCTATTAACCCAAGAAATAGGGGAAATTGACTCCCTAATGCTGGTACCATATCGTTATGCTATCAGACTCAATCCCCATGATGTTTTATTGCACAAAAATTTAGCAGAAGCAGCAATAAAATATCAAAAGTGGGATGAAGCAGTAGCAGCTTTACGCTATGCCTTGAAATTAGAACCTAATCAACCTGCATTATCAGAGATTGACAAGGGGCTTAAGCCCCTTGCCCGTACCTCAAAACCAAAAGAAAGAGACAAGGGGCTTGAGCCCCTTGCCCATACCTCTGCCCGTATCTCAAAACTAAGAGAAACGCTGTATGAGCCAGAAAAAACAGTTAGTATGGCGAGTAAAACTGCAAAAGTTGACTTAGTAATTTGCATCATAACCTGCGAAAAATACCAACATAAACAACAAGCTATTCGCGCAACTTGGTTACAAGAAGTTATTAAACAGAATATAACTTATTTCTTTGTTATTGGAAAACCATCTTACCAGAGTTATGTAGAAGGGGATATTCTTTATGTTAATGCACCTGATAATAAAAAAATATACCAATTAATTCAATTTATTTATCAGGAAACTTCTTTCTCCCATATCTTTAAAATAGATGATAATTGTTATGTGAGTATAGATAACCTTTTACAATGTGATTTTGCTCATTATGATTATGTCAGAAATGAGGTAAAATATAAAGAGCGATCGCCTCTTTGGTATTTAGGGAAAACCACAGAGAAAAGCATTGCCGAATATAGAGGTGATTATCTGGAAACTTGGGCTACTGGTGATTATAGTTACTTTTAAAATCGTCATGGAATGAGTAAAATTGTTGAGTATTTGCAACAAAATCAAGAAATTAAATCAATCCCAGATATTTTGCAAGAATATAATATTAAACCCAGTCATTGTGAGCAATTTATTACAGGAGGAGAATTTACTTACAAAAAAACAGATTATCAGTTAGCACTAGCTCCAGGAAGAGAAATACCTTTTCCCCATAAAAACAAACAGGTAGTGGTTTTTCATTCAGATGCAGCGCCAGAAAGATTAGAGCAAATTCATCAAAATTATTATGATGATAATTACCAAAACCGCACCTTTTTAAGAAACCCATATTGGTGGGAAGCAGATAATGATAGGGTATGTTTAGAGAGGATAGATAATAAAGAAATTGAAGTAAAGCTTAATGATGTTCTCTGTTTTGTGGTAGTAAGAAATGAAGAATTAAGACTGCCTTATTTTCTCCAATATTATCGCAATAAAGGGGTTGCCAAATTTTTCATAGTAGATAACCATTCCACTGATACAACCCTAACATTTTTACAGCAACAACCAGATGTATATGTTTGGCATACAACACGCTCTTTTCGCATCTCTAGTGGTGGGTTAGACTGGCTGGAATTATTATTACAAAACTACGGAGTAAATCACTGGTGTTTAACCTTAGATGCTGACGAGTTTCTCTATTATTATGACTGTGAAAATAAAACTATTCCTCAGTTGTGCGCAGAATTAGAAAAAGAGAATAAACAAGCTTTAAAAGCCATACTTTTAGATATGTATTCTCAGCAACCGCTTAAAGATGCTAAATACAATCCTGGACAAAATCCCTTAGAAGTTTGCCCTTATTTTGACAAACAGTTTTATACTGTCAAAAAACTAGATATTGACGGAAAAATGGGTTATTGGGGCGGTGTCAGAGAGCGAGTTTTTCCCCAGCGAAAAAGAATGAATTTACTCCATAAAGTACCTTTAATTAAGTATGATTTCCATGCCAAATTATCTTACGGGCAACACTCCATAGATAATCTAGAAATTTCTCAACAAACTGGCTGTTTATTCCATTTTAAATACTTTTCTAACTTTCACGATACCGCAAAATTAGAATCAGCCAGAGGTGAGTATGCCCTAGGTAGTTTAAAATATAAAATGTTTGCCATAAAATTAGATGAAAACCCAGAATTGAGTATGTATTCACCAGAACACTCTGTAAAATTCAAGGATAGTCACCAATTGTTAGAGTTAGGAATAATTCAAGGGAAAGATAATAACCTCAAAGATAGTCAATGTGTCTTTATAATTGCTCAAGGAAGAAGTGGGAGTACGCTCCTGATGCGGTTATTAAACTCCATAGAAGGTTATAATATCTGTGGGGAAAATAAGGGAGCGCTGCAACAGTTACATAAGTTTTATGAGCAACTTATTTATACAATTGTGATTGGAAAAACCATCAAAACAAAGAAGGAGAATAAGTTAGCTGCAGATAATCGTTTCCTCACTTATGAAGAGTCACTAGCTAAACCTGAAAGTAACAAAAATTCTACAGGAGTAGAGTGGTATAATGTCTTTGAATTTAAAGCCATCCAGGAAAAACTCAGGGAATTAATTGTTACTATGTTTAACCCAAAAGGAAAATATCAAGTATGGGGTTGTAAAGATATTCTGTATGGGGAAAAGACTTATGAAGAGTTTGAGAATGAATTAAACTTTTTAAAAGAATTATTTCCCTTAACTAAATTTATTTTTAATATCAGAAATATTGAGGAAACAATTAAAAGTGCATGGTATGCAGATAACCCAGAAGCGAGCAAAAAAATCTTAGAAACCAAGTACCAATATTATCTCAAGTATCAGAGTAAATATCCAGAATTTACCTATCACGTAACTTATGAGGATTTAGTTAACAATACTGAAAATTTACAAGGAATGTATCAGTTTTTAGGCGCAGAATTTGAGCTGGATAAATATCAGGAGGTGTTAGCAAGACTTGTGTTTTAGTAGGTTTTAATTTATACTGATAGGTTAGAGTAATCACTACTGGGCTGCTGTTTTTTGCTTATAGGTTTATTATGCTTTTTTTTGGCGTTGCGTTTTTTGAGTAATGAATTATATATTTCAAGAAACTACTAACCCAACTAAAACCCTCTCCCCACTCCCTACTCCCTTCTCCCTACTTTAAGATTTCATTCTTCAATTCAGCAACGCCTTTTTTTTGGGGTAGGAAGTCAATAGTTTATACAAAAAATTTCAATACTATTTAACTGGCTAAAATTTTTAATTTTCTAGTAAGTTTATTATTAAGAGGTGACGCTCTGGGGTGATAGCAATACCCTACGCAACTATCGTGCGCTGTTTTTTTTTTCGCGATTCATCTCGCCGTTAAATTCTGCTTTTTTTGTTGAGAATTTTAACGGGAGTTGAATCGCGCTATTGAGATAAGGCGAGACTTTAAACCCAGTTTTTTGGTAAATTTCATGATTTTTAACTCAAACAGCGAATTGCTTCTAATAAACCTTTGGCTTTATTTAAGGTTTCTTGATATTCTTTTTCAGGATCCGAGTCTGCTACTAAACCCGCTCCTGCTTGTACAGAAACCAGGTGATTTTGATTTCCAGGTTGCGGGCGACAAATCATGGTGCGAATAGCGATCGCACTATTTAACTGTCCTTCAAAGTCATAATAACCATACACCCCAGAATAGGGCCCACGTCTTTCTGGTTCCAGTTCATAGATAATTTCCATTGCTCTTATTTTCGGCGCTCCACTAACTGTTCCTGCGGGGAAACAAGCCTTGAGCAAGTCCCAAGCTGTTTTATCTGGTTCTAGCTCTCCCACCACATTACTCACTATGTGCATTACATGGGAATAACGTTCTATTACCATCAATTCATCTACCACAACGCTGCCTTTTTCACAAACACGACCTAAATCATTCCGTCCCAAATCCACTAACATGACGTGTTCTGCTATTTCTTTAGGATCTTGTAGCAATTCTGCTGCCAACGCATCATCCTCAGCTTGTGTATTACCTCTTCTTCTTGTACCTGCAATTGGTCGCAATACAGCCTTCATTCCCGCTTCTGTGAGTTCTGCTTTTACCATCACTTCTGGGGATGATCCAATAATTTGCCAATTGTCAAAGTTATAGTATGCCATATATGGCGAAGGATTAATCAAACGGAGGGAGCGGTAGAGTGAGAATGGTTCTCCCTTGTATTGAGTTGATAAACGCTGAGACAGTACTACCTGAAATATATCTCCTGCGCGGATATATTCTTGAGCTTTTTTTACATTTTCACAAAATACTTCTTTTTCCGTATTGCTTGTATATGCCAATGGTTGACCCATAGTTTCTGAGGAGATCCATTCCAGGGGTTTTCCTTCCACTGGCAGGGGCAATTGTAGCTTAAGTACCAACTTACTCACTTGAGCACAAGCTTGGTCATAGGCTAACTTTAGATTCACATTTTCATAGGTTAAATCTGCGAAAGCGATCGCCCATATTTTCCGTTTTACCTGGTCAAAAACGATGAGATTATCTACCTGCATCCAGACACCATCTGGCAAGTCATCTGAGCTTGCTGGGGATACTGGCACTTTTGGTTCTATCCAACGAATCAACTCATAGCCCCAAAAGCCGAATAAACCCCCTATACCTGGAGGTAACTGAGGTAATTTCACTGGTTTGATGGGTTTCAAGCACTGAGTGAGAATTTCAAAAGGGTTTCCTTGCCACTCTTTCACACTTCCATTTCTGTGACTCTGTGTAGTGCTTTCACCTTTTGCTGCCAACACCCAAACTGGGTCACAACCCAAAAAACTATACCTACCGATAGTTTCCCCACCTTCCACTGACTCCAACAAAAAACTATAGGGTTGGCCAGCACATATTTTATACCAGGCTGACACTGGAGTTTCCAAGTCAGCGATCCATTCCTGATATACGGGGATAAAATTACCTTGTTCTGCGAGGGCTGAAAACTGAGTAAAATCTGGAAAAATCATCACCCCCTCCAGGAGCAGAGAAACCCCGTCTCGAAGAAGCGGGGAAGAACTACGACGGCGAGCGGTTTTAATCGCCGTCTTATGACAAAATAATTAAATTGCATATTCATATCCATCCTTTTTGTGTATTGTCTTGCAATATTTATAGCTAATTCCTTGTACTAAACCTTTTTTGGTCTTAATGTTAAAACTTCCTGAACTGCGAACTGCAATTCGTCCAGTATATTTTCCCTGTTTTTTACCTTTAGTAACAATAGCTTTAACTATATCCCCAGTTTGAAAACCTTTAACGAATTTATTTCTGGGTACATATCTTTTAGGGAATCCATATTTATCTGTTCTGCACATCTGACGAGTTCCATGACCAGTTGCTGTAATTAATAAAGGAGTCTTTACCTTAATCTTTAAATTGTTTGGTGTTGATTTTCCTACGCAACTAGCATCTAACCAATGAGTTTTAGGTAAGTTATTTTGTTTCCGATTAAATTTAGTTAATCCTCCTGAACCTACTTCAACTGGTAGGTTAAATTCCTTGAGAGAATTGTATAACTTCCACCTAGTAGCGTTTACAACCGTTGCATCTTTTAAAGGCTTTTTAGTCTTAGCTAAAATACTTTTTAATAGGTCGGGCTTCTTAACTAAAAACACAGCTAAATCCTGATTACCTTTTTTTTGATTGCAAGAACGACAAGCAATAGTTAAATTGCTGATTCTATTAGAACCACCTTTAGACTTTGGAACAATATGCTCTATTTCTAAAGGAATGTTTTCTACTCCGCAATAGGCACATTTCCTTTCCCATTTTTCCAGTAAATACTCTCTAACTTCATAACCATACAATTCTCCCTGTTGATACTCGACTCCTGAAATTTCAGGATTCTCCATTTTCTGTAAGTCAAACTTGACTAATTCTTGAGAAATACCACCAATAGGTAGGAATTTTATTATTCTTTTAACCCAAGTCAAAATATTATGAACACGAGACATTAAACTAGGGGGTAGCCAACCTTCGGGTCTTTTTCTATTAAGAAACCTAGGTTTTCTGTATCGCGTTTTTCTACTTCTCCTGGAAGCTCTTAATTGTCTTCTCGACAGAAGAGCATTTTTAATTTGTTGTCCTCTATGAGTCAGTTCAGCGGACCAAATAACAACATTATCTTTGACCAGAACTACTCCTGTAGTTTTTGCCCCTGGATCTAATTTTAGTTGGTACTGAGTTACTAAGCATTCCTCAATAGTTTTGTCTTGCAAAATGATAGTAAAGGGATATTTTCTAAAGACTTTTGCTCGTCCTGTTTTTAGCAAATTTCTTGCTTTAGCAGGATGAGTTGGGTCTAAAGGTTTTTTGTTTTTATCCAATACGAAAACGTACATAATATACCACTCCTAAAAATAGGGTAAAGTTAGCTTCGCCAATGTAAAAAGTCGGTACTATCCAAAAAACACTGTTTTACCCTTCGTAAAACTGTTTAATTTTTTGGTTCTAGGGCTTGAGACTAGCTACGCATCCCAAGGTAGGAGGTTTAACACTTACTTTTTACGTAGTTCACTAGGAACTAAGGCTGGTCAGCTAGCTAAGGAGGAAGGGCGTGAAGTCCCGCCGCTGTCTTCGCTGCTGACCTTGTTTGGCGGGAGGGTAGGTAGTAGGGGGTAGAAGATTTGATCAAGCCTTACTACCCACCTAATGAATAGGTTAATTATACTTCGTATGGAGCTTTACCAGAGAACTTCAAGGTTGCAGGTTCTGGATTTTTCCCAATATTTCTGTCTACTTTACCAACGAAAGCGCGACCTTCATTAACTTTTTCTGGGAAAACACCATCTGCGGGATGGAGATACTGAACTTCACCGCTGGGATAAACACGGTAAATTTTGTAGTCCTCTATTCTTGGTTTAAACTTAGTGCGTAACTGGGTACCTAATGCCAGACATTGCTCTTTGCGAGCTAAATAGAGGAGGTTTTCTCCTTCATTCATTATTGCTGCACCACCTGTAGGCATTTCAAAAACCTGTTCTTTTGGGCTAGTCCAGGTGATCGCATATTTTTCCTCTACATTAGCCTTGGTGAGCAAACCACCAGTGCTACCGCCGAATTTAGGAGTTTTTCCTGTAAGCTCTTCTGCCATAACTTGATTATGATTACAACTTTTTAAGGTGTTTAGGGCAATCCTATCACCGAGGTTGGCTTAAACGTTAATTTTGTAAAAAACTGTAACAATTTTCCTGTTATAAAACTTTACCTAAAAATTGGGTTTAAAACCTCGCCCTTACTTCTAGAGCGACTTTTTTTAGATCAGGAGGTTGACAACCAGTTTTTTTTCTCTTATTTTATCCAAACCAACAAATTTACGGATGTTTTTTTGTTCACATATCAAAATTAAAGAGGCTCAAGCTAAAGACGCTGCGTGAATACAACAAAGCTTTGGTCTCCTGGATGGCTCATGGCAACGTAATTCAACTAATATATTAGCGAAATAAAACGGGTACTTGACTTCTCCCAGGCTTAAAAGCGCAGGGATTGCTTATTGGATGTCGCAATTTAGGCTAAAGCCGTAAATTGCTCCACTCTTTTTCGATATTTTTTACATAAATTTTCATGTAGAAAATATCGCTTTGGCGCAGTCAAAAGCGCCCTACACACCTTGACTAGACTAATGCCTAGCTGTATGCTTACTTTTCTCAATATATTTGCAAGAGAAGAATCAAGAGAAAATGAAAATTGGGGTCGGGAGTTTAGTCCAATACCTAATATTCCCTTTCAAGAAATTACCGACCCCAATTTTCATTTTCTCTTGTCCTCTTTTAGCTCCATTACAGTCAGCATTAATTGCTTTTTGCTTTTTAGGTAAATACAAGCCTCGCTTAATTCTTTTTCCAGATGGCTTCCATTCATTGGGTTTTTCACCATACTTTGGTAACTCATCTTTATCTAAAAAAGATGCTTTGCTTGTATAACTTTCCTCAGTTTCTACAAATCTAATTCCATATTCTTCACATAATTGCTTTACTCTTTCTTTTAATCTAGCAGTAGGAATTTGAACAAAATTTTGGTTATTTTTTCTGCCAATATTGATAGAATCTTTTTGTCTATCATTCCAGCCAAATACGATTGTTCCTACATTATTATTGATACACCAGTTAATAATAAACCTTGCAGCTTTATTGATGTTATCACGCATTTGCCTATTACGCTTTTCTGTTATTGCTGCTAGCTTATCATCCCAGTACGCTTCTGGCTTCCCAGTTTTAAGCTTGGCAACTTTCTTGTTGTACCATTGATTTTGTGATTTAACTTTTCTCCCTTCAAGGATAAATGATTGACCAATATTACTAACACAGGTTAACCAGTTATCAAGTCCATGATCTATTCCTAAAACATTGTCGGAATTTAATTCTACTTTAATACTAGGTGCTTGGGTTATATATTCAGCATAAAAACATCCATTTCTGGGAACTATTCTTATTTCTTTAATATCAGAAAACTTTAGATTTGATGGCATTGGTAAATAGAAACAATCAAGTCCAAACCAAACTTTTACTTGCTTTCCCAAAGAACATTTGATACCTTTTTGGGTCAACGTAATCCATTTTTTTGAATAAACAACGTGGGCTAACCCACCACTTTTTCTGTATTTAGGTAGCTTTGGCTTATTTGCTAATTTTCCTTCAAAATAGAGCTTGTTTAGTTTTTGATAAGACTTAAAACTATCAGCCACTTTATGCAAAGCTTGTTGAGCTACACTTGAACGCAAAGCTTGAAAATGAAGATTACGCTTCATGAGTTTATCCAGATCATATCCAGTGACATAAGCTTTTGCTTTAAAATCAAATTGCCGACAATAATAAATGCCGCAGTTAATCAGATTGTTGGCTTCGCGGCATACATATTCTAGTATTGCTTTGAGATTATTATCTGGATTTATTAAATTTTGTTGACAGTGATAATTCATAAATTTCGACCTTAATCTTCTCTTGACCTGCTATAGCTAGAATAGCACTTAGCCCATAGAATGTCAAGAGGGAAAATGAAAAAAGAAAATGGCTACAAAGAACATTTCACGTCTAACATGAGTGGACGTAATAGATATGGTGAATCAAAGATTATAGGGGATAAGACAAGAAAACATTTTTCACTGTCTATTGATCTAACAGAAAGACTAGCTGATTATGCAAAAAGTGAAGGACTAACACAGAGTGATGTGGTAGAACTAGCTATCAGAAAATATATAAAAGCAGCGCGAGCAAAAGACTAAAGTCTTTTTTCGCTCCACGCCCCTGGCTTTAAAGCCAGGGCTAACTCAAAGCGAGAATTAATTTTTGTTTAGTTAGACGTGCTGATGGCTACTATTATTCATAGTTTCCTCGTATTGACGAATATATTTGCTACACTTGTTTTGTGGTTAACTTTACCAATTTTCCTATTTTTAGGATTTTAAATAGTCTTTATTCAATTCAACTCAAAAACTAAAAAAAATGGAACACGAATCTATCATTTTTACCATGTTCTTTTAGGTCCAATTAAAATTATCCCTGCTTTTAGTAAACTAACTCAAGAAGCTGATCTTAGTTTTAAACGGGAAGTTGCTATTAAATCCGCTATTTTAGCTACCGCCATTGCTTTAATTTTAGTTCTAGTTGGTCGTGGTATGTTAAGTAAATATGGTATTAGTCAAAATGCGGTACAAATGGCTGGAGGTGTCATTTTACTTTTATCAGCATTAAATGTTATTTTTCCCCCCTTACAAGCTTCTAATCCTCAGCCTACGAAACCAACGGCTCTGCAATTAGCAATTAATATAGCAGCGCCGATTATTATACCACCATTTGGCACTGCCATAATTCTACTTTTTACGATGGCTGCGGCTAAGGTTCCAGGAATGGATTTTGCGATTATTAAATCTTTGATAATGATTATGGCATTAAATTTTTTCGCCATGTTTTATAGTCCAAAAATAATGAGAATACCTGGATTTATCCAGATTTTACAACTATTAGGCGCAGTATTAACTTTTATACAGGTAGCATTAGCTTTTGAACTTATTTTAGATTCATTAACTAGATTGGGATTGTTTAAAGAAATGAGTTAAGAATTAAGAATCAGACTCCCTCTCCCCACTCCCTACTAATTCCCCCCCTAAAAAACGGCGTTGCTCAATTGAAGAATAAAACCTTAAAGTAGCGGAGTTGCGGAGAAGGGAGTGGGAGAAGGGTTTTATAGCAATTCTCATAGTGGTGAGGTACGGACAAGGGGCGCCCATCCCCTTGTCTTGCTAACGAAAACTGTACCTCACCACTATGAGAATTGCTATAGTTTGGTTAGTAGTTTTTGTAAAAATATAATTCATTACTCAAAAAACGCAACGCCTAAAAAACTCCGCAAAGCGCATCGGTTGGGGAAGGGCTAAGACAAGGGGCATACCGCTGGGGTGTTGATTTTGGCTCAAATTTAACAACGTAATTTCATACACTTTTTATTTGAAGTAGGGTGGGCAATGCCAACCCTACAAAGAAAAATTGTCTAAGACAAGGAGCATACCGCCTCTTGTCACCTTGCCAACTATATATAAATTACCAATAGTTTATTTGTTTCTTGTTTTACTTGAAGTTTTTCTGGTTTTTTGCTTTGGTTCTGAGTCTGGGGCAACGGGAAGAGTAAAGTGAAACTTACTGCCTTTATTTTTCCCTGGAGACTCCGCCCAAATTTTCCCACCCCAACCATTAACTATTTGGCGACATATTGCCAAACCTAACCCTGTTCCCCCCGTAGAACGTCTTAAAGCCCCCTCTTCTTGATAAAAACGGTCAAAGACTGTTTCAAGGCGGTTGGGTTCAATTCCACGCCCAGTATCAGCCACAGTAACTTCTAAATTTTGCTCTCCATTCTTCTTTACTTCAATAGTAATTCTTTGTTCAGGGGAGGTAAACTTACAAGCATTGTCCAATAATTTTGTTAGCACTTCTACTAACCATTCCCCATCTGCTTCTACCAGGGGTAAGTCTCTAGATATCAAATTCCTAATTTGAGGCAGTTCTGTATTTAAATTACGGGCTTTTACATGAGAAAGGGATAGCTCAACACATTCTGAGAGGGAAAGAGGTTCAGGGTTCCATTCAATGCGACCACTTTCTAACTGGGAAAGAGTAAGAAAATCTTGCACCAGTTTGCGCATTCTTTCTGCATCAGTAAGAGCTGTATTTAACATCACCTGTCGCAGTTCAGGAGACATATCAGGTTCTGTTGCCAGACTTTCTAAGCATACTTGAATGGTAGAAAGGGGTGTACGCAGTTCATGTCCAGTAATAGCTACCAAGTTAGAACGAGTGCGATCGAGAGCTTCTAATTGCTCATTCAGGTCTTCTAAATTAGCATAAGCTTCTGCTTGGATCAAAGCTACTCCTACTTGAGTGGCGATCGCATCTACCAAAGCAATATCTTCTGTTTTCCAGATGGCGGGATCAGGTCCGCAATGATGGAGTTCTACCATTCCCAGCAATTTACCTTGATAAAGTACAGGCACTAACAACCAAGACAAAATAGAGCAACTTTTAACAATATTTTGCACCTCTTGTTCTTGAATGCGAGTATCACTCAAAGCATTATCAATACTCAGAGACTCCCTCAAATCTAATATTTCCTGAAACAGAGGATTATTTTTTAACGGCCAGGTAGTACCTTTAATCGAGTTAATACCTGTTTTGAGAAATTCATGCTTAATGGTTGCTGTTATATCACTTTCCTGACAACGATAAACGATACAACGACAAACTCCGAGACCTTCTCCCAGCTTTTTTACTGCCAGTTGCATAATTTCTTCTGGATCAAGCGATCGCCTAATAGCCATTGTTACCTGGTTAAGTAACCTTTCTTTCTTCTCCTTTGTCATTAGAGAGCTATTAGCTTTCAGAAGTTTATACTGACCTGCTTGTAAATATGTCACCAATCGCTGCACAAAAGGCTCTGAGTTGCTCATAGGTAAAACTCCCAACTCTTGGGAATTTTCCTTTGTTTTTGCCTGTAAATATTGTTTTTCAGCCTGTTTAATTTTGGTTTTTAATTCTGGTCGATAGGCTAAAATTCGTTTGAGCAGAATAGCTGCTGCTGCTTTACTGGCGGCGCGGTCAAACGTCCATATTCCTTCAAAGCGACGACTGTTATCCATTGCTGAATCTGCTTTTTCCTCAACCGCTCCTGTTTTTTCCCGACAAATTAAACAACTGGCGTAGGAGTCTGCTATTACTACCAAATGCCATTCTTGGGCTAAACTATCTGAGGGTTTAAAAGCGATAGTTTCATAAACATCAGAACTATTTTTAAACTCAGTTTCTGGTGCTGCCAAAACATAAACCTGTTTACTTTTTTCCGCAATACGGCGATACCGATGAGCTTCCTGTCGATAAAAGCGCTCTCGTTGGAAACTTGCTATCACTAAAGGTTGTTCCTCTCCTGCTAATACCTGATCTTCCATTGCGTGGGAAAGGGCGGTTAAAGACGATTTAAAATACATTTGCGCTCGCCCATTCGGCAAGGCTTCCATTAGCTCTGTTAAGACAGATTTTCGGTTGCTCATCGATATCTTCGCTTGTCTCCTGGGAAAACTTATTCTATCCGTGAGCAATAGGCTCATTGCTTAGTTGGGTGTTTTCGCTCCCTATGAACATCGTACAAAAAACAGCCCGCATCAAGACTTTTATTTCTCATTTGTCGAGTTGGTTTAATTTGTTTTGGGCATTTTTAAACAATTCCTGGGCTGCTGCATATACGGTTGTTTCTGGTTGCACTTTGTCCAATTGATGAATAATTCCCTGTAACTGGCTCATTACTTCATTGCGGTTAATCAGGTTAGGATCTTCTGGTAGCAATGCTAATAACTCTTGGGTTTGCTTTTGTGCTTCTTCGTAGGCTGTCACTGACTCAAGTTCGGTTTTTAAACTAATAGACCTCTTGCAAAACAGTAAAAAACCCCACCCCAACCCTCCCCGCAGGTTCGGGGAGGGAGCCGAAAAACCAAGCATTTCCCCCCCTTACCAAGGGGGGGTTAGGGGGGTTAACACTACTTCTCGCTTGAGGTCTAATATTAATTTCTGCTAAGTTTTTTGTATAACTTGCAAGTAATGTTCTAGATTCTACATAACCTGGGTTATCCAAAGAAACCGACTCTAACTCACCAATTGCTTTTTCCCACAAGTTTTGTGCCTCTTCCCATCTGGCTACACTATTGGGCAGGTTTTGACTTATTTCTGTGGCGGTTTGAGCGAATTGTTTGGCTGCACTTATTTGGGTATTGGTGCGATAGTTACCCGCTACATAGCCAGATACTTGTTCAAAATCTCTCTGATAAGCTAGTAATTTTGTTTGCGCCATTCTTCCTGCTAAAGTTTCTGGGGGGAGTTGGTTTAATTGATCCATCCCAGTTTGCCAAGCTACAATGGCTGTTTGTTGTTTTTCTGGGTTGTCTGCTGCAAGTTGATATTCTTCTTTAGCTTTGGCGATCGCCGCTTCTGCTGTTTCCATTTGCAGCATAGCATTTTTCTCCTGAAAAATTTTCGCCTCCATTCTTCCTACACTCGCACGCGCTGCTTCATACTCATCAAATGTAAATTTCCACTGACAATCTGTCATGCTGCAATAAAAAGCTGGTTCATAGCCTAAAAACCAGACTGGGAGTGCGTCCAGATTTTTTTGCGCTAGTTTTACTTTCTGCTCTCCAAGGGCAAAATCAGCCATACTGGTAGCTTGATTTACCAGTTGATCTGCTTGCTCTACATGGGATCTCGCTTCACGATAATTACGATCCATGCTCAAATAACTGGGTAACAGTAAAATAGGTGCTGTTTTTGCTACTGGGCGACGAATCATGGGGTATGGTAGATTTACCAACCAAATCAAGCCAGTTAAACTTACTATACTTCCCCCACCAATAGCTAATAACGCCACCCACTTTTTCAGATTTCCTGATTTATTGGCAATAGCTGCTTTTTTCAGGATTTTTTCATTAAAATTAGGGAATAAATCATCTAAAGTTTTCTTCAATTCTTGATAGTTAGCAGGAGAACCTTGTTGAGAGCGTAGTTTTTCTAATCTGTTGAATGCCATCTCTCGTAGCACTGGTCCTGAAATATCATCTTTGGCAGTACATTTTTCTACTTCGTCTCGTAGAATTTTCCAAGCTTGATCATTTAAACGGTACATAATCTTAATTTCACCTCATTTATTCTCTATTTTGACATACATATTGATTGTGGCTAAGATTAAATTTGATTAATTTTAATCTTCTATTCTTTAAACTGGGCAATCTTTTTTTATAATTATCTTTAACAAGATCAGCCTAAATCAAGGAGCTATTCTGTTAAATCACAAATTAAATATATTTGAATCTCAAAAATTTATATTTTTACTTTTTTCTCAAGAAATCTATAGCAATCCTATGTTCGTTGTGATAAATTTACAATAAACAAGGCACTATAGACAAGGGGCTTAAGCCCCTTGCCTATCCCACAACTCAAATAGGATTGCTATATTTAGTTGTCAAATCCAAAAATAACCTTTATCTTAAATAAGAAGGTGTCTTAAACCCAGTGGGAATAGACACACAATTACACAAATTCTTTAAATTGATTTAAGTTGACAAATGAGTTTTATTCGTGTACCTAAACCTTGGGAAATTTCAGAAAATAAAGTGACATCAGAAAGTGCTTATTTTAACCGTCGTCGCTTTCTAAAAAATCTAATTGGAGTTGGTATTGGTGCTGCTATTATGCCCCTTATGGGATGTCAAAAGTCTGCTGCTGAAATAGCCTTAGAAACCACCCTCAATTTACCTAAATTAAACTTTGTTACTAACCCTAATTTTGCTAATGTAGATCGACCAATAACTGATGAAAAATTAGCAGGAAGTTATAACAACTTTTATGAGTTTGGTGGCAATAAAAAAATTTGGTTGAATGCTCAAAATTTACCCACCAAACCTTGGCAAATAGAAGTAACTGGTTTAGTCAAAAATCCCCGTACTTATGACATAGATGATTTAAAAAAACAATTCCCTTTAGAAGAGAGAATTTATCGTTTTCGATGTGTAGAAGCTTGGTCAATGGTTTTACCCTGGATTGGTTTTCCTATGAGAACTTTAATTGAAGCAGTAGAACCAACTTCTCAGGCAAAATTTGTGCGGTTTACCTCTTTTTATAACTCTGATATTACCACAGGTCCAGGTTTTCATTTAGGCTCTCTTCCTTGGCCATATACAGAAAGTTTGCGCCTTGATGAAATGGCAAATGAATTAGCATTTTTTGCAGTGGGAATTTATGGTCACGACTTGCCAAAACAACATGGCGCACCTATGAGAATGGTTATTCCCTGGAAATATGGTTTTAAGGGAGCAAAATCTATTGTAAAAATTGAATTTTTGGAGAGTCAACCTGCCACTTATTGGAACAGTATTGTTCCCAATGAATACGATTTTGAAGCTAATGTTAACCCCGATAAACCCCATCCCCGTTGGTCACAAGCTCAGGAAAAATTTATTAGTGTAGGCCCTAATTTATCTTGGGAAATAAAAGAAACTTTACCCTATAATGGTTATGGAGAATATGTAAGTAAATTATATATTTAAGGTCAATGTAGCCAACAAAAAAGATATAAATATATTTTTTGGGTAAGCATTAAACCCCATTATGTAGTAAATTAAAATGAGAAGTAAGAAAAAATTTTTGGATTTTGAGAGAAGATGACAGCTAATAACCGCCCACAGATAAGCACAAATAAACAAAATCGCCCCGAAACTAAACCTTTAATCAACAAAAACAGCCCAACTGTAGCAATTGACAAAACTCAACAGTCACACCACACAGAAGATGATGATTTATTGTATGGTTGTCACCCTGTAATAGAGGCATTAAAAAGCGATCGCCAGTTAAATCGAATCTGGATAACCTCTAAATTACGATATGATAGTCGTTTTTACTCTCTTCTAAAAGAAGCTAAAGCAAATGGCACAATAATTGATGAAGTTGGGATAACTAGACTCAATCAAATTACTAATGGAGGTAATCATCAGGGTGTAGCCGCAATGATTGCACCATACTCATACATGGAATTATCAGATTTAATTACCCAAGCAAAAGAAAATAAAAATGATCCTATAATTGTTGTGGGTGATGGAATTACCGATCCCCATAATTTAGGTGCAATTATTCGTACTGCTGAAGCTTTAGGAATTGAAGGCTTAGTAATTCCTCAAAGACGCTCGGCACAAGTAACTTCTACAGTGATGAAGGTAGCTGCAGGCTCTTTAGAACACTTTTCTGTAGCTAGAGTAGTCAACCTCACTCGCGCCTTGGAAGAATTAAAAGAAGCAGGTTTCTGGATTTATGGTACTGTGGCAGGCAACAGTAACCAAATACACACTATTCAATTCAAAGGTCCGATAGCATTGGTGGTAGGTTCAGAAGGAGAAGGTTTAAGTATGTTAACTGAACGTAGTTGTGACTTTTTGATCTCCATTCCCCTTGTGGGAAAAACCCCTAGTCTCAACGCATCTGTGGCAACAGCGATCGCTCTTTATGAAATTTGTCGTCAACGCTATTCAGATAAGCTTTATCTCCCATCTCTAGCCCAAGAAAAATAGGTATAAAACAAAAATAATCTAAAAACTCCTAAGAATTAGCAAAAATTAAGGGTTAAAATATCACTGAGATTAGATAAAACAAGGACAAATTATGAAAGAAGTATTGATCGCGATTTTCAATTTTTTTGGACTAGCCTGCTGGGTAGAAATTGTCACTGATACCCCCAGATGTACCTATTATTTTGGTCCTTTTTTAAATAAAAAAGATGCAATGGCGGCTAAAGATGGCTATATTGAAGACTTGGAAAATGAAGGCTCTAAAGGAATATCTGTTAAAGTTAGGCGTTTTAAACCCAATAATTTGACAATTTTTGATGAAGTTGAGGCTCAAGCTGCTCTTCGGAGGATTTCTACTCTCAGAAGTCAACCTTCATTATAAAATAATATTGCTCATATCAACAACTTGAGGATATTTTTCTAACCAAGAATCAAGATCTTTAAGTACTATGTTTGGTATTTCCCAGGGAAATAAATGAGCTGTATTCTGATAGCATTGCCACTGGCAATGCTTTATTTTTTGGGCTGTTTCTTTACTCGAAGCGGCGGTAATATGTCGGTCTTCTGCTCCTGCTAAAACTAAACAGGGAAACTGGATTTTTTCTAAATCATTTAAACGGTTATATCTCTCTTTCAAAGCTAGATTAAGTGCATTATGAGCAGCTAAAGATGTTTGAAGATAAGCTTTAACTGCATAAGTGGCAAGATATTGATAAGTTTGGGGAGTTTGTTGTTGGATAAGATAACGAAAAAGCGATCGCTTCCCCAACAGTTCAATATTTAACTCCCAACCTGGCACTATCCAATTAACGATCCCCGCTACTCCTGTAGCTAACAGCTCAAAACCATTGACTCTGGGATGACTCCCAAAAGGACGTGCTGCGGAAGCTATTAAGATCAAACCAGTAAACCTTTGAGGATGTTTGAGGGCTAACTCTAAAGCGAGAATACCACCCAGTGACCATCCAAGCAATAAACAACGCTTAATTTGTAATTTATCAAGCAACTCTTCTAAATCCAGTAAATGGTCACTCATTTGAAAATTTCCCTGAGCTTTACTTTTACCATATCCCCGCAAATCTGGGGATATGGTTTGAAATCGTTGCGCTAAATGCTCTGTAAATACCTCCAAACAGCGAGCATTTCCAGGATGACCATGTAAACAGAGAATGGGAAAACCATTCCCTTTTCTTTCAAAATATAAATCCATTAGATGTGACCAATGAAATCATCAGGTTTTAATTCCAGGGTATCGCCAATTTCCTCACCATTGTGATATGCAGCTAATAATACCTCACAGGTTTTTCCCCAGGCGATCGCTCCTGTGTGATCCAGGGCGATCGCACCTAAATCTCGTTTATTTTCCTGACATTCGTTGATTGATTTTTCCATAGCTGCTTGTAGAGATAACCCATCTGTGACTCTTACCACAATTTTGGCAGCTAAACACTCGTCAATGATATCTTCCCCTATCCCAGTACAGCTCACCCCTGCTTTTTTCGTGGCATAATTTCCTGCTGGCATAGCAGAATCACTTACTCTACCAATTCTTTCTAACCCTTTTCCTCCTGTGGAAGTACCTACAGCTATTCTTCCTTGACTATCTAATGCTACCACTCCAATGGTTCCTCGTCTGGCTTCACTTTTTTCTGCTACTATCCCAGCCATTTTTTTCTTGAAATTATCTTTCCGTTCTTGTATCCATTCTTGTAATCTATAATCCGTTAGGGGATCGTAAATAGGGAATTTTAGTTCTCGCAACAGTTCTGCTGCACCAATATCTGATAAAATTCTGTCAGATTCTTTTTGTAATGCTACAGCCAATTGAATGGGATTTTTTACCCTGGAAACATTAATAACACCGCTAAAACTTTGTTGATTACCATCCATCAAAGAGGCACTCATCCGAATTTGTCCATCTGATTGTAATACCGATCCCGTTCCCGCATTAAAACGGGGCTCATCTTCTAGTAGCTCACATCCTACCTTTACCGCTGCTATTGCACTACTACCTTGTAATAACAATTCATATACTTCTTTAACAATTGCTCGGAGTGACTGACGTACAGGTATTAGCCCTCCTTTATCTTTCAGAGAGCTTCCAGCTCCACCATGAATAATTAATTTAGGTTGCATAGTTTAATTTATGGATAATGGCTCACAAACCTTCTATTATATAACCTTTAACGGAGCTTTTACTGATCTAAATTATCAACTATCAATCATGGCACGACAACGCGCAAAATCTGACCTTCCTACTAAAATTTGTCCTGTCTGTGAACTTCCTTTTACTTGGCGCAAAAAATGGGCTAAATGTTGGGATGAGGTAAAATACTGTTCCGAAAGATGTCGCCGTCGCAAATCTGAAAGTCAATGAAGAATGAAGAATGAAGAATGAATAATGAATAATGAATAATGAATATAACGTTTCTCTTAGTCTTGAGCTGCGGACAAGGGGCTTAAGCCCCTTGTCAATCAAGTAAAACTGTACCTTAATTATCCGAAAATTGCTATAATTATTCATTATTGATTATTCATTATTCATAATTAATTATTCATAATTAATTATCAATTTAATGAGCAAAAATAAATTAGGAAAAGTAAAAATAGTGTTAGTTGAACCAGCAGGAGCGCTTAATGTAGGTTCGGTAGCACGGGTAATGAAAAATATGGGTTTGGAGCAGTTGGTACTGGTAAAACCTCGTTGTGATTATTTGGCAGAAGAAGGGCGCAAAATGGCAGTACATGGGGTGGAGATATTGGAAAAAGCTGTAGTAGTAGAGACTTTGGCTGAAGCATTGAGCGGGTGTGTAAAAGCGATCGCCACTACTGCCAGATCTCGCTCTCTCCCAACTGAGTTAGAAACCCCCCGCACTGCTCTCCCCTGGTTATTAACAGAAAATCTTGACTCAGCGTTAATTTTTGGCAGAGAAGATCGAGGTTTAAGTAATGAAGAATTAAATTATGCTCAAAGATTTGTATGTATTCCTACTTCAGGAGAGTATCCTTCCCTTAACCTAGCCAGTGCGGTAGCTGTTTGTGCTTATGAGTTAGCTATATCTCATGAACAACCAGAAGCAGCAACAAGGGAAATATCACCCCCATCTGCACCTCTTGCTACTCTTGATGCTTTAAATGGGTACTATGAGCATTTAGAAGCAGTTTTGCTCAAAATAGGTTATCTATACCCTCACACTGCTAAAGCGCGGATGGAAAAATTGCGCCGTTTATATAACCGAGCAAGTCTTACTGAGCAGGAAGTGGCTATGTTGCGTGGTATTCTGGGACAAGTTGAGTGGGGAGTGAAATTTTTACCTCGCCCTGAAGAGTGAGGACATTAAAGTGATCTCCATGTTTCTTATGAGCTGGGCAAGGGGCGCCCATCTGGGGTGTTGATTTTGACCCAACTTTAACCAAGTAATTTAATACACTTTTTAGCAGAAAAAGTTTGTAGTTGCGCTCTTTGCGCAAAGGCAAGTAGGTGTGCTCGCGCGTTGCGCCAAAAGACCTTTTGGCGCTAAAGCGCAACTACGAGCTTTTCCTCATAAAAAGTGTAGGGAATTACTTTTTTATATTTTACCAATAATCAACACCCCAGGCTTAAGCCCCTTGTCTGTAGCTCTGTATTGAGTAATTTTTTTTCATTGCTATCAAGATAATATTTAACGAGCAGAAATAGCCAACAAAAACAATGATGTAAAATTAACTAGATGTTCGCAGAATTCCCCCATTATAAAGCAAGTTAAGGGATACAAAATAGCGTACGGCGCACATGTCTTTTAATGGCGGGATGAATGCGAACCCATAAAGAAACCGAGCGCAGCGAGTCAATAAAAAAGTATATCTGTAAGCTAGCAATCTTTATAATTCATTTGCTATAATTTTACTATCCACCAGGCAAGCTAGTAAATATGTATCATCGCGCTCTAAAGGTAAGAATATATCCAAATGAACAGCAAGCAATTCAACTATCCCAGGTTATGGGTTGTTGTCGTTGGTGGTATAACTATGCTTTAAATATGTGCAATGAAACATATAAAGAAACTGGTAAAGGCTTGAATCAATCAGCTTTAAATAAATTTCTACCTGAATTAAAAAAGCAAGAAGAAACAGAATGGCTGGTTGATTGTTATTCCCAGTGCTTGCAAGCCGTTACGCTCAATCTCACTAAAGCTTTTAAGAACTTTTTTGAGAAAAGAGCAAAATATCCTAGATTCAAATCAAAACACAAAAAACAATCTTGCCAATATCCTCAAAATGTAAAGATAGTAGATAGTCATTTGAAAATTCCCAAAATAGGTCTAGTAAAAGCTAAAATTCATCGTTTATTTGAAGGGAAAATCAAAACAGTAACTTTAGTCAAGCATTCATCAGGAAAATACTATGCAAGCATTTTATTTGAAACTGAAGATGAGTTGCCAAAACCTATTTTAACAGGCAAGATATGCGGGATTGATTTAGGGATAAAAGAGTTTGCCATAGTTAATGATGGTGAAAAAACAAGTAAATATGCTAATCCTAGATTTATAAAAAAGCATGAAAAAAATAAGAGAAGGAAACAACAAAAATTAGCACGGAAACAAAAAGGAAGTAAATCAAGAGAAAAAGCTAAGAGGTTAGTAGCTAAGGTACACGAGAAATGCAGCAATGCCCGTCAAGATTACTTGCATAAATTATCAAGAAAAATAGTAAATGATAATCAAGTGGTTGTTGTAGAAAAATTAAACGTCAAGGGTATGAATCGTAACCATTGTTTAGCTAAAGCAATTACTGATGTTAGTTGGGGAATGTTTGTCAATTTCTTAGACTATAAACTGAAAGAAAAGGGTGGATTGTTGATAGAAATTGATAGATGGTTTCCTAGTTCTAAAACTTGCTCTAATTGTCTCTATCAAATGGAAAAAATGCCATTAGAGATAAGAGAATGGACTTGCCCAAGTTGTGGAAAAGTCCATGATAGAGATGAAAACGCTTCAATCAACATTAGAGAAGAAGGCATCAGGCTAATAAACACGGATGGACTAGCCGTGTCTGCAATGGGAGGCACTGTAAGACCAAAAGGGGGACGAAAGTCTGTCTTGAGGCAGGAGCCTGTGAACGTTGAAGCCCCCACTATACCGCAAGGTTAGCGGTGGGTAGGTCACAGCGCAAAAAAAATAAAAGTTAGGATTGAAAATGAATCAGCCACAAAAAAACTTCAATCAAAATCAGAAATCAGAAAAATCTGCCGCCAATAACCTGCAGAAAAAGTCAAAAGTGCGCACCTTAACACCTCAGAAACGTAAAAAAAATAAGATAAAAGTAAACTCAGCATCACCAACTAGAAAAATTGCTCTGGTAGAAAAGAAACCTCAAAAAAGTACTGAGAAAATGGGATTGTTGAGGATGTTGGTATTTTATCCTCTGCGGTTGCTGATTTTGGGGGTGGGTTTGGGGGCGATCGCAGGTAGTGTATTAGCTTCTTATCAAGACAGTAGTTTGACTGTAGTGAAAACTGAGGAAACTGAGGAAATTAACTCTGATTTAAACTATCATCCTCCTTCACCTTTAACTCTCAAGGAGGAAATTATCCCCCTTAAAGAAAAACTGGTAGAGTTAACTGCAAAATATCCCAAAATGGACTCTGGGGTTTTTTTGGTAGATCTGGATAATGGTAACTATGTTTCCATTAAAGGTGACTCTCCTTTTGCTAGTGCGAGTACTATTAAAATTCCTATTCTGGTTGCTTTTTTTCAAGATGTTGATGCGGGGAAAATTAATCTGGATCAAGTATTAACCATGACAGAAGAAGTAATAGCTGATGGTTCGGGGGATATGCAGTACCAAAAACCAGGAACTCAGTTTACTGCCTTAGAAACGGCAGAAAAAATGATTATTATCAGTGATAATACGGCAACTAATATGATTATTGAGCTTTTGGGGGGAATAGAAGCAGTAAATGAGCGTTTTTGGCAGTGGGGATTACATGAGACGGTGATTCGCAATCCTCTACCAGATTTAGAAGGGACTAATACTACCAGTTCTAGAGATTTGGTTCAAGTACTGGGGATGGTAACTCGCGGAGAATTGATATCTCTACGCTCCCGCGATCGTTTGTTGGGAATTATGCGACGAACTAAAACTGATACTCTCCTACCCCAGGGTTTAGAAACTGGCGGAACCATTGCGCATAAAACTGGGGATATTGGTACAATGTTGGGAGATGCTGGTGTTGTAGATATACCCAATGGTAAGCGTTATCTTGTTGCTACCTTAGTTAAGCGCCCCCATAATGATTATGCTGCTAAGGAGTTAATTCAGCAAATATCTCACACTATTTATCAACATTTGAAGTTTTATGCTCCTCGTTCTTTGGTTCAAGAAACTAATGAATAATGAATAATGAATAATGAATAATGAACAATGAATAATTAATAATTAATAATGAATAATGAACAATGAACAATGAATAATTAATAATGAATAATGAATAATTAATATAACGTTTCTCTTATTCTTGAGCTGCGGGCAAGGGGCTTAAGCCCCAAGTCAATCAAGTAAAACTGTACCCTAATTATCCGAAAATTGCTATAATGAATAATTATTCATTATTCATTATTCATTATTCATTATTCATTGTTCATTGTTCATTGTTCATTGTTCATTATTCAATGACTAATGACTTAATAAAAACCATTGACTAATTCCAGAGGCGATCGCTTGAACTAATTTTTGTTGTTCTTGTTGATTTATAATCCATTCAAACTCTTCTGGATTAATCATAAATCCTAATTCTAATAGTACTGTTGGTGCAGTGTGGGGACGAGTGAGGGCGAGATTATTCCAAAATATACCATAGTCAGGACGATTGAGATTTTTTACCAAATAATTGTGAATAAAAACTGCCAAATTATGGGCTTGAGGATGATACCAAAAAGTACTGACTCCTGCTGTATTTATGGCATCTCCATTATCTGGTAAAGCGTTATAATGAATGGAAAATGCCATGTCTGGTTTAAGTTGATTAATCATGGCTACGCGGTCTTCTAAAGACAGAAATTTATCGGTTTCTCTGGTCATATAAACCGTTGCTCCCCGTCGAAGTAATTCTTGTTTGAGAAGTTGAGAAACTACTAGATTAACGTTTTTTTCGGGATAACCAGTTGGTCCTTTTGAGCCTAATTCTTCGCCTCCATGTCCTGGATCTAATAATATTTTAATCCCGTTTAAATCTACTGTTTTGTTAGGAGGATGACGCAGAGATAAAATTAAACTTGTGCCTTCATATTTTAGATCATAACCCCATTGTTGTTCTGATTTTAAATGAAATTTATATTCTATTTGATTTGGTGTAATTTGTTGCCAGTCGAGACGTTGAATTAAAGGGTCATCATCCAGACGAATGGTATCAGTTTGGGCGGTGGTATTATGAAGAGTAAGGGTTAAAGTTTTATCTCCTTGTTGCACAGTAATTGGCACGGGAACTTCTAGGGGAAAAATTATCTCTGTTACTCCAGGAAGTTGACGATAAGTAATGCTGCGAATAATGGATTTTGGGGGGATATTATAGGGAATAATTACTGTTTCTTCTTCTTTGATCCAGGCACCATAATCTAGGCGTAACCATTCTCCTTCTTTACCTGTTACTGATGCTCTAGTTCCCTTGAGGAGGGGAGTCAAACGGGAATAATTAGTACTTGGACCTGTTCTCGCTATACCTGCAACTTCTGTTATTTCTCTTACTTCTAATTGACTAGGGGAAAGTATTTCTATTTTTCCCATACCTGGTTGAGTTACTGTTTCCCCATTAAGGTTTAATTCAAATAAAGGGTTGCCAAAAATTCCTGGTTGATAAATAGCAGTACATCCTTGATATTTGCCAATATTATCGGTAGTTTTCGCTTCATTTTCTGTAGTGTAAATGGCATTATTTTCTGGAAGAGTTGCAGCAGGTAATTGAGGTAGTAAAGGGATGGTTTGATTGTTTAAAATTACTGATACTTTTGCATTTTCTGGAGCTATTGCACCAAAACAAATTAACTCTCCTGGAAGTCTAGCAATGTCTGAATTTGGTGTTAAAGAATTGGGTGCAAAAGCGACTTCTGCGGGAATTTCTGGTTGTGGGTTGATGCGGGTTATAGTTCGTTTAATTTCCTGATTTTGATAACGTAAAGTAAAGGTATTTTCTCCTATTTTTAAAGGTAAACTTGGGGCAAAATGTCCCGCATTACTGCGCTTAATTGGTTCACCATTAATTAATACTTCTCCTTCTGGGGGTGCAGTACCAATAAAAAAGATTTTTTCTGCCGTTGTTTGATGGTTTTCTGGTGGATAACTCAGATGGAGCGGTTGTTGTTGTGCTTGTGCAATATGAGAATTAATTATAATGGTTGTTAGTGCAGTTAATCCGAGAATTTTGTTCATTTGTTAGTTGACTTTGTTGGTTTGATAATTTTAGATTATATCAGATTTTTCTGTTTTTCTATTTACTAATGAATAATGAATCATAAATAATTTTATGCCTCTGGTATGATTGCATTTTTACTTCGCGGTTATTGAGCGAAGTCGAAATAACCGCTATAAAGAAAAGATAAAAACACTCTTTGTTGATTGTCATCTACATTATTAATCATCAAAAGGTATTATTAAATAATTTTAAATCAACTATCTTAAAAATTATCTTAATGAGTCAAGTTGCTTGCAGATTGCTTTTGCAGATATTGAAGTGAAAAGCAAATTTTTACACCCTGCTTGACTATGATTAATATAGCATTCCTAAATCAATTGTCAAGACTTGCGGGCTTAAGCCCCTTGTTTTCAGTCCTTTGTCTATATTTTTATTGATCACAAATCATTTAGGACTGCTATAGTTATATTTTTCTCAGGCAAGATAATTGAAATATGGAACTAAAAAAACAAAAAAAATAGCACTTTTTCATCCACAGTGTTGCTTAGGTGGGGATTATTTTTAGGTGGTTAATTGGTGCATCAATGTTAAAGTAACAGTAAGTTTTTACTTTGTTATCCCTTAGTACCCAGAGAAGAGAATAAGTCAACAACCCACCGTTAAACGGAGTACCGTTTTAACGGGGGCTTGAAATACAGCCTTAGTTGACCAGACTAAGTTCTTTACTGAACTACGTTATTTGAGTTACGACACCCTGGAATGCGTAGCTA
>Ga0209594_1000302_pt1 | contig 33786 bp, 29 predicted proteins | sample AshMeaCrysSpring_FD_184126 | JGI IMG/M metagenome (GOLD analysis project Ga0209594, IMG submission 184126) | Groundwater microbial communities from Big Spring, Nevada to study Microbial Dark Matter (Phase II) - Ash Meadows Crystal Spring... | ecosystem: Environmental > Aquatic > Deep subsurface... | reverse complement strand
ACTCACAGGAAATGCAGGAAATGATACCTTAGTGGGAGGTGCAGGAAATGATATTCTGACAGGAGGACTGGGTGAGGATAAGTTCCAGTTTAACGCTTTTTCTGACCAACTCGACACCATCAAAGACTTAGTATCAGGTACAGACAAAATAACTATCAACAAAGCTGGGTTTAGTGATGTTTTAGCAGTAGGAGTCTTACCAGATGAGCAGTTTGTACTGGGGAGTCAAGCGCTAGATAGCAATGACTACTTGATTTATAACAGCGGACAACTCTTCTTTGATGCTGATGGTTCAGGAAGTGCTGCACAAGTACAACTGGCTACCCTTACAGGTGCACCCGCATTAACCGCCAGTGATATTGAGATTTTTTAGCAATAATCTACTGGAAACCACTACCTAACCCGCCTGCGTGGGTTTGGTGCATGATGTGAATACACACACTGCCATAGGTTTTAACCTATGGCTACGCTTCGTCCTCGGTAGACGCACCGCATAGAAGAAACCCGCCTGCGCGGGTTAGGTTCATGATGTGAATACACAAAAATCATAGATTAAAACCTATGGCTACTCTTCGTCCTCGGTAGACGCACCCCATAGAAGAAACCCGCCTGCGCTGGTTAAGTGCCAGAGCTGAAATCCACCGCCTATGGCTACATAATTAAGTCATGAATCATATTTTTACAAAAACTACTAACCAAACTAAAACCCTCTCCCTACTTGAAGTTTTCATTCTTCAATTCATCAACGCACGTGACATACTCCTACACTGACCTGCGGTACAGTGTAGGCTTCTCGGAGACTCGTCCCCAACGGAACAACATTAGCCGAGTTTTAAAGAACGGGATGCCCCACCGCTCTGTATTTAATATTTATTGCTGCATTCCAATCTCTAGGTAGCATCAGTCCACAATTTGGACAACTTTTGCACACGTTCACTTAAATTTTTTGGGACTTTATGCCCGCAATTTGAGCAATCTATTGTGGTATTTCTGGGATTTACTTTCACCGTTAACAAGCCAGCTTTTTCAGCTTTGAATGTTAACAAAATCAAAAAGTTTCCCCACGCAGCATCATTAATACTTTTTGCTAACCTACCCGCAATTCATCCCACGCCGATTTGAGTTAATCTTTTTTTTGTTGTCAAATACGGCGTGGGGCTTTTTGCGGAAGAAGCTAAAAAAAATCCCCTCACCATTGGAGGGGAAAAATTCGCGATCATCTTAACCCAACCTACAAGCATTGCGATAGCACCAGTTAAGGAGGGTAACACCTGCTAATAACTTAATAGCCTCTAAAACCCAGTAAACCTTGTGCAAAGAAATCATAGCCGCTGGCATAGTAGTAGTAGGTTCAAAAACATTAAGTTCCAACCCCAAACCACCCATTTGGGGAGTCAAAATGTAGGTATAAACCAGAGCAATAGAGAGCATCAACACCGATAAAATAATAGACCAAACTTCTTGTTGATGAGTAAAATTATGATGGCGAGAAAACACCAAAAACCCAGTTAAAACCAAAGCCCCACATAATAATTCAATGTGATTAAAAATCTCAAAAATTACATAAGCAGCACCATTACTCATCATGCCTGATGCAGACAGTCCAGGTATAATTACCGAGTCCAAAAGTAAACTACCACTCAACCAAAAACCCAAAGTCAACATCACCAAAGTTGACCAGTTAATCTGCTTTGACTCATTATTAGAAATAGTATTCATAACAACTTGCTCCTCAATAGTTCTACTTTTAGCTTAACGAGAAAAAGCAGCAAAAAATGTGAAGTATTTTTACAAATTAGATGGCAGAGAATTTTTATCTTGATTGCGCGTGAAGACTCCCGCTAAAATTCTCAATAAAAAAGAACAGATGAATTTAGCGGGAGATGAAACGCGCCTGTTAATTAATCGAGCTATGCTGAGTCCTTTTCCGAAGGTTTAGGGAGGCGTTTACCATAATCCTGGATAATCTCCGACATACTAACCTGCTTGGACTTAGCATAAGCAGCAAGGCGCTGCAAATCATCGAAATTCAAGCGAACAATAAAATTTTCTTTCCTAGCTACTTGACAATATTGCAAAAATGGGATACAATGACTATTGTACTAGATCAACAAGAAAATGATCAATTTGACTTTCGCTTACAAAATTAAACCGACTTACAATCAACGTCAAGAGATAGAAAGAACTCTTAATGTATGTAAGTCGGTTTTTAATTTTGCTTTAAAAGAAAGAAAGGATTGGCTAACTTCAACGAGATCCCCAATTAATTCTTGCAGTATAAAGCAAGAATATATAATCCCTGCTGATGCACCGTATCCTTCATACAATAATCAGGCGAAAAATTTAACCCAGGCGAAGAAAAGTAACGAGAGATTAAAATCTGTTCATTCCCAGGTGTTGCAACAGACTCTGAAGCAATTAGATAGAGCTTTTTCCGATATGAAATCTAAAGGCTTTGGCCTTCCTAGATTCAAAAAAGAAATGCGGTCTTTCGTGTTCCCCAGTCTCCCTAAAAATTGTCTAGGGGATAATAAAGTTAAACTTCCAAAATTAGGATGGGTAAAGATAAAACAATCAAGGGCATACCCTACTGGTTTTGAACCAAAACAAGCAAGAATTGTTAAAAAAGATTCTGGATATTATGTGATGATTGCTTTTCAATCAAACGAAATAATGCCAGAACTGACCGTAGGAAAAAGATGTCTAGGGATAGATGCAGGTATAGAAAGTTTTGTTGCTACTTCTAAAGGAGAATTAATCAAAGCGCCTAAATTCTTAAGAGATAATCTGCGTAAGCTTAAATTGCTACAAAGAAGACTCAGGAACAAGAAAAAAGGCAGTAATGCTTGGTTAAAGCTTCAAGGAAAGATAGCAAGATTACATGAAAAGATAGCTGATACAAGACGCGATTGGCATTTTAAGCTTGCTCATAAACTTTGTGACCTTACAGATAATATTTTTGTGGAAGATATTAACTTTAAGTCATGGTCAAGAGGAATTGTCCGCAAGGTCTCTCTTGATAGCGGAATTGGGCAATTCATAAATGAAATATTGCCTTTTGTTTGCTGGAAAAAAGGAAAGTTCTACTTAAAAGTTGACAAAGATTACACTTCTCAAGAATGCCCAGAATGCGGGCATAACAACGGTAAGAAGCAATTAAGTGAGCGAGTACATGAATGCGAAAACTGCGGCTATAGTTCTAATAGAGATACAGCCGCAGCCAAAGTAATTGAAAATCGTGGAAAAACAGCAGTCGGGCAGCCTGTTGAACGAAAAAGCGTATGGAGTCGGTCTGACGGGGCAAAACAGCTTGAATTGTTCGATTTAAGCTGTTTTGCTAGCTAAGAGGCAGTGATGTACGAATCCCCCGCTATAGTCGCAGACTTAGCGGTGGGAGTGTCAAAATCCTTAATTTCTGAAATTGTAAATAAAGCTTGAAACTTGAGCCCCTGAGACTGATAAAACTCAGCTCCACCTTGTTGGCGATCAACTAAAGCGATAACTTCCTCAACAGAGTAACCCACAGCTTGCAGACGTTCCACCGCCAACATAGCAGATTTTCCTGTTGTTACCACATCCTCCAACACCACAACTTTTGCACCAGGAGGGAGACTAGGACCCTCAATATACGCTTGTGTACCATGTCCTTTAGCCTCCTTCCGCACAATGAGAGCGCTAATGGGGTGATTTTCATAAGCTGAAACCACACTTACAGCAGTCACAATAGGATCAGCCCCCAAAGTTAAACCAGCAACAGCCAGAGTTTCTGGTGGTAAGAGAGAGAAAAGTAAACGTCCAACAGCCAAAGCACCCTCAGCCGTCAAAGTCACCAGTTTACCATTAATATAATAAGAGCTAGGTTGTCCAGAAGAGAGAACAAAATCACCCTCAAAATAAGCCAGACGAGCAAATAAATCTAACAGTAGTTGACGTAGAGAAGTTAAATCAGCAGCAACTGCTGTAATATTGGTTAAAGTATCTTTTTGCATCATAAAATCAGTTAAAATTGAGGCAAAACCAGCTTAAATGTTCCTAAGATGTATAATCGCCTTACTAATTTAATCACAGTTTTGACACTCAGTGCAGCCTCTAGTTTACTAGGCTCAGGGGCTCTAGCAAATCCCGTACCTGTCAACTATCCCAGTACCTTTGAATCTATTCCAGAAGCCTTTAATCGAGCTTTTAGTAAGGAGTCTGGTACAGCTTTCGATTCCACCAGGATTACCAGTCAACTCAATTCTATTTTTGGCTGGGGTTCATTTCCTGAAGGTTCATTTCCCGAAAATCAAATATCTCGTGATGGAGAGCGAGTGCATCAGCTTTTTGTCGAGCAAATGAAACAGCAGACCAACTCAGGTCCAATTTTGCGTACTCGCGACCTGGAAAATCCCTTCAATAGCTCAATTGGGGAAAATCCTGCTGAGTTTCTGCCTTAGAGCTTTTTGACTTCTCCCTCGCTCTAAAGAGCGCGGGGATTCTCAAAGGATGTCGCAATTTAGGCTAAAGCCGTAAATTGCTCCACTTTTTTCCGATGTTTTTTACATAAATCCTCATGCAGAAAATATCGGTGTGGCGCAGTCAAAAACGCCCTACACACCTTGACTAGACTGATGTCTAGCTGTATGCTTACTTTTTTCAATATATTTGCTGCTCCATTACAGTCAGCATTAATCACTTTTTGAACTTTCGGCTGATACAAACCTCGCTTTACTCTTTTTCCTGATGCTTTCCAGTCGTTGGGTTTTTCACCATATTTTGGTAAAGAATCGTTGTCTAAAAAAGATGCTTGACTTGTATAACTTTCCTCTGTCTCTACAAATTTAATTCCGTATTCATTGCATAATTGCTTTATCCTGTTCTTTAATCTAGCAGTAGGAATCTGAACAAACTTTTGGTTATTCTTTTTCCCTATATTGATAGAATCTTTTTGCCTGTCATTCCACCCAAAAACTATTGTTCCTACATCATTTTTGACGCACCAGTTGATAATAAACCTTGCAGCTTTATTAATATTGTCACGCATTTGGCGGTTACGCTTTTCTGTTATAGAGGCTAACTCCAAATCCCAGTAATCTTGGGCTTTACCCGTTTTTAACTTAGCAACCTTTTTGTTGTACCATTGATTTTGAGACTTAATCTTTTTGCCATCAATGATAAAAGATTTACCAATATTACTGACACAAGTTAACCAATTATCTAAACCATGATCAATACCCAAAGCATTCTTATGATTTAACTCAGTCTTAATCTGAGAAGATTGCGTTACATATTCAGCGTAAAAACAGTTATTTCTAGGTACTATTCTTATTTCTTTTATTTGAGAAAATTCAAGATTACGGTAGCATTGGAAAATAGAAACAGTCTAATCCAAACCATGCTTTTACTTGTTTTCCTAAAGGACACTTAATACCTTTTTGGGTCAGCTTAATCCATTTAGCCGAATAGATTACAGGTGCCAATCCTCCACTTTTGCGGTATCTTGGTAGTTGGGGTCTATTAGCTAGTTTGCCTTCACAATAGAGAGCTTTTAGCCTTTTAAAGCTTTTAAAACTATCCGCTACCTTATGTAGAACTTGTTGAGCAACTGAACTACGCAATGCTTTAAAGTGAAGGTTGCGCTTCATTAATTTATCAAGGTCATATCCAGTAGCATAGATCTGCGCTTTAAAATAGAGTTGGCGGCAATAATAAATTCCACAATTAATCAAATTATTTGCTTCGCGGCAAATAAACTCTAGTACTGCTTTAAGATTGTCATCTGGACTTATTAAATTTTGTTGACAGTGGTAATTTATTAGTCTTAAACCCTCTTCGACCTGCTATAACAATAATAGCTCCACCTATCTGGATTGTCAAGGGGATAAATATGAAAAAAGAAAATAGTTACAAGAAAAATTTCACGTCCAACCCTACAGGGAAAAACCAACATGGCGAATCTCAAATCATTGGCGATAAGACAAAAAAAATGTTCTGTTTGTCAATAGACTTGGTAGAAAGGCTAAAAGAATATGCCAAAATTAAAGGAGTAACACAGAGTGATATAGCAGAGATAGCTCTAAGAAAATACATAAGAGCAACTCAAGCAAAAGGTTAAAACCTTTTTTCGCTCCACACCCCTGGCTTTAAAGCCAGGGCTAACTCTCGCTCAATTTATTTTTGGTTTATTATGATAAAAATCCAGGGTGCAGGAGTTGAACCTGCCTGACCCAAATTATGAGTTTGGTGCCTAAACCGCTCGGCCAACCCTGGAATTTGTTGTTATAAATACATGGTAATGGGTTTTGCCCCCAATTGTCAAGTAGAATCTAAAATATTTTATCCGTATAAATCTTAATAGTGCTATGAAACTTAATTCTACTCTGGGGTTAACCCTGATGTTGTTGATAATGATGTTAGGTGCAGGTAGTGCCAGTGCTTGGTGGGGCTATACTTTAGGTTATCAAGCTCTCAAAAGTGTTACTCAACCAGATGTAAACCCAGCTAAACAACTAGCTAGCTCTCAAGTAAACTCAGATCCTGAAAATGGCTTGAGTTTTGTTAAAGAAGAAGAAATCTTAATGAGAGTCAATGGTTACATACAAGGTGCCGGAGAAAAACAACTTGAAAATAAATAATTTATGACAGGTACAGATGTATGGCTGAGACTGTTATCAGTATTACTACTAATTGCAATCAATGCCTTTTTTGTTACAGCAGAGTTTTCCATAGTCTCAGTGCGGCGATCGCGCATCAGTCAGTTGGTTGAGTCAGGAGATATACAAGCACAAACAGTTCAATCTTTACAAAGAAGTATTGACCGTCTTCTGTCTACAACTCAGCTTGGAATCACTCTCTCAAGTCTTGCTCTAGGTTGGATTGGCGAAAAAACAATGGCAGTTTTAATCTATGATTTAATTGCTATTTTACCTTTGCCACATAGAGCAGCCCAGGCTCACTCTTTAGCAATACCTATTGCTTTTTTCCTCATTGCCTATCTTCAAATTGTACTTGGAGAACTTTGCCCAAAATCAGTAGCACTTTTATACTCAGAAAGGTTGGCGCGATTGCTCGCCCCTCCAAGTTTGGCGATCGCCCGCATTTTTAATCCTTTTATTTGGATTTTAAACCAATCAACTCGTTTTTTATTACGTCTTGGAGGCATTCAATACACAGGTCAAGGCTGGTATAACCAAGTAACACCAGAAGAGTTACAACTAATTATTGCTACCGAAAGAGAATCTACAGGTTTAGAAGCAGAAGAAAGACAACTGCTCAATAATGTATTTGAATTTGGGGATGTGCTCGCTGTAGAAGTGATGGTTCCCCGCACCAATATTCAAGCTATACCTATTAACGGAACATTTGCTACCCTACTCAATGAAGTAGCCTCAACCAAACATGCTCTGTACCCTGTAACTGGGGATTCCCTTGACGATATTCGGGGCATAATTGATTTTAAAGATCTCGCCTTACCCTTAGCTCAAGGAGAAATAACTGCTGAAACCCCCATTCATTTGTGGGTTAAACCAGTAAGATTTGTCCCAGAATCAACCCTTTTAAGCGAATTGTTGAGAGATATGCAGCGATCGCATTTAAAAATGGTCATGGTGGTAGATGAATTTGGGGGTACATCTGGGTTAGTAACTCTCCAAGATTTAATTGTAGAAATCATTGGTGATGATAGTGAAGGATTTTCTCAAGAAGAAATTGCCTTAGAAATGATGGATGAACAAACTTTCTTAGTGCAAGCACAAATGAATCTTGAAGAACTTAACGATCTCTTAGACTTAGACTTACCTGTTACCGATGAATATCAAACCATTGGCGGTTTTTTAATCTACCAGTTACAAAAAATTCCCGCTCAGGGAGAAACCTTCTTTTATGACAATTTGGAATTTACTGTAGTAAGCGCGCAAGGTCCAAAACTTGAGCAAATTCGCATTCATCGCCACGATTTAGCCCCCCATAACCAGAAAGAAGAAACAACAGATGATTTTCCCACAGATAATTGGGAAATTAATGAAAATGACCAACATCTAGAACCAAAAGACAAAGATTCTTCCAACTCATCCCTATCTGAAAATTAAATCAGGGATCAGCTAACAACCTGGTAACTTTTTTCAAGGACAACCAAAAAACTGCCACAATTCTGTGCCTGTTTTCCCCCAATTTAATCTAAATCTAAATAAACCTTAGCTTTGTTTTTCTTAACAATTAACGTGCTAATATCTGGGTGATTAGCTGAAATAGAGCTTGGTGGAGGAGTTAACAAAAGTGGAATCAAGAATGTTCAAGGGAAACAAAAATAACCAGCGAAATTTAACAGCGCCCCTGAAAATTGGCGTGATCGGTGTGGGGAATATGGGACAACATCATACTCGTGTTCTGAGCATGATTAAAGATGTTGAGTTGGTAGGAGTATCAGATGTAAATGTAGAGCGAGGTTTAGATATTGCCAGTAAATATCGTCTTCGTTTCTTTGAAAATTATCTGGACTTACTACCTCATGTAGATGCTGTATGTATTGCAGTACCCACTCGTTTACATCATCAAGTCGGAATGGACTGTCTGAGTGCAGGGGTTCATGTCTTGATTGAAAAACCAATTGCAGCTAATATAGCTGAGGCTGAATCTTTAGTTAATGCGGCTGCAGAGTTTAACTGTATTCTCCAAGTTGGACACATTGAACGTTTTAACCCTGCTTTCCAAGAATTGAGTAAAGTTCTCAAAACAGAAGAATTATTAGCATTAGAAGCTCACCGTATGAGTCCTTATTCTAACCGCGCTAATGATGTTTCTGTAGTCCTGGATTTAATGATCCATGACATTGATCTGTTAATGGAACTAGCAGCAGCACCTGTGGTAAAACTAACTGCTAGTGGAAGTAGTGCATCGCCAACTGGCTATCTAGATTATGTTACCGCAACTTTGGGCTTTGCTAATGGAATGGTTGCTACTCTCACCGCTAGTAAGGTAACTCATCGCAAAATTAGGCGCATTGCTGCTCATTGTAAAAATTCTCTTACAGAAGCGGATTTTCTCAATAATGAAATTTTAATTCATCGTCAAACTACTGCAAACTATACAACAGATTATGGTCAGGTACTCTATCGTCAGGATGGTTTAATAGAAAAGGTCTACACCAGCAATATTGAACCTCTCCACGCTGAGTTAGAACATTTTGTTAGTTGTGTGCGCGGAGGAAATAAACCTTCTGTAGGTGGAGAACAAGCTCTTAAAGCTTTACGTTTAGCAAGTTTGATTGAGCAAATGGCTCTAGATGGTGAAGTTTGGCAAAATACTAATTGTAATAATAAAACTATAAAATATCCTGCGATTACGGTGACTCAGTAACAGATGACATTACAAGTTGTTTTACTGATTGACTTAGGTTAAGCATAACCAGTCGGTTGCCTTCTGGACTTAAATGAATATGATCTCTATATAACAATTCTGGTTGTTCCCATTTTTGGAAAATAGGCAAAAAATCAAGATAGATGATCTGTTCACTCACCATTAATTCCTTTAAACGCTCTCTAGATCGCTTTTCATAATCTCGCTGTGGTTGATTTAATTCCCTCAGTAAGGGAGTAAGAGCGACGATGAGAGCCGTTTTTTCTTTGATTGCGTAGTTATTGATGTCTTGGATGGCTTGAAGGTTAAATCCTACGCGATCGCCTTCTTCTTTGAGGAGTTGCTTGGGTTGGGGGGGTGAAAAAACACGGGTTATTAGCTCAGTTATAGCCAAAAAAGGTTTACTGGCAGGATAATTGCGATCGCGTCCTACAGGTAGAGAAGTAGGTGCTTGAGCAAATAAATCATCTGTATTCAGTAAAAGAATTAAAATCTGAGCTTCAAATACCCCAAACCGTCTTAAATAAGCTAATTGATTGCGTGGTCCCCAGGAATTGGCAGAAGCGTTTAATACTTGAGTGTTACTTGCTAGTTCACTTTCCATTAAAGCAGAAATGGTGTTTTTCTGATCTGTCCACCAACCTCCATTAGCAATGGAGTCACCTAGTAATAAAATTCTGAGAAGATCATCAGGGCGTTTTTCTGGAAAAGAATCACAACGCATTGAATACTCATTAATATTAATTTGATTCCCACCGCGACGCACTTTTTGATTTGGGGCTAATAAATAGCCTATTTCTGGGTCTGGTAAATAAATTAAAGGATTGTGAAGACCCAAAATTAACCTCAAACTTCCTTCGAGGAGGAGGAATAATCCTAAAATAACAGCCAAAATAATTAAGAAGAGTTTCATTTTCTCCAATTGTTCGCTAACCTAAAACTATGAGTGCGATTCGTTCCTACGCGAAAAGAAGTGAATTAGGTCTAAACCTTTACGGGATATAAAGCCTAGAACTCATAAATAAGGTAGGGTGAACCGAGAATAAGTTCATAACTTGGTTTCCATGAAGGTGAGTTTAACTATCTGACAAGCATCAAAATCGGCTGTCAGATAGAGGAATTACCACACCTACACAGGTAGTGATAACCGTACAAGTCCTTCTCCCCAGTTGCAGGGGATAAAGCATACAGCGCCCTACATCGCGAGGTGTAAGAGGAGTTTCCCCAGAATCTGAATATTGATTAATCAGAGGCTGAAGCGGGAGTAAAAGCGGCAACAGTGATAATTGCTGAAAACACTGACCGTGAGCATAAAGATTATAACCGACCTGGACTTACTCAGATAAGGTAATCGAGAATAAAACGTGAGTTTTACTAAAGAGTAGAAATACCACCGAAATCTAGCTAGGAAAAGGAAAACGTGGGGTACAGCAAAGAAAGTATCGTTGAGCCTTCGTAATTTAGGACCAGGGTATATAAGCTGGCACAGAAATGTGAACCATGGGTACGAAACAGCGTACATAGAGCAAAATCCAATGCAGTCTGATGATGCCATTGGTGCAACAATAAAGCTCTCGTAGGATAGATACGCCCTAAAGTCTCTAAATAATGGAAACCAGGAACGAAGTAACCCTCTAGTTACGCTCCTTTGAGAAGGTCGAAATCAAAGGTAAAGTTTAATCAGCCAAACGCTGCTAGAGGTTAGGATGGGGTAAAAAGCAAACGCCTAGCTCGAATTAACGAGCATAGCCAGAAAAAGGAAGGGGTAACGCCCAGGATATGCAGACGTACCTCGCAATGTAATGATTATGGACACCTAGTAGCAATGAATATAGTTAATACTGACTCCGTTGAAAAACAGAATACAGTGACATGGGAAACCATCAACTGGCGTAAAGTTGAGAGGGTGGTTTTTAAGTTGCAAAAACGTATCTATAAGGCTGTACGTTGTGGTAATGTCAAACAAGCTCGAAAACTCCAAAAAACATTACGTCATAGTTGGTATAACAAGCTGCTTGCAGTCAGAGCAGTAACCCAGGATAACAGAGGGAAGAAGACGGCTGGAGTGGACGGTGTAAAAAGCCTAAAACCAGAGGAAAGACTCGAATTAGCCAAGACACTCAAACTAACAGGAAAAGCGAAACCAACACGGAGGGTATGGATACCCAAGCCTGGAAAAGATGAGAAGCGCCCGCTAGGGATACCAACTATGTACGATAGAGCATTGCAGGGAGTATTGAAAAATACGATAGAACCTGAATGGGAAGGACGTTTTGAACCCAACAGCTATGGTTTTAGACCAGGTAGAAAAGCACAAGACGCAATCGCCCAGATAAAGCTCTCCATACAACACAAACCCAAATATGTACTAGATGCTGACATAGCCAAATGCTTTGATAAAATTGACCATCAAGCATTACTCCGTAAAACTGAATATAAAGGCTCCACAAGGAGGCTTTTCAGAGCGTGGTTGCGCGCTGGGGTAATAGATAGCAAACAATTTCTCGAAACCAATGAAGGAACGCCACAAGGGGGAGTCATATCCCCTCTATTGGCAAATATAGCCTTGCACGGATTAGAAGAGATAGTCAAACAATATGCTGAGACAATCCCACCAAAAATGACTGGGTTAAATAAACCTAATTGCCACAGCAAAATAGAGAAAAGAAAATCACTAACCTTCATAAGATATGCAGATGACTTCGTTATTCTGCATAACAACAAAGAAGTGATAATCCAAGTCAAGGCAATAATAACAGAATGGCTCAAAGGTATAGGTCTAGAACTAAAACCTGAAAAGACCAGAATTGCTCATACATTACTGTCTTCAGAATCAGAAGATAATATAGCTGGTTTTGATTTTCTAGGATACAACGTAAGGCAGTTCCCAGCAGGAAAGTACAAAACGGGAATGGATAGACAAGGAAAAGGGCGCAAGGACTTTATAACAATACTTGCGCCAAATCATAAATCAATTACCAGACATTATGACGCCATAAAGAAAAAATGTCAACAGTTCACAGGTGCGCCGCAAGAAAAGATAATAAAGGATTTAAATCCCATTATTAGAGGATGGAGTAATTATTACACTTTCTCAGATGCAGCAACCACAGGCATTTTCTCAAAATTAATCAAGTTAACATACCTAAGATTAAGGAGGTGGGCAAAAAGAAAAGGAGTCACTGGTAATGACTGTAGAAAATACTGGCACACAGTTGGAAATAATAACTGGGTCTTCGGTGTTAAAAATGATTTGGGAGAAGTATGGATGAGGTTACTCAATCACGGGGAAGAACACGGCGCAAACTCAACTGACTACGTGAAAGTTAAAGGTGATAAAAGTCCATACGACGGAGATTTAGTATATTGGAGTTCGAGATTAGGGCGGCACCCTGAGTTGTCTAAGACTAAGACAACTTTGCTTAAAAAGCAGAAGGGAAAATGTGCGCATTGCGGTTTATACTTCCTAGACCGCGATATACCTACAATGGAGGTTGACCACATAACACCTAAGTCACTTGGTGGTAAGGACAGTTATGAAAACTTCCAATTATTACACGGACATTGCCATGATGAGAAAACACGTGATGATGGGAGTCTAACTAAAGGACTCTTAACACACCTTGAGAACAGGGAAAAAGTCGCCCGTGATAATAACACAACAAAAGTAGAAGAAAACACTCAAGACTCTGGGCACTTAACACCTGCACAAAGAAGCGCAATAAATTGGGTTAAACAAATGGTGGATTTATTTCACGAAACAAAGTTACTAAAAGAGGAAGAATACGCATTCTTTAAGAAATATGCGGAATGGCCTAATTTTGATGAACAAGGAAAACCCATTGCATTGCCACCAGAATATTGGGAGCAGGGAGCAAAAATAGTGACCTGTATGATGCAAGAAAAGCGTTACAAAAACTACTTTTAACAGCTTCGTTGACAAAGATAATTACATTGAGTAGCCGTATGAGGTGAAAGTCTCACGTACGGTTTCGTAGGAGAGGTAGGAGGTAGTAATACTTCCTATCGACTCTAACAAGCTCATTTGTGGGAGTACTTTTCATTATGTCAGACCTCAATCGTGGAATCATGAAGTTTGAAGGGGCAGATAAACCAGTTGTGGTGACTGTCTCAGCAGTTCTGGTTCTGGGTAGCATTGCTCTACTCATTGCTTGGGCTGTTAAAGTAGCTTATGTTGTTAACTAGCGTTGGCTTAAATTTAAATTCGGCAGTGTCTAGTTTTGTACCTATATCTTTAATTTTGGCTATTGCATCTGAAACGCGACCTCTCCTCGGAGAGGTATGGCTTGATTTTGCTGTTTTGATGGTGATGTTGTTTCTGTCTGCTATGTTTTCTGCTTCGGAAACAGCTATCACCGCTTTTGATGATTTTAAACTCAGAGGGCTGATTAAACAACAAGGGGACCCTATTGGGATTTTTCGCCTTGTACTGCAAAATCGCCCTCGTTTTATTACTACTCTGCTGGTGGGAAATAACCTGGTTAATAATTTTTCGGCGGTTCTCACCAGTAATTTATTTGCGATTTGGTTGGGTAATGCTGGACTGGGTATTGCTACTGCTGTTGTTACGGTTTTAATTCTTATTTTTGGGGAAATTACTCCGAAATCTTTGGCTATTCTGAATGTAAGACAGGTTTTTATGTTGGCTGTCCGCCCTATATATTTTCTGTCACGCATTCTTTCCTTTTTTGGGATAATTTATGTCTTTGAGACGATAACAGAAAAGGCGATCGCTCTGTTTCAGGGAAAAAGGGGGAAAAATACTGGTCACAGTGAATCAGCCGAAGATCTGCAACTGATGATTGAAATTTTGGGCGGTAGAGGCACATTAGACTTATATAAACACCAATTACTCAATCAAGCTCTCAAACTCGATGAGTTGATGGCTAAGGATCTGGTTAAACCTCGCATTGAGATGCGTACTATCTCCCATGAGGCTAATTTACAGGATTTAGTCAATCTTTGTTTGGAAACAGGTTATTCCCGTATCCCTGTTCAAGAAGAATCAAAAGACCAAATAGTGGGTATTGTTCACTTAAAATGGGCTTTGCGGGAACTTAAATATCTCGAAACCAATACTTGCCCTATCCCCCCAGATAACGCTTTACCTGGTGAAATAATTAAGGTGAGAGATATTATGGTGTCTCCTGTTTATGTTCCTGAAACTAAGCGCGTTGCTAGTTTACTTAAGGAAATGCTCCAACAACGTCTTCACATGGCGATCGTGGTTGATGAATATGGCGGTACTGTGGGTCTGGTTACTTTGGAAGACTTACTTGAGGAGTTGGTGGGGGAAATTTATGATGAAAGCGATTTTCCCCGCTCAGGAAATCTACCAGCAACTTTAAACCCAAAATTGCCCTAAAAATTTATCAAAAAAAAGTTGTCATTTCCCAAAACCTGTGTTAAGATGAATAATCGTGAGCTTGAAAAGGGTCGATGCCCGAGTGGTTAATGGGGACGGACTGTAAATCCGTTGGCTATGCCTACGCTGGTTCAAATCCAGCTCGGCCCACCTGCCCGTGTGGCTCAGTGGTAGAGCACACCCTTGGTAAGGGTGAGGTCACGAGTTCAATCCTCGTCACGGGCTTTTTTTCAGAACTATAATTATTATTGAAAAAAAATTCAAACACCAGCCCTTGTCCAGACAAGGGGCTAAAGCACCTTGTCCAGACAAGGGGCTAAAGCACCTTGTCTGGACAAGGTGCTTTTTGACATCTAAGTAAGTTTGGTTGCTAAAACTGCGTAAAATGGATCAGCTCCTCCTATACCTAACATTTGGAGAAAACTGGGGACTGATGATTGACGAGCAATAATTTCTGGTTGACTAAATCCTGTTACAGATTGGAAATAACTTTTTACCAGTTGTATTCTACTTCGATCTGTTCCATCTCTCCAAGCGGCGATCGCCTTCTGGTAAAACATCCGATTAGAAAAACTCACAATAACTATCCCCCCAGGTTTAAGAATGCGATAAATTTCGCTAAATATTGCTTCTGGATACTGCAAATATTGAACGGAAACTGCAATTAACACCGCATCAAAATCCTCATCTGCTAGGGGTAATTTGGGATTTACATTTAAGTTTTGCACAAAATAATGATTGAGTCTGGGGTTTTTTGCTAGTTCTTCTTCATTCAGACCGTGTCCTTCCACATGGGTAAATTTTATCTCTGCTGGAAGATGAGATACCCAGCTACTCATTAAGTCTAAAATTCGTGTGTTAGGTTTGAGTTTTTCAAGATATAGCTGGGTTAACTGATCAATAAACCCTTCGTCTACATGGGTGACAAAACGGGGAAAAGAGTAAAACTGAGAGTCTTCTGTGGGATCTAATTTACTGCGTTGTTCTGGTTTTAGCAATTGCATAATTTTGGGAAAGATAAATGATGATGATCTTTTTCTCTAGTTTAAAAAATTTTAAGAATTGTTAAGGGAACCAATTTCTCTGTATTTATATCTATATTTTACTTGGGACAAAAAATTTAAATTTTGCTAAAATTAAATCAGAGGTGTTGTAGTTGTCTATCTCAAATTATGGTAAATTTACAAATAGGGTTAAAGAATAATCCATTATTCTTTTTTCTAGGTAAACACACTGACTTAAATTGAATTTAAGTTAACAAAAATCTATGCTCAACCAAACAACATTTATTTTCCTAGCCCAAAAACTTATGCAAGTAACTTGTGTATCAGAGTTTAAGATTTGTTAACTATTACTATTGTTTACAATAAAATACAAGCAGAGTAAAAGAAGAGGAGGGATGAAATGATTAAACGTTTTTTATACAGTATCGTACTAACGCTGTTTATTGCGGCTATTGCTTATCTATCTTACCAACCATCACCTAGTCCTGTTTTGGTGCAAGATTTCAATTCTAGTGATTGGGTTGAAATTGCTTTTAGTGCACTAGGTCATTAATGATACTAATTCGCAAAAACCTTCACCACCTGATGCTGTGGTTAGATATACTGGTTGATGATTTAGTTGATCTCGATATTCTAATATATTGGCTACTCCTACAGATAAAGGGAATTTATTTGTGTCAAACATTGTTTCATCGTTGGGACTATCTCCAACTGTGATAATTTGTTCCGTTGATATTTTGGGAAAATATTTTTTTAATACTTGTTTTAGTGCGGTTGCTTTATCTTGTTTTTTGGGTTTAATATGACATTGTACTGTGCTGTATGTAAACCCCCAACCTTGATCCTCACACAGTTTTCCTAATTCTCTTAATTCTCCATTTGTTAGGTTTTTAATGTCAAATGTCCAATCTGTTAAACGAAATTGATTATCCGCTGTTATTTGTAATAGCGGAAATTTGTTTTTGAGAAAGTTAAATGTTTTAGCTAGTTGTTGACGGTGGTGGTTGAGATCGGAAATTGGGGTTAAAATTTCTGGGGTTTCACGCTCATAAAATAACACTCCTCCATTTTCGGCGAAGGCTCCTGTTACTGGTAGATAATTTCTGACTCCATCTACCCAGCCTGCTGATCTTCCTGTTACTATCAATACAGCTATATTTTTTTGTTTTAATCTTTCTAATGCTTGCAATAAGTTTGAGGTAAATTTTCCTGACTGAGTAATTGTTCCATCCATATCTGTTGCGATCATTTTGATGTTTCTCAGTCGCTCTCCAGCATTTTTTATCGGAATAAAGGTCATAATTTTCTGTTTTTTTTCCAAACAATAACAGCAACCATGCAATACTCAGTGATTTCCTCTTTTTACTTTGATACTTTGTAGAGTTGCACTGATTTTTTACTCAGTTCCCTTGCTCCCTTTTCTCCCAGTATAGGAAATTTAAGCTTTGTTTTTGGTTGCTGTTATTACGTTTTGACGAGACAGATATGAGATTAAACAGCTTTTTTTCCTCCTTTCCTTAGTTATTTCCTTTTTTTAGTTTGATCTTTCCCAGAGTTACACTAAATCTTCGATTTAGTTGATTTTCTCCCTGTTTTTTCAGCATAGGAAATTCAAGCTGGGAGGTTGGTTGCTGTTTTTTTTAGCGGACGACACAGATATTAAAGTAAGTAGGTTTATTTGATCCTCCTTATTTGATTTTAGTGTTTACCTTTGTGTTTTCTGCCTTGAGAAGTTCTTTTTCAAACTTCATATTATTAATCTAACACCTTTTTTGCTTTTTGGGGTTATTTTTTCGGATTTTGTTACTAATCTTTACATTTAACAAATTTACATTTTGCTTAAAACAATAACAGCAACCATTTACACATTTTGCTTTTCATTTCCCTAATGTTTTGATATTTTCTAGAGTTACAACTGAAGAAGTTTTAGTTGTTTTGCTCCCCTAAGATCAAGTTGGAAATTTAAGCACCAAGTTAGGTTGCTGTTATTCTGATTTAACGAGACAGATTTGAGATTAAACAGCCTTTACCTCCTTTGCTCAGATATCTCCTTATTTGTGTGATATTTTACAGAGTTTAACTGAGTTGATCCTTCAGTTATTTTGCTCTCTATTTACAACCAGCTTAGGAAATTTAAGCTGTGAGTTTTCTGGCTGTTTTTGTTATTAGAAGAAACAGAAATGAACGTAACCAGTTTGTTTATTCCTCCTTTTTCTTACTAACGTTAACTGAGCTCTTTTTTGCCCGCAGAAGCTTTTAATTTGCTTCATATTTTTAATTTAGCAGCTTTGATCCCCGATGGACCACTTTGCAACAATTGTTTACTAATTTTTGAGTGTTTGATTGCTAAAAGGTTAACTTTTATAAAGTTTGGGATTGAAAAGATAAAGGGAGGAAAAGCTCTAAGTCAAGACTGGAGGCGACTTGAGCTAGTTTTTCTAAGTTGGTGGGATCGCTGAGATAGGGGATCATTCCCAAAACTGGCATATTGGTGAGGGATTGAATTAAATCAACTGGTGTCCAGTTGAGGTGATTTTCTTCTGAGTCTGGGTGAAGACAATTGAGAATTATTCCTTTGAGGTTAACTCCAGTTTGACGCGCAAGAGCAACATTAGCTACAGCAGCGGCGATCGCCCCTAATTTGACAGGAACTACTATAACTGTATTTAAACGCCAAGCTGCGGCTAAATCTGCTACTGTAAGTTCCTCTGTGACAGGGCTACCTAAACCTCCTAATGCTTCCACCAGTACAATATCCTGATTAAGGGAGGTAAAAGCTTGCCAAACTTGATCTAATTCTACCTTTCTTCCTTCTTTTTGAGCGGCTATGGGTGGGGCTACAGGGGTTTGATAGTGTAATGGTACACAAACCTCACCAAATAATTTTTGATAGAGTTGGCGATCGCCTTCTCCTGTCTGGATCAATTTCATTAGTCCCAGACTTGTTTGTTGATGGTAAGTTTTATAGTAAGCGGCTAGTGCTGAAGTTAAAACAGTTTTGCCTATTTCTGTATCTGTTCCTGTAATTAGTATTTTTTTCATTCTATTTTCTCATCAATAATGCTTTAGCACATAATATAAATTTATTGTTTAGAATTATTTATGTTTTTTAAGAAGATGCTTAAGCTTTTTGTTTATTTGCCTATCTTTTAAGATTTTAACATGGAACAACTAAAAATAAAAACGGTAAACTATTCCCAACATTTAACAGAAATTAACTCAATTAGAAGAGTAGTTTTTCAAATAGAGCAAGGAGTACCATCAGAGTTAGAATTTGATGGGAAAGATGAAACAGCTCAACATTTACTCGCTTATTTAAATGATAAACCAGTGGGAACATTACGCATGAGAAATTTAGACGCAAATATGGTTAAAATTGAACGGTTAGCAGTATTAAAAGAAGCGAGGGGTAAAGGAATAGCTGATCAACTAATGAAAGAAGCATTAGGGGTTATTTCTGCTCAAAAATACTCTCAAGTTATAGTTCATGCTCAAGTATATATTAAAAACCTCTATGAAAAATTAGGATTTACACAAGAGGGAACAACTTTTGTAGAAGCTGGCATCCCTCATGTTAAAATGATAAAATTGTTAGGGAATTAATCATAGTAGTGAGTAAGCAAAAAAACTGGTTACAAGGACTGTTGATGTTAGGGATAATTTGGCTAGCTGGAGTAATAAGCGATCGCCTTTGGTTTACTTTGGATAACACTCCTCCAGCTTGGGATCAAGCAGATTATCTAAATGGAGTAATGAACTATTGGCGCGCATTACAAACTCCTGAATGGTTTAATAGTGAGTGGAGGAGAAATTTCTGGTTATTATCTTCAAAAATCCCACCATTTACCTATATTTTAACCGCAGGTTTTGTGCATTTTTTTGGCACTAGCTCCGATGCAGCAACTTTAGTTATGCTGGTTTTTAGTGCTATTTTACTCCTTTCAGTTTATGGTTTAGGAGTGAAACTATTTAACGTTTCTGTGGGTTTATGGGCGGCTTTTATTTGTCAGTTATTACCTGGTTTATATCGCTATCGTCTTGAGTTTCTCCTCGACTTTCCCCTCACAGCAGTTGTTACTCTCAGTTTTTTTACTCTCACTCTCTGGCAATTTTATCAACCATATAAACCCCACTCCAACCCTCCCCTTAGTGAGGAAAGGGAGTCAAAAGAAAAAGCATTTCCCCCCTCCTTCTTTACCAAAAATAATAATGATGACTCTTTAAAAAGAAAAGAAAACTTAAAAGAGTCAAAAGCGGAAGTATTTCCCCCCCTTACTAAGGGGGGGATAGGGGGGGTAAAACCTCAATTAATCCCCTGGTTATTGGCGGGAATATTTGGGGTGAGTTTGGGGATAGGTTTAATGGTAAAACAAACTTCCCTTTTCTTCCTATTTTTCCCGATTTTATGGGCATTTTTTGAGAAAATAATCCAGAAAAAATGGGGGAGACTCGCTCAATTAATTACAGGTTTATCCTTGTCGGTTTTGATTTGTTTTCCCTGGTATCGTACCAACTGGCTACTAATTTTAACTTCGGGAAAAAGAGCAACTATAGATAGTGCGATCGCCGAAGGTGATCCAGCTTTAAATACACTCTCAGCTTGGACTTATTACGCAGAAATTCTCCCGTTACTTCTTTCCTGGCCATTATTATTAGTACCAATTGTAGGTTTATTAATTTATTGGGGAAAACGCCAGAAATTTACAGTTAAATTTCTCTTTACTCCCCAAATAAAATGGTTAGGAATATTTCTCCTAGGCGGTTATTTTCTCTCATCCCTTAATATCAATAAAGATGCGCGTTATATCTTACCCTTACTCCCTGTTTTCTCCCTAATATTAGCCGCAGGTTTACTCACTTGGAAAGGAAAATGGCAGCGTTATTTACCCTACATTACAGTTGGTTTATCTACATTATTAATGTTGTTAAATATCTTTCCACTCCCAGGAGCAAATATAACCAAAATACTCAGCCCAAAAGTCACTCATTATCCTTATATGGGAGAAAAATGGCATCATCAAGCAGTGGTAGAAGAAATAATAAAAACAGCACCTTATTTAAAATCAAACCTAGGGGTTTTACCTTCAACACCAGAAATAAATCAACACAACTTTTCCTATTATGGAAAAATAGCAAATTTTCAGGTATCTGGTCGTCAAGTTGGAATAAGAGAAGATGAAGTAGAAAAAGATGAGCGAAGTCTTGATTGGTTTCTCACTAAAACAGGCGATCAAGGTTCAGTACCAGAAGCACAAAAAACTATTGTTAACTTAGTAGAAAATGGGGGAAGTTTTCAGCTACAAAATAGTTGGCAACTTCCCGATAATAGCACCTTAAAACTTTATCACCGCCTCATTCCTTCAGTGGAAGTGAAACCCCCCCAACCCCCCCTTAGTAAGGGGGGGAGTGAGTATGAAAAAAAAGTAAAAATGGAGCGAGTAACCATCCCCCCAACTGCACCCGCGGGGATACCCATACCCGTGACTTATGAGTGGTCTGGGTCATGGGAAGAATTAGCATCTGGTATAGTGTTGTTAACTTGGGAATCAGAAGATAGAACTAAAAATACAGGTTGGCTACACGATCATGGTTTGGGGATGGGTACTTTATCTTCCCCCAAAACAGAAGGTAACCAACACTTACAACTAATTGAAAGAATGGCTATGTTTCCCCCTAGTGATATCCCTCCAGGAAATTATACCCTCACCGCTACTTATCTTAATCGCAAAACTGGGGCTAATTATCCTATTGTAGGGTTACATAGTTCCATAAAGATTGACCCAAAAGCGACTCCTACCCCAGCACCAGAATTAGATTTAGTTACCCAACTACGTCTTCTTGCACCTAATTTACAAAAAGGAATTGAAGGGTTAGAGCCTATTTTTCCAGAAACTGCCAGAATAAATCAATATGATCCCATTCAAGACTATTTAAAGCAAGCAGAAATAGCTTTATCATCGCGACTAGAAACAGAAAAAAAACGACTTGACTGGGTTTATACTGTTGCTCTTTCTAGGGTTTTACAACAAGATGTAGAAGGGGCGATCGCTTCTCTTCAACAAGTAATTTCTTTAGACCCAAAAAACCCCTATAATTATGCTTATCTTGCTTTTGTTTATCTTTATGACTGGCGGGGAAAAGAGGCTGAAAAAGTACTTGAAACTGCCTTAAAACTTAACTCAGAAATACCAGAATTAATTGCATTAGATGGGGTAGCTGCTTTCATACAAGGTAATCTTATTAAAGCTTATCATCAGTTGATGAAAGGGTTAAGATAAAAGAATTTAATAAATTATGTTTGATTTGATAGTAGCCATAGGTTAAAACCTATGGCTACCTAAAGGAAACCCGCCTACGCGGGTTAAGATCAAAGATAAATTATGTTTGATTTGATAGTAGCCATAGGTTAAAACCTATGGCTACCTAAAGGAAACCCGCCTACGCGGGTTAAGATAAATTTTCAAGCTTCAAACCACTGAAACAAGCGCGCTAAAACAGTATTTGAAAACAAAAAACCATCAGGATCAGATAAACGCAAATTCTCGTTATTTAATTCTACCCAACCTTGATTAAAATAAGGCTGAAGACAAGTTAAAATCTCTTTAACAGTCTCCTCACCAAACTGTTGAGAAAGGTGAGATAAACTCAACCCTTCAGCTAAACGTAAACCCAACATTAGCGTATCCAAAAGATTATCATTTACTGTATTTTCTGGCACATCAATTTTACAACCTGACTCCACCCAAGCATAGTATTCTCTTCTAGTGCGAGGGCGAGTAAACCTTTGAGAAAATACATAACTTGCGGCACCCATTCCTAACCCATAATAGGGTTTATTTTCCCAATAAACTCGGTTATGACGACATTGATAACCTGGTTGAGCATAATTAGAAATTTCATAATGTTGATAACCAGAAGAAGTGAGCATATTTTGCGCCATTTTATACATTTGGGCGGTTAATTCATCAGTAGGGAGAGGTTTTTCTCCTGGTTGATATTTACGCCCAAATGCTGTTACTGGTTCGATAACTAAATCATAACAGGAAATATGATTAGGTGCAATTTGTTTAACCTTTTCTAAAGAATCTTGCCATTGCTCTAAAGTTTGATTTGGAAGACCAGAAATTAGGTCTAAACTAAAGTTAGATATGCCCACTTGATGAATAAAATCAATGGCGGAAAAAATGTCTTTGAGGGAGTGCGATCGCCCGCAAATTTCCAGTAATTCTGGTTGAAATGCTTGCACACCCAAACTAAAGCGATTTATGCCAATATTTTCATATCCTTTTAACTCAGGTAAAGTAAAAGTAGCTGGGTCAATTTCCATTGATATTTCTGCGGTGGAAGAAATGCCAAAATGTTGAGTTATTGTAGATAAAATACGCTCTAGTTGGTGCACAGGAAGGAGAGAAGGAGTACCCCCACCAAAAAAGACAGTTTCCAGGGGTTTTTCAGGTACTGGAGTAAGTTTAATTTCCTGACACAAAACAGTGACGTATTCTTCGACAGAAGGGGAATTTTTGTTATTTGGTTTATCTCCCAAAACAGAAATAGGAAAATCACAGTAATAGCATCTCCTTTTACAAAAAGGAATATGAAGATAAGCAGCAAGAGGAAATTGAGTCATTAATGTTATTTTTGAGAGATAATTGCTGTAGGGGCGGGTTTAGGGATAACTTTTGTTTCTCAACCGAAATCTGAAAATCAAAACCCGCCCCAAACTTATGCAGCACAACCGAAATTTTCTGCTCAAAACCCGCCCCAACCCATATAATTAATTTTACACTGGTACTTATTTTGCACAAGTGTTAATAAGTTCTAGTTTAGTTCCATAAACCGCCATAGATTGAAACATAAGGCTAATAGCTTAAGTCCTCGCGCATAGGAATAATATTATGATATAGTAATTAATCTAGTCCATTTTAATGGACTTTAGCTATTAGCCTGGGATTTTAATCTATGGCGGTTTATGGAAATAACCGACAAGGGGAAAAATATCAGTTTAAACTGCTTTCCAATACCATAATTAAAAACAATTTAAACAAAACAAGGATCTTTATGATGCAGAGGTAAATTTTCTAAAGCTAAAACATGATTAGGCAAAATTGATAAGAGCTGAAAGTTGTTTTCTTCTATCTGACTTTTGATAATTTTATTTAAAGGAAATGTTAATTTTAACTTACCTAAACTCAATTTAATTTGCATTTTCCAAATACTCGCTACACTCAAAATTTTAAGATTATTAGGGTTAGTTAATAATTCCATTGCTGTGGTAGAAAGGTTATTAGGGTTACTATCCCACCAAATAAAAGTATGAGTATCCAGCAAAAGTTTCATTATTCCTCTCCTAACCAAAAAGCATCTGATAGGGGTTCATCAAAATCTTCACTCATCCAAATTGCTCCTGGATGTAACCCAGGTTGAGGAACTTTTGGCGCAGTATTATTTAAATGATTTTTATCAGACTCTATCCATTGACTTAAGCGAGCGATAGGTGTATTTCCTGCGGTTAAAATTATCTCATGATTTTGTTCTACTAAAGCTAAAATTGTCCCTAAATCTAATAATTTTTTCTCAATGTCAAAAGTTTTCATATTCATTTTATTTTCCTTAATAACCAACAATTTAAACAACAGTGAGCACTTTATCATATTCTTTTTGATTGATTTTCCAAGCATCCCAAACATCAATTTTTTGTTGAAGATTTAACCAAAGTTGATGACCATTACCGAGAGCTTTACCTATTCTAATTGCTAAATCCACTGTGATAGGTTGTTGACCTAGAATAATCTCATTTACTGTTTGTTCAGATATACCTAAAATTTTTGCAAATTGTGTCTGAGTAATTTCTAAATCATCCAAAATATCTGCTATAACTTCCCCTGGATGTACTGGTCTTTCTGGTCTATCTTCAATTAGATTGTATCTCATTATTAATATCTCCATTTAAAAGTTTTTGAGCTATTTTTAGCAAACAGCAACCTCCAAAACAACTGTGATAACAGACAAAATAGCGAAAAAACCGTAAATAAATGCAAAGGATATCATCCTGACAGAAGCATAGAAGGGCAAGATATAATAGAAAAGTCTGGCAGCATTTGCTAGATTTGTAGTTCTCTGCGGAGATTAAAACAATGTTAGATGCAATTATCATTATCTCATTCGTCATTGCTGGAGGTGGAATAGGTTTCGAGAGTATCGACTTACTCCCTGACCCAGTACTGGAGCAAGTTTCTAATATTCAAGCTTTGCGCTGGTTAACTGCTGGTTTTACCTCTATTATCGGTTTAGCCATAGGTTTAGTCGCTCAAACTACTTATCGTCGTTTAGAAACTCGTGTACGCAAAACCCCCATTGAAACTATTCTGACACGGGCGGTAGGGTTGGTTATTGGCTTATTGGTGGCAAATTTGATGTTAGCGCCTATTTTCCTCTTGCCCATCCCAAAAAGTTTTGCTTTCATTAAACCCATGATGGCTATTTTGGGTAGCGTGATGTTTTCCTATCTGGGGGTTGGAGTTGCAGATACTCATGGAAGAACTTTTCTGCGTTTGATTAATCCTAATAGTATCGAAAGTATGTTGGTTGCTGAAGGAATGCTCCAACCAGTTACCCCCAAAATAGTCGATACTAGCTGTATTATTGATGGTAGGTTAGAACAAATTATAGAAACTGGCTTTATTGAAGGTCAAATACTGGTTCCCCAGTTTGTTTTAGCTGAGTTGCAACAACTAGCAGATGCGAGTAACGATCTCAAACGTATTCGAGGAAGAAGAGGACTTGATATCCTCAATAGGATGCAGTCCGCTTACCCAGATTTGATTGTAATTCATCCTGCTGACTATGAGGATATTACTACAGTAGATGCTAAGTTAATTCACTTGACTCAAGAAATTAATGGTACTCTCTTGACTAATGACTATAACCTCAGTAAGGTTGCTCATTTACAGAAAGTTGCTATCCTCAATATTAATGATTTAGCTCAATCATTACGTCCTATTTATCTACCAGGTGATCCTCTAGATCTGAAAATTCTTAAACAAGGTAAAGAACCTACTCAAGGTATTGGTTATCTTCAAGATGGTACTATGGTAGTGGTTGAAGAAGGTAACGAATATGTGGGAACTGAAGCGCGGGTAATAGTTACCTCTTCCTTACAAACTTCCGCAGGTCGTATGATTTTTGCTAAACCTCATACTTCAGCTTTTGCCTCTTGAGAGATGTTCAGATCTTCGATCATTTTCAATCAGCTCATATATGGTTATATAACTAGCCAGGGATTTAGATCCCTGGCTAGTTATTGCGTTTTTTCTGGATAACCATAGGTTTTAACCTATGGTTATCAGAGCGCAACGGGTTGAAACCCATTGCTACTCAAACAAAACCCGCATAACAAGGGTTGAAATTAACCAGTTACCAACTCCCAAGTATCTTTGTAACGTAAAGGAGCTTGAGAGAGCATTTTGAGATTTTCACTCCCAGTACAAAATGCAGCAATTTTTAATTCTTCAATCATGGCTGCAAATTGATCGTACACCGTCTGAGTTTGATCAGTCGCCGCAGAAAGTAAAGGCGCTGCACTTCCCACCAGAGTCGCTCCCAAAGCGATCGCCTTTGCTGCATCTACCCCAGTACGAATACCTCCACTAGCAAAAATCGGGATCTCTGGTACTGCTTTTTTCACTTCCATCAAAGAGAGAGCGGTGGGTATCCCCCAACTTGCAAACACATGGGCAATTTTTTTCTGTCTCGGATCTTGTTGTCTATATGCTTCTACTTCACTCCAACTTGTTCCCCCTGCACCCGCTACATCAATGGCACTTATACCACAGTCAGCTAAACGACGGGCTACTCTGGCGCTAATACCATTACCTACTTCTTTAGCTATGACAGGAACATCAATTTTAGTCACCAGTTGCTCAATTTTGTGATAGAGACTATCCCAACGGCGATCGCCTCCTGGTTGCACTGCTTCTTGGAGGGGGTTGAGGTGTAAAATTAAAGCATCTGCAGCAATCATTTCTACCGCCTTTTTTGCCTCTTGTAGACCATAACCATAGTTTAACTGCACCGCCCCCAAATTGGCCAATAACAGGATATCTGGGGCTACTTTTCGCACTTGATAGGTATATTCCAGGTTATTTTGTTCGATCGCCGCTCTTTGAGATCCTACTCCCATACCCACCCCCAGTGCTTGTGCTGCTTCTGCTAAATGAAGATTTATTCTTCTGGCTGCCTCTGTTCCCCCTGTCATGCTACTTATCAACAGTGGTGCAAGTAATTTTTTTCCAAAAATCTCTATACTTAAATCTATTTTATCTAAATCTATTTCTGGTAGGGCTGTGTGCTCGAAGAAAAAACGCTCAAATCCTGTGGTAATGTCTTTCCCTTTAACATTTTCTTCTAAAACAATTTTAATATGGTCAGCTTTTCGATTTTCTGTATTTTCTAGCACGAATTTGTTAAGATTTTCAGGATTCATTTGATAATAATGGTATAAGCAGGTAAGCAAAATTAATGGCATATTTGTTTTGAAAAAACCAATAAGACAAGGGGCTTAAGCCCCTTGCCCCAGGGGGCTTAAGCCCCTTGCCCCAGGGACATTAAAGGATTTAATATTGTTAATTGTGATGAGAATTTTAATAGTAGAAGATGACCCATTAGTGCAGTTAGGATTAGAACAAGCGCTAAGTGAAGATCCAGAATATGAAGTAATAGGAATAGCTGAAGATGGTTTCAGTGCAGTAGAGCAAGCTGAACAGCTAAAACCAGATTTAATTGTAATGGATATTGGTCTCCCACGCATGGATGGTATTGCAGCAACAGAGAAAATAAAATCGAAAATGCCCTATGTGCGGGTGGTAATGCTGACTTCCCATACGGAAGAAACAGAAGTAATAGCAGCGCTTTCAGGTGGTGCAGATGGTTACTGTATCAAAGGAGCAAATTTAGAAAGGTTGTTTTCTGCGATCGCTGCTGCGAGAGAAGGTGCAACTTATTTGGATCCACAAATAGCTAAAGTGGTTATTAATAATCTTAAACCCCCCACTCCTAAAAGCACAATCTCTAATCTTTCTGAGCGAGAAATGGATGTGCTAAAACTTATTGTTGAGGGGAAAACTAACGTTGAAATAGGTCAAAAACTTTATCTGAGTCCAAACACAATTAAAACCCATGTACGCGGTATTATGAATAAATTAGCAGTAGATGATCGGGTTCAAGCGGCTGTAGTTGCTCTTCGTTCTGGTTTAGTTTAAAAACCCACCTCACAAGCATTCTGTTAGATTATATCTTGTTGGCAATTAGTACGTTTTATTTTATATAAAATACTAGTCAGGCAAGTGTGTAAAAAGATGAGTCCTTTGACATTAAATTTAGACACAGTTCACTTGACAGATGAACAGTTTAACCAAATTTGTTAAAATAACCGCTTCTTGAAATTTGAACGTAGTGAATCAGGAGAAAATATCTTGCCAAGATTTATTTTGAGTTTGCTTTTGTATTGAAAATATCTAATGTGAATTAAATTAAATTCTTTATTAATAATTCCATAATCTTAAACCCGCGCAGGCGGGTTTTGTCGGATGGTGCACATAGGTTTTAACCTATGGCTGGTTGAAACCCGCGCAGGCGGGTTTTATTTGGGTAGCCATAGGTTTTAACCTATGGCTGGTTGAAACCCGCGCAGGCGGGTTTTGTCGGATGGTGCACATAGGTTTTAACCTATGGCTGGTTAAAACCCGCGCAGGCGGGTTTTGTCGGATGGTGCACATAGGTTTTAACCTATGGCTACCAGGGCACAACGGGTTGAAACCCGTTGCTACCCAAACAAAACCCGCCTGCGCGGGTTTAAATTAATTCAAGCACACAATTGATTTTTTTTTCTTTAAAAAGCCACCGCCACATACCATAACCATTGTCTTTTTGTCAAGCAATTTTAACCAATTGTTACATTTTATCTTAATAATATTTAACAAAAAAATATGTAGCAAACACCAAAAAAGTGCTAAGTTAATAAAAACAAATAAATCGGGCAAATTAAAGAGATGAATTACAACGATTTCGATGAACTTTTGTCAGCAACTTATGCGGTTTTGCAGCAAGTAAATTATGATGAGCTATTATTAAATCAAGCTTTTGGCAATGGTTATAATTCTCTATTGGCAAAAAGTATATTTACTCAGTGGGGACAAGGTGATTTTGGCAATTTGCCCCCCATATATGTTATGCCAGGGGAAAATTTAAATGGGGCAAATGGTGCTTATAGTAGCCACACCAAAACTATCTATATCTCTCAAGAGTTTTTTGAATCAAATAATCTAGAAAGCCTCAGAAATTTATTATTAGAAGAAATTGCTCATTATGTTGATAGCCAGATAAATATAGTAGATGCAAAAGGCGATGAAGGGGCAATTTTTGCGGATTTGGTGCAAGGAAAAAGTTTAACAGAAGCAGAATTAGCTGCACTAAAAGCAGAGAATGATTGGGGGGTAATTACTATTGATGGAATAAGTTATTATGTGGAGCAAGATACCCAAACTCTCACAGTAAATACAATAATGGATCAGAATGATGGAAGCAGCGATATAGGAGATGGTTTATCTCTACGAGATGCCATTATTATTGCTAATTCTAACCTTCAAAATGAGTATATTATTGAGTTAGTTGGTGGGGAAACTTATACTCTGACTATTGGTGCTAGCGGGGAAGATGCAACACAAGGAGAGTTGGATATTTTGGGTAATATTACTATTAAAACGGTAGGAAATGACCCAGCTACTATTGATGCAAAGGGGATAGGAGGAGGCGATCGCGTTTTTTATGTTGATGGTAATGCTATTCTCACTTTAGAAAATCTGATTGTTACTGGGGGAAATTTAGAAGAAGGAACTGGAGATGGAGGCGGTATTTATAATGATGGTATCCTTAACTTAATTAACACCCATATAAGTAGTAATCGTATAAGTGCAAGTTACGGATATGGAGGTGGAATTTATAACAACGGAACAGCTAATATAATCAACAGCACTTTAAATGATAATTTTGCCAGAAATGGAGGTGGAATTTATAACCCTATTGGTGGTAACCTTACATTAATTAACGCAACCGTAAGTGGAAATAAAGCAGCAGATGATGGGGGTGGAATTTATAACGACGAGATAGCTGATTTAACAAATAGTACCATTACTAATAATAGTGCTGATTCTGATAGTGATGGTGATGGTAATGGAGGAGGAATTATTAATAGCTCTTATGCTGAAAGTATTACGCTAAAAAACACCATAGTTGCCAAAAACTTTACCCAAAATACTGACTCAGATATTTCTGGGGAAGAAATAAGCGGAAATTTAAACAATTTAATTGGCAATTTAACAGGAGCAAGCGGTACTATTGGAACAGGTACTGATATTGTTAATCCAGATCCAAAACTTGGTGAATTACAAGATAATGGTGGTCCCACAAAAACCCATGCTCTCTTACCAGATAGTCCTGCTATTAATGGGGGAGATAATGGTTTAATTGCACAAGATATTTTAGACTTAGATGAAGATGGAGATACCTCAGAAGCTGTTCTTTTTGATCAACGAGGTAATGGTTTTCCCCGCATTGTGAATGATACTGTTGATATTGGAGCAGTTGAGGGTTCAGGAGGGGCAATTGAATTATTAGGTAAACATTTTAATGTAATCCAAGAACCACTGAATGTTGGGGATACATTTAATGTGCAATTTGAGGTAGAAAATAAAGGAGCAGGCAATGCTCAAGAATTTGCGGTAAATTTCTACGTTTCTGATGATAATTTAATTTCCACTGGTGATAAATTCATAGGAAATTATCAAATTAACAACCTACCAGGAAATAATCAAACAACAGGAATAAGAACTATCAATCTAACTTTACCAGAAGGAGGAGATGAATTTTGGGGAGAAAGTGGTAGTTATTATTTGGGAATGATAGTAGATGGTGATGAAGAAATCAGCGAAACAGACGAGGATAATAATAGTAATCAAGGAGAATGGAAAGACTCAGACAGAGTAGAAATTTCAGTAAATCCCTCTCAACCTGACTTAGTAGGTTCACTGTTTGATGTAGTTCAAGAACCTTTAAATTCAGGAGATAACTTTGAGGTGAAATTTGAGGTAGAAAATCAAGCAGCAGGAACCGCAGGACAATTTGAAGTTAAATTCTATCTTTCTGACAACGAAACTATCTGGGATACAGACAAACTCTTAGGAAGTTATAAAGTAGGGAATTTATTAGGAAATAGCAAAATCTTTGATAGTGTTAATCTTACTTTACCAGCAGGGAGTGATTCATTTTGGCAGGGAACTGGTGAGTATTATGTTGGGATGATGATAGATACTGAAGGGCTGGTGAGTGAAAGTGACGAGGGGAATAATTACAACATTGGTGAGTGGAAAGACTTTGATGGAGTGGATATCGCGGTAAATGGAGGAGTAAATGGGATATTTGCGAGTGCTGATTTATTTTAAAGGTGTGGGTAGCAGAGCAAGAGGTTGAAACGCTTCGACTGCGCTCAGCGCATCGCCTCTTGCTATATAAACGAAGTCCGCCTACGCGGACTAAATACCTTATTTGAGTGAGATTCGCTATGTTTGAAACCAATGAGAGACAAAGTCCGCGCAGGCGGATTTCGTTTATGTAGCGTGGGATTTCAATCCCACGCTCCTGGGGAGTGATTATGTGAAATGTGCAATTTCAATGGCGCTGTGAAAATTGATCTCTTAATTTTTGGGGAAAAATTAGTTGACAAAAGACTTAGGTTGCTTTTATAATCAAACAGGCACAATTAATTAATTTACAAATCAAATAATCATGGCAGAATTACCTGATTTATCTGGTGTATATTTAGAAGTATTAGAAAACGAAGGATTAAACAACGTTCTTCTGGCTGGAGATAGCTTTGAGATTAGCTATAATATACAGAATCTAACACTGTTTGGGGCAGGTTTTTTTGATGTAGGATTTTATCTATCTGACAACCCTCAAATATCAAAAGAAGACTTACTTCTAGGAGAAGAGACATTTGATAATGGTTTACTAGGAAGTGGAACTACAGGAATTGTAACTAAAACTCTGACTTTACCAAATACAGCTAGTGCTTTCTGGGAAAGATCAGGAAAATATTATATAGGTTATTTGGTTGACGCAGGAGAATTTGTTGTAGAAGAAAACGAAACAAATAATAGCAATACAGGAAATGGGATTGACTATAGTGAGATAAGTGTTATCACTAAAGCAGATTTATTTGGGGAATATTTTGACGTAAAAGAAGAACCGTTATTTGCAGGAAAAAGCTTTGATATAGATTTTGCAATAGAAAATGGGTTACCGCTGACTACAGGTTCTTTTGATGTAAACTTTTATTTATCTAAGAATAAATATATATCTGAGTTAGATTATGCGTTAGGGAGCTATACAATCAATAGCTTGACAGGAAATACAAAAACAGAGGGTTTGATAGTTAATTTGACATTACCAGATGCAAGTAATAGTTTTTGGGATGGAGATGCAAACTATTACATTGGGATGATTGTTGATGGTGGTTTGAATGGTAGTGTCTTAGAAACCGATGAAGCAAATAATAGCAACAGAGGGGAGTTTTTAGACTCAGATGGGGTTGAAATTCAAATTTTACCAGATTTATCAGGTCAATTATTTAATGTCACTGTAGAACCATTAAAAGCAGGAGATAAAGCTAATATAGATTTTGTGATTCAAAACACTTCTGCGGTTAATGTAGATGCTTTTGAAGTAAGATTTTATATCTCGGAAAATAATTATATTTCTCCATCAGATAGATTGTTAGGAATTTATCAAATAACCAGTTTAGCAGGAAATACAGATACTGGTGTTATTAATGTTGATTTTGATTTACCTTCAGTCTCTGATTCTTTTTGGGAAAGTGATGGGGAATATCATATAGGTATGATTGTGGATCCACTTCAAGGAGTGCGTGAAAGTAATAAAAATAATAACAGTAACCAAGGGGAGTTTAGTGACTCTGATGCAGTGGATATCAAAACTTTAGCTGATTTATCTGCTACTTTATTTGATGTAAAAGAAGAACCCCTTGTAGCTAAAGATAATTTTACAATAGAGTATAGTATTCAGAATAATTCTTTAATTAGTGTAGATGCTTTTAATGTTGATTTCTACCTTTCCAAAAATGACTTTATTTCTACTCAAGATAAATTGCTAGGAAGTGTTACTGTTAACAATCTGGCGGGAGAAAATAACACTGATATAAGGTCGAAAAATTTTACCTTACCTGACGCTTCTGATTCATTCTGGGAAGGAGATGGAACATATTATATGGGAATGATTGTAGATTCAGGGAATGCGATCGCCGAAACCAACGAAAATAACAATCAAAATACTGGTATTTGGCTTGACTTTGAGGATGTTGATATCTCACTTGGAGCGGCAACAGAAGTCAATGGTATTTCTCCTAGTTTAGAAGACTCCCTCGGTTTTAATCTTGGGATAATTCCTGAGTTTTAATCATAAGTGGTTGGTTAAATAATAATGGTGCTTTGGTTACGCACCATTATTATTGAATAACAATTGCCTACAGTTAAGTTGCTGATAAAGTAAGTAGAAATGCCAGATTTTCGGTTGCTTTGAGTGCATGGGGAGCGTTGGCAGGCATTACTACAAATGTACCCAATACTAGGGGAATATCTTGATCTTGTAAGCTTAAAACTCCTTTCCCTGCTAGCACTTGAACTGTTGCATTGCGAGAAGAAGTATGCTCAGAAATATCTGTCCCCGCTGCTAAACAAAACAGGGTATATTGAGAATTTTCGTCTTTAAGCAACACTTTACTTAATATTCCGCCTTTTGGATATTCAATGTATTCTGATAATTGAATAGCTCCAGATTTCATTTCTAAAATAGTTTGAGTCATGGTTGTTTTTGTGAATTTTTTGTGTATAGAGCAAGGGTCTGGGCAAGGGGCTGAAGCCCCTTGTCTGGGGTGAGGGGCTGGGCAAGGGGCTGAAGCCCCTTGTCTGGGGTGAGGGGCTGGGCAAGGGGCTG
>Ga0209594_1000301_pt1 | contig 33836 bp, 33 predicted proteins | sample AshMeaCrysSpring_FD_184126 | JGI IMG/M metagenome (GOLD analysis project Ga0209594, IMG submission 184126) | Groundwater microbial communities from Big Spring, Nevada to study Microbial Dark Matter (Phase II) - Ash Meadows Crystal Spring... | ecosystem: Environmental > Aquatic > Deep subsurface... | reverse complement strand
CTCCGCAGGAGATGGTATTAAAAATACAGGAAAAATGAGGTTGAAAAATGGTAAACAAAATCGTTAAACAGTTGGTATTTACTACTCTAAGCGTTGCTGCTTTGTCTCTTGGCATACAGGGTGCTGCCACCTCCGCTACCTTTGTGGCGGAAGGTGAAAATGCTCCTGGAGATCTTATGTCAACCGCCGCAGGCACTGTAGATTCGCAATACGATAAAATACAAGGAACTTTGTTAGACGGTGGAGATATCCATTTGTATCAGTTACAGATGGACTTTGATGGGACTGTCAAGTTTGATGCTAGTGCAGAATCATTTGGTGATGCAGCTCTGTTTGTATTTAATGAAACAGGTGAAGGAGTGGACTCGGATTTTAATTCTCTGAGTTTTGATTTTAAAGAAGACGAGGTTTTCTACTTAGGAATTAATGTAAACGCTAACCCTCCTTTAAACGAAGAGGGAGAGGCATTATTAGACCCTAACTTTGGCAAAGTGAATGATGGGACTTTAGTAGCTTGGGAAAAGGATGATGCTGTGATTTTGCCGTTGATTCCTTATGAAATATCTCTGGATGTAGAAGATGCACAAAATCCCCAAGCTGTCCCCGAACCCAGTGCTATTACTGGTTTAGTTTTAGCTCTAGGGATGGGAGCTTACCATAGTCGGCAGAAAAAATAACGCCCCAAAAGAAGTTACTTTTTTCCCGTTGTTAGGTTAACTCGCTTTTTCAAGGAGTTAACCTCGAATGGGGTTAAAAAGCGAAAATCACCGCTAGGTAACATAGGAGCTTTGGGGGGTTGGAGTAAAATTGTATCAATGGCAGTGCGGTGCAGTTTAATGACTTTAAACCCCAACTCCTCAGCAATAAGACGAATCTGGCGGTTTCTTCCTTCAGTCAACACCACTTTTAACAGGGTTTTCTCTGTTGCTCGTTTCAAAACTTTTACCTCTGCAGGGAGGGTTTTTTTACCCAACAACATCACTCCCTCCCGCCAGGTATTGAGGATATTTTCTGGGGGATTACCTTCCACCCAGACTTCATAGGTTTTTGGTAAATGATAGCGCGGATGGGTTAACCCCATGGTTAATTCTCCATCATTGGTAAGTAGTAATGCCCCAGTAGAGGCTGCATCTAGTCTTCCCACTGGGTGAAGACCTTGCCCAGTACGGAGTTCAGGGGGGAGTAAATCAATGACTGTTTTGCGATTTTGTGGATCTTTACAAGTACTAACTACCCCTGCGGGTTTATTGAGCAGGATATAAGTTAACTCAGGACGATTTTTAATTACTACTCCATCAACTTTAAGCTTATCTTTCCTCGGATCTGCTTTGTCGCCTAATTCTACAACTTTACCATTGAGTTTTACTCGCCCATCCTGAATCATTTTTTCTGCTTCTCTTCTGGAGGCGATACCCCATTGAGATAAGATTTTTTGTACTCTTTCTTTCATTTCTTGTTTATACTTGCCTTAAAATAGCTCCAAATTGGTATGAGGAAAACGGAAATTATTAGTAAAGTGTTGTCGAGAGCGGTTCAACTTTGGTTGAAAACCCAGGTTAGTCAGGTTGAAAACCTCCATGTCAAAATTACTGGAGGCGATCGCCAACTTCTGCGTGGTTATATTCCCAATGTTTTGCTTGAGTGTACTTATGCTGTTTATCAAGGTATTCATGTTGGTGAAATTCAACTAAATGGGGAGAATATTCGAGTTAACCTGGGTGGTATTCTCAAAGGTAAACCATTACGTTTGTTAGAACCAATCAAGGTTACAGGTAAACTAATTTTACAGGAATCTCAGTTAAAAAGTTCTCTCTCTTCTCCTTTATTATCTCAGGGTTTAACTGATTTACTCAAAACTCTTTTAACAACTTTAAATCATCACCCTGATCCAATTTTACAAGACACTTTAATTAGTTGGTCTGATGTCACAATTAACTCTGATAAAGTTACTTTGTTTGGTACTATTACTCAGAGTAATGGTAAAACCAATGAGTTAATTATTCGGATGGGGTTAACTTTAGTCAACAGTCAGATTTTACGTTTACATCCTCTGTTGGTTGAAGGTTTACCTCAGTTAGAAACTGTTAGCATTAATGACTTTGAAGTTGATTTAGGACCATTAGTTGATTTACAAGAAGTTAGTTTAACTTCTGGTAAATTATCCTGTTGTGGTGGATTAATGGTTATGCCTGAACCTGAAATTACTTAGTCATTTGTCATTTTTATTGTAGGGGCGCACTTTAGGTATAATCTTTTACTCAAAACCCGCCCCTACCAATAACTTGATCCCAAAATTTTACAGTTAATAAAGCTTCTATATCATTAGGAAATGGACAAGTATCAGGAAAATTAATCTCGGGATAATCTTCTTGTAAATTTACTAAAGCATCTTGATATGATTCAGTTAAAATCTCTAACATAAAATTTTTTAAACTGGGAGAATCTTTAAATTCTTGCTTTAATTCTCTGCGAAAATTTCTAATTTCAATTTCCCACCCACGATAACATTCAGGGAAAGGAATATAACAACGTTTTAACAAATGTTCTAACAATTTTAAGAGAAAACTTCGCACTGCTTTACGTTGACTTTTTCCCAAAGATTCTATCTCCTCAATTAAATTTTCTACATCAATTTTTTGCAATTCTCCTGTTTTTAATTGCTTAACTGTTGTTGCAATCCACAGAGCAAAATCTTGGTCATAAAGTGTTTTTATTTGTGTTGGCATTATTATTTTATCTCCCACAATTTAATAGTAGACCTCTTGCAAAACCGTAAAAAACCCCCCCTACCCCCCCGAGGTCGCGGGGGGGAGATGACCGAAAAAATAAGTATTTTCCCCCCCCTTACCAAGGGGGGGTAGGGGGGGGTTAACACTACTTTCGCAAAAGGTCTAATTAATAAATCTTCTACATCTTTTGTAAATGGAGAAACATCAGGAAATTTAGCATCATACTCTTTGCTTACGTTGTGGAAAGCATCTTGATAACAAATAGGGTAAACTTCTAACAAATAATTTTTTAGACTAGGAGAATCTCTGAGAATACGACTTAATTTTTGTTGAGTTCGATTAATGCTTATTTCCCAACCTCGATAACATTCGGGTAAATTTACAAAACAGCGTTTAAGTGCGTGTTCAAATAAAGTTGTTAAACGATTTTCTAATTCCCTTTTATCACGTTTTCCCAAAGATTCTATCTCCTCAATTAAATTTTCTACATCAATTTTTTGCAATTCTCCTGTTTTTAATTGGTTGACTGTTGTTTCAATCCACAGAGCAAAATCTTGGTCATAAAGTGTTTTTATTTGTGTTGGCATTATTATTTTATCTCCCACAATTTAATAGTTAATAAATCTTCTACATCTTTTGTAAATGGACAAACATCAGGAAATTTAGCATCATATTCAATTCGCATATTTTCCAAAGCTTCATTATAACAATCATCGTAAATTTCCAGTAAATGATTACTTAAACTCGGTGAATCTTTGATAATATCTTTTAATTTAGATTGAGTTCTTTTAATTGTTACTTCCCACCCACGATAGCATTCTGATAAAGGAAGATATTTGCGTTTTAAAGCGTGTTCAAATAAAGTAATTAGCCGACTTTTTAGTTCTCGTTTATCTTTTTTCCCCAAAGATTCTAACTCCTCAATTAAATTTTCTACATCAATTTTTTGCAATTCTCCTGTTTTTAATTGCTTAACTGTTGTTTCAATCCACAGAGCAAAATCTTGGTCATAAAGTGTTTTTATTTGTGTTGGCATTCTGGTGTTTTCCTGGTTTATTTTTGAGGGTTTTTTAGGTAGAAAAAAATCTCATAGATTAGTTGAAATTGCTTGTACTGGACAAGTGGGAATACATTGCTCACAGACAACACAACGCGATCGCCAAAATTTTAGTTTAAAGGTTTCTGGTTCTAGTGTGAGGGCTTCTGTAGGACAGACACCAGTACATAAACCGCAGTCAACACAGCTTTCTGCGTCAATAATTATTTCCCCACTACCCAGAGAAACTGTGATTTTTTGCGATCGCATCCATTCCAAAGCTGCTTCTAATTCATCTATCTGCCCTGAAAGCTCTAATACCAGTGTTCCCACTTGATTTGGTGCTACTTGGGCTCTAATAATATTAGCTGCTACATTAAAATCTTTGGCTAGTCTATAGGTTACAGGCATGTGTACTGTATTGCTTGGAAAGGTTAGTGTTACGCGTTTTTTCATGGCTGATTGCTTTGTTGCTTAAAGTTACAAGTTACAATAATTATTAAGATTTTTTAAGATAACTGAATATGAGTGAGAATATATCTGATTCTGCAAAGAAGTTTGACAGGGTGAGAAATGTGTTAATTGCGTTAGTAGCGATCGCCCTGAGTGTATCCATTTTCCTCGGTTTACAGACAGAAACAGGTTCTGTTTCCCTCAAAGAGCAAGCTGAAGAGTCTCTTGCTTTAGAAGTTGCCTTGAGTAACGGTAAGCCTACTTTAACAGAATTTTATGCTGATTGGTGTACTAGCTGCCAGGCGATGGCTAAAGACTTAGCTCAATTAAAAAAGCAGTATGCAGGTGCGGTTAACTTTGTGATGTTGAATGTGGATAATCCTAAATGGACACCAGAAGTTTTAAACTATCGGGTGGATGGTATCCCCCATTTCGTGTTTTTTAATAACCAGGGAAAGGCGATCGCTGAAACTATTGGCGAACAACCTCGCACTATTCTTGAAGCTGATTTAGATGCGCTGGTTGCTTCCCAACCTCTACCTTACACCTATTCTCAAGGACAAGTTTCTCAATTTCAAGCCCCTGTGACTCTAAAAGCGAACCAAGATAACCCCCGTAGTCATGGTGCTCAGGTTCAAATGTAGTTAGTCATTAGTCATTGGTCATTGGTCATTGGTCATTAGTCATTGGTCATTAGTCATTAGTCATTAGTCATTAGTCATTAGTCCTTAGTAAAACATTATGATATTTTTAAGAAAAATTAAGAATTAGAAGACATACTACTGACTAATGACCAATGACCAATGACTAATGACTAATGACTAATGACTAAGGACCAATGACTTTATTATTTGCCCCAAATATCGCGCCATTTAACAGTACCTTTTTCTGTCAAAATCCAACGACGATTAAGGATATTTTCTCGGAGAGTTTCTTGATTTTCAAAGCATAGAGCATATTTATAAGTTATTGGGTTGCCTGCACTTTCATTAAAGGGAATTTCCCCAAACCAAGTATTTTTATTAATATATTCTAGTGCGTAAGCTTTGTCAATATCCCAATTACCTAATTCAGGACAATCACCAATTACTACAACCTTTTCTCCTGGTTGAGTATTAATACCATTTAGTTGCACCCTAACAAGAGTTTGTCCTTTAACTCTGTCGCCAATATAACTGAGAATAATCATTTCTTTACTTCCCAGATTTAAGCCTGAGATTTTGCCATTTTTCACAACAAAATTACGCTTAGTTAAAATGCAGGTATATTCCCCATCTTCTAATTCTGTATTTTCCACATCAATAGTTATGGTTTCTCCTTTATTTATTGCTACAAAACAACGAGAATCTCGATAACGCCGTAAATAACAATAAACATTTTCAGTGATGAATTTTTGCTGTTGACTTCCAAGAGAAATAGCGGGATTTAAACGACGCAATTTAGATAATAATTGAATATCTTTATATATTTGAGTATCTGTATCCCATTTTTCCATCATTGGACGATTATAAGGGTCATAACCTCCGTTAGTATTATTATGGAGATATTGTTCTGTTCCGTAATAAATACAAGGAATACCTCGACAAGTCATAATTAAACCTATAGCAAGACGTAAAATATCTGGATCTGGGTTTAAACTTTGAAAACGAGGCATATCGTGATTATCAATAAAGGTAATTAATTCTGTTGCGGTATTATATAAATAATCTAAGTCAAAAACATCTTGAACTAAATAAAAACCTCCTGGTTTTCCTTCAGCTAAACCTTCCCTAATTCCTCCAGATAAACCAAAATCAAGAATGGACATTCCCGACTCATTGGAAAATTGAGGCGATCGCCCATCTTTTGGGTTACTAAAACCCCATTCTCCGAAGATAAAAACGGAAGGTTTATGACTTTGAATATCACTGATAAATTCTTGCCAAAACCAGATTGGCATATGTTTTACGGTATCTATTCGCAGTGCATCTACTCCTGCATCTAACCATTGTTTGATGGCTGTTTTGATGTAATTGCGATAGTTAATATTTTTCTCATTAAAAGTTGCTAATCCTGCCATTTCATAATGGAACAATTGATATTCATCTTCCCAATCTGTAATTTCAGGGTTATGATAATAAAAGTTATTTACGTCGTTATAATAATCAGCAATTAATACCCCATTATCGTAAAGTTTTCCTTTTTCACCATTGACATCGGGGCTACTATGATTACATACAATATCAAGAATTAGTTTCATTCCCCGTTGATGTAAAGCTTCAATTAAACGATTATAAGCAGTACATTCAAATAAAGAATTTGGCTCATAAACATCAAGAAATCGAGGATTTATGCGTTTAAAATCTTTTGTCCAATAGCCGTGCATTGCTGCATTTTCAAACTGTAAAGATTCTACTTGTTCAAATAAGGGAGATACCCAAATTGCTGTTATTCCCATATTTTTTAAATAGTCAAGTTTATCAATAATTCCTTGAAGATCACCCCCCCAGTATTTGCCCCATTTTTGTCTAGTTGGATCATATAATTCTGGGTTTGGCCCTGCATTATTGTTAGCATAACCATCATTAAAACGGTCTACAATGATGAAGTAAATTGTTTCTTGACGAAACTCAATTGCTCTGGTAAAGAGAAATTCAAAATCGGCGTGTTTTTCTGATTCTACAGTTTCTGTATGAAATCCTATTGCTGCTTTAGCTGCTGCTGATGTTAGAGCTGGTGATGGTGGAATTTGTACCATGATTTTTTCATTAGAATTTGTTCCCTTATTATAGTAGGAGAACGCCAGATTTATACTAAATTTGAATTTGTATATTAGGTAGTTTCGACTACCCTCAACCACCGCGTATTAAGGTGGTTGAGCGTAGCTCGTTTCCACCGCGTATTAAGGTGGTTGAGCATAGTCGAAACTACCTTAATCCAGGTGTTTCTACTTGTAATTAGTATTTCTAAAAATTGTCAGATTTTAAAAAAAAGGAAGAGTTAGAGGACTTCGCCCCAAGTGAGTTAATTTTAGAAAAGCAAAAGGTTATTATATTAATAATGATTGTGAACAACCAGGGAAGGTTTTATGAACATTATTCTCGAACCAGAACTAGAAAAATTTCTTTTAGAAAAAGTAGAAAGTGGTCAATATCAATCCATAGATGAGGCAATAAATGAAGGGTTGCGATTATTGGTACAAAAAGACTACATTACGCAAGGACGTTTTGCAGCACTGAAAGAGGAAATTATGCTAGGTATTGAAGCCTCAGAGCGAGGTGAGGTGATTGATGGAGCTACTGCTATGAGTCAACTTAAATCCTTACTGGAGCAACAAAAAATTGAGGCTGGTGAATGAGCAATTTTTATCGTTTGACTATTCCAGCGCAACAAGATCTCAATGACATAAGTCAGTTTATTGCTAACCGAAATATTGATGCAGCAATTCGTCTAGTGGATAAAATAACTCAGAAGTTTGAAACTTTGGCAAAATTTCCCAATTTAGGCAAAAGTAGGGCGGAGCTTTTTCCTGGTTTGCGGAGTTTTCCTCTTGAGGATTATTTAATTTTTTATCGTCTGATTGATGGGGGTATTGAAATTGTTAGGGTAGTAAGTGGTTATCGGGATGTAGAGGCGCTTTTTGAAAATGTTGATGGGAGTTAAAATTCAAGCTACGCAGCAAAAGTATAATTAACACCCCCTAACCTTTAAGTGATCTTTAGTTAAATTTAAAGTTAGATTTACTGCTGCTTTTAATATCTCATCTTCGCTCTCTAAATCTCCTAGTTCCTCTACTTTCATCTCTTCTATTACTTTTTGAAAAGCTAATTTATCTTCAGCTTTCAATACAGTTGCCATTTATTTTGCTCCTTGTTCAGAGGTTTTGCTTGTGAAACTATCCTTATGTCAGGTTTTTTTTATACTCATACAACACTATATATGTATGTGAATTTATACTTTAAGGCAAAATTTAACAAAAATTTACAATGGGGGGAATTTTAACCGCCAGGGATTAAAATCCCTGGCTAATAGCTAAAGTCCTCTAAAGAGGACTAAATGCTTGCAGTATCAAGGTTTCAGTCCATTTTAATGGACTTTTGCTATTAGCCAGGAAATTTATTTCCTGGCGGTTTAGGGAACTAATGCAAAATTTGCTGTCTTAGTAAGATTTTTGTTTAGGCAGCAATTTATATATTATATACAGCAACAAAAAAAATATGAATAATAACGTTCATACTGGCTCTAATTTTGATGATTTTTTAAAAGAAGAAGGTCTTTATGAGAAATGTAGTGGACTAGCAATCAAAGGGTACTAGCGCGTCAGCTTATTGAGGAAATGAGACGACAAAAACTCACTAAAACAGCAATGGCAACACGGATGCACACTAGCAGAGCGCAATTAGACCGTTGTATAGTATCCAGAAAAAACAGGGGTTTCTCTGGATACTATACAGCGGGCTGCTTCTGTAGTTGGTCGTCAATTAAAAATAGAATTAATTTGATAGTAAAAAAATTCTCACCAAAAAAAGCGATCGCCTACAGCAGACTTTCAACAATTATTATGTAAATTTGGTGCGTTACTCGCGGAACATGCACCCTACAATTAACTATTCAATACAGCTAAACCGCGCTCATAAATTATACGGGCGTAGTCTGTCCAAGTACCTTGTCCCCAATAACGAAAACAGGAGGTTTGCAACAATAAGTTATACAGTAAAGCTTGTTGATAGTCAAATTGCTGAGTTATTGAGTTATTTTCTGCAAATATTGGGTCATATTTTTGGTGAAAATTAGCACTTAATTGATTCATGGGTTGGAGAACATTTTCATAGCCTTTTACCCAACTTAAATTATTTGTCCAGGAAGCTCCATCCATATGAAAATTATGGTCAGTTTGCTGCAATTCTTTTATGGCGGTTTCTACTGCTTCAGGAGTTGCATTTTCTGGGGCTACTTTTTGCCAGATTTTGTGTTGATTAACTGCTTGACAAAGGGGATAATCATCTGGGTTTACTCCTGCTGCTTCTATTAATTCTAAATATTCAGTTCCATTTACAGCAACTGTACCTGTTTTTCCTCCTCCTGCTTCTTTTACTTCGTGACAAGCTTTATTAAAAGCTTGGGGAAATTCATTCATCATGACACCGCCATTTTCTCCATCAGCAATTTGACTGACTAAAGAGGGAATATTTAACTTACCTATTTGTTGTTTTCCCCTGCCTTTTGCTTCATAATAGGGTTGCATTTGACCGACTAATTTTGTATCAGATCCTTGAGTTTTTATTAGGGCAGTAATGCTGATAGTTTCTCCTGAGCTATTGCGAGCAATTAAACGATTGGGAATATATTTTTGTTGCTGACTTAACCCAGAACCATCTAAATTTTCTACTGAATGTTCTTGTACCAAAAGCCAACGATAACCGCATTCTTTGAGGGCTTTGATATATTGATAAAGGGTGTCTGGATGGTTAGGTAAGTGCATTTCTGGAGGGGAAAAACCCTTGACTCTTTTGAGTGCATCGTAGCCAAAAATAGCAGCAAAATAATGTTGCCATGCTTGTATGTGTAGTTTTATGTCAGGAATGGGAGTAGAAGGTACTACTGCGTGGCTCCACATTGTACCTAACCATTCTACATAGGGCTGATATTGAGGGTCGCAGGTGATACGTTTGAGGTTATTAAGGATGTCTTCCCGTCCCATTTGGACGAAACCCCACAATAAGTTACCTGAATAGTCAAGCATGATGCGTGGGTTGCAACCTTGAGCAACCAGTTCGGGAATAAAATCCCCCATGCGACGATAACACCAGGCGAATGGCTCTGCATTATGGTTGTCTCCTTCTCCTGGATGTTCAAACATATACTGAAGATTGCAGATAAGTTCTCCATTTGCCCCTGCGGGGATGGTGGGTTGGTGCATATGGAGAGCGCAAGCAAATCCAGCAGTAATATCTTCAAGACGGAGGTTTGTGTGTGGTAAAAATACGGGTTCATTTTGTTGAACCACAGAACTAATTTCTGCATCCCTTCCGCAAATATTCGGCAATTCTGATTTAATTGGGTCTAAATTGGGTAAATTGGGAGCTTTTATTTGTGCAATCATAATTTATTGGTGATTTTTGGGTTTATTTTTGGTGGCAGCTTTGATTCAAGCTATTTTTGGGGATTTTTTCAAAATTCATCCCGAGAAAAGGTGGTAGTGAAATTTTAAAAATTTTGACTTTAAAGTTCAACCACTATATTATATTTATATGTTGAACCTTTTTATTAGTTTATTATGTCTGATTCCAATAAAAATATCAATCAATTGATGAAATTAGGTATTGCTGCTCACAAGGAGGGAGATAGTGAAAAAGCTGCTGAAATTATTTCTCAGATACTGGAGAAAAACCCAGAAAACCTTGATACTGTTATGAAAAATAGACCTGACAGAATTAATATTCTCTCAAGGATCAATAACTCTAATTCTTACTTAGAAATTGGTGTTAGCAAGGGAATTACTTTTAATCAAGTAGTTATCAAAAATAAAGTGGCTGTTGATCCTAAATTCAGATTTGATTATCAACAGCAGCAGTCTGAGTTTTGTCAGTTTTATGAAATTACCAGTGACGAGTTTTTCAAAAAAGGAAAAAAGCCAATTTTTGACTTTATTTATCTAGATGGTCTCCATATATTTGAACAGACTTTTAGGGATTTTTGTGCTACTTTAACAATGGCTCATGAGAAAACAATTTGGCTGGTAGATGATACTGTACCAAGTGATGTATTTGCCGCAGACAGATCGCCGCAAAGATGCCGAAGTTTGCGCCATTCTACTGGTGGTAAAGGGGGCGCTTGGATGGGAGATGTTTTTAAAGCTGTATATGCTATCCATGACTTTTTTCCTCAGTTTAATTATGCAACTTTTCCAGGTCATGGACAAACAGTTATCTGGCGTGAAATTCGTACAAATTTTGAGCCAAAGTTTAATTCTTTAGCTGCAATAACTAACTTAACCTATCTTGATTTTCTCGAAACAAAAGAAGAAATTATGAATTTGGCAACTCCTCAAGAAATTGTTGTTAGCTTGCAAAGTGTTATTAAGTATTAGTATAAAGTGCCATATTGTTAAGGACAATGGCGCAAAACAAGGGGTTTAAACTCCTTGTCTTAGGCTATTATTTATGTCCAAAGAAACATGGCGTTTGTAATTATTGTTTTAAAAACTATCAGGGAAAATATAAATAATTTAGAAACTTGTATAACTACACAAAAATGTGATATTTTGATTCTAAATTCTCCCTACCAGTTTGGTAAGACTGAATCCTAATATTGTATGATGCAGTTTCGAGAGCAAAAAAAAAGATGTGAGGAGTAAGTATGTATATTGTCCAGATTGCTTCTGAATGCGCCCCTGTAGCTAAAGTTGGGGGTTTAGCGGATGTAGTGTACGGTTTAAGTAGAGAGTTGGAAACCAGAGGTCATACGGTTGAGCTGATTTTGCCCATGTATGATTGTATGAGATATGACCATATTTGGGGATTGCATGATGCCTACCGTGATTTATATGTAACCTGGTATGGTGCAGCAATTCACTGTTCTGTTTATTGTGGTTGGGTGCATGGGCGACTTTGCTTCTTTATTGAACCCCATTCTCAAGATAATTTCTTTAATCGAGGTTATTATTATGGCGGTTATGAAGATTATATGCGGTTTGCCTTTTTTTCTAAGGCGGCGTTGGAATTTCTTAATCAAAGTAATAAGCGCCCTGATGTAATTCATTGCCATGACTGGCAGACTGGTCTGATTCCTGTGTTACTGTTTGAGATATACAAGTATAATGGGATGGAATATCAGCGGGTTTGTTATACCATTCACAATTTTAAACACCAGGGAATAGCAGGAGTTGATGCTCTCTGGGGAACTGGTTTAAACCGAGAGCCTTATTATTTTAACTATGCTCGTCTGCGGGACAATTTTAATGGTTTGGCGTTAAATTTTATGAAAGGTGGCATAGTTTATGCTAATTGTGTCACTACAGTTTCCCCTCACCACGCTTGGGAAGCTTCCCATACTGATATTAGTTGTGGTTTAGGTCACACTCTTTATTTACATCAGCATAAATTTCGCGGTGTTCTCAATGGAATTGATTATAATATCTGGAATCCAGAAGTAGATACTTACATTCCCTATAACTATTCTAAAGATAATTTAGAAGGGAAAGCTCTTAATAAAAAAGCTCTGAGAGAAAGGCTTTTATTGCGGGATACAGATAAACCAATTATCTGTTATATCGGTCGTTTAGATGATCAAAAAGGGGTTCATTTGGTACATCATGCCATTTATTATGCACTGGAAAAAGGAGCTCAGTTTGTGCTTTTGGGTTCCGCCACTGAAGATAGGATTAATTCTTGGTTCTGGCATGAGAAAATTTTCCTCAATGATAACCCCGATTGTCATTTGGAAATTGGTTTTAATGAGGAGTTATCTCACCTCATTTATGCAGGGTCTGATATGATTGTTGTTCCTAGTAATTATGAACCCTGTGGCTTAACTCAAATGATTGGTTTAAAATATGGTACTGTGCCCATTGTTCGGGGTGTTGGTGGTTTGGTTAGTACGGTTTTTGATAGGGATTATGATCAGAATAAATTGCCTGAAGAACGCAATGGTTATGTGTTTTATGAAAGTGATAATTATGCCTTAGAGTCGGCTATGGAACGGGCGATCGGTTTATGGGATGAATATCCTGATGAGTTTCGTAAACTTATGATTCAGGGCATGGAATATGATTATTCTTGGAATCATCCTGGTAAGGAATATTTGGAAATTTACGAGAATATTCGTCATAAATAAAACAAGAAGATGGGTTATGCTTTGCTAACCCATCTTCTGTTTTATTTTATTCTATTTGAATCTCAAAATATTTTGCTAATAAAGAAATTAAGGCGATCGCTAGCTCACCTCGTTTCATTTTTCAGTTGTTTCTTCGTTGGTGTACTGGGGAAATTTTTCAGAAAAGTAGTTGATCAAAACAGTATTAACGGCAGATAAAATGATGGGAGCGAGGATAAAAGCGAGTAAACCACTTACTTTAAATCCTGGTACAAAGATTGAAGCTAACCAAAAACATAAACCGTTAATTACTAAGGAAAATGCGCCTAAACTTAACAAGGTTAGGGGTAGAGATAAAACTGATAAAATTGGTTTAATAAAAGAGTTTATCCCCCCAATAACAGCTGCTGCAATTAAAGCTGCAGGAAAATTAGCTAAATCTACTCCTGGGAAAATTATATCTACTACCAGTAAACTGAGAGCTGTTCCTAACAATGTTAAAAGTGTGGTAATCATAAATTTCTCCTAAATTTTGGTTTTAACCTATTTCTATTATAGCAATTCCTTTATAGGTTGTAAAATTTGCTCTTCGAGGTTACATCCCCCACCCACCCCTAACCCCTTCCAGGAGGGGAAATATTGACTCAAAATTGAAGACAAATGATTTAGTAATCAACAGGATTATTTGTTGATACTTATTTTTTATTTACCAATAAAAATTGTTTAAGTTACATGAGTTGCGAAAATACTCAAATATTACAAAATAATCTTTGTCTGGTAGGAGGTAAAATAGCTTTTTTTTGTGCAATAATTAGGAGTAAGATTGTTGTTTAAAAAATTGAAAAATTAATCATATGAACCTACTACGAGTTATTCTTTGTATTCTTTTGCCCCCTTTAGGTGTTTTCCTGACTGTTGGAGTTAGTCCAACCCTTTTGATTAACATTTTGCTGACTATTTTAGGTTGGCTACCTGGTTCTATTCATGCAGTCTGGGTACTGTCTAAGCAAAAAGAAGCTTATTAAGGTCTTTAAACTAATGTTTTGGTTGTTTTGGTGCGTTACGGCTTACGCCTAACGCACCCTACGAGGTTTATTTATCGCGGAATATTTCAGTAATAGATTGCCAAAGTTCTCGCAAAAATTGCTTTCCTTGGCGTTCTTTTTTTGCCAGTGCTGAACCTGCTTTCCCTAATTTATCTTCAAATTCTTGGCGCTTCTGTTTAATTTGTTCGGCGGCAATTTCTGGTTCTGTTAAAGCACGCTCATACCAAATTTGCGCCTCATCTAAATACTTTTTGACATCTTCATATTTTTCCCCATAACGTTCTGCTAAATTAGCTTGGACAATTGCTAATTGAGCTTTTAGTTGAGCATAACGTTTCTGCATGAGTGCTACTTCTTCGCTATCTTTTACAGTATCAATAGCTGAGTTTATTGTTTCTTTTATTTTTGTTGGTTGTTCTTCTTGTGTCTCTTTGATATCAGTAAGTGCATCATCAATTTCTTTTTGTAAATTTATTTCAGAGCTATCTATCTGAGCTTGAAGTTGTTTGACTTCCTCTTGATTTTTAGCTATAGCTTCCCGTTTAGAACTACTAATACCTTCAATTGCTCCCTCAATGGATGCTGTTATCTCTTCTTTTATTTCTGTTCCTTTTTCTTTGAAAGCTTCAATAGCTGCGGTTATGGCTTCTTTTACCAGAGTACTAATTTCCTGCTTGCCTTCTTTTATTTCACCAACTGCTTCAGCTACTGCTGTTTTGACAATTTCTCTGATTTTTTCTGAGCGTATTTGTCCTTCTTTTTTTGCTTCTTGCAAGTCATTGACAATTTTAGATTTTACTGAATTAGACATGTTAAATTACCTGGTCAATAAATTGATTTTTATTCTAACTATTATCATACCTTATTTAGATGGTTATTCATCTTAAATGTGGCAGAATTTATGAGGAAGAAACAACGCGATCGCGTCCTTGTTTTTTAGCAAGATATAAAGCCTGATCTGCAGCTTTTAAAAGCACATCTGTTGTAATTCCATGTTCAGGAAAAGAAGCAACACCTAAAGAAGCGGTGATGGTTTTTAACAATTTCCCTTGATAATATAACTTTAATTGTTTAATTCCTTGTCTAATTTGTTCAGCGCGTTTGATGGTAGTTTGTAAAGATGTTTTTGGAAGAATTACAGTTAACTCTTCACCGCCGTAGCGACAAGCAATATCTGATTCGCGAATATTTTGTTGTAAAAAAGAACTAACCTCTTTTAAAACCGCATCCCCTGCATCATGACCAAAGGTATCATTAAAGCTCTTAAAATAGTCAATATCTAACATAATCACCCCTAAAGGTTCGTCTTGTGTCGCAGCTAATTGTATTTCTTTTTTTAAGGCTTCTTCCAGATAACGACGATTAAATAATCCAGTCAAAACATCCCGCAAACTTTGATTAGTTAAAGTTTCTTGTAGTTGTAAATTAGCAAAAGCAAGAGCAATTTGTTTAGAGACAGTTTCAACTAAACCTTTTTTTGCTTTGTTTAATTCTTTTTTATCTTCAAAACTCAAATAAACCACGCCTAATGTTTCGCCATGAGCCATCATAGGAACACAAAGAGTAGTAGGAGGAGGGGATGTGCGATGGATATGTTGGCATAATAAACCTGGAAATTCTATGTCTCCTTGATGGGTACTTCCTCTTCTGATAGCCCAGCATTCATTGGGGGGGAAAAGAGAGTTACAGGGATTAAAATTGCCCCAACTGGATACTGCTTCTAAAAGGTTGCGCTCTTCATCGAAACGAAATACAGCCCCTGATGCTGAGGGAAACAAAGGTTTAAGGAGATCGGCGATCGCTTTTTCTGCTTCAGAAATGCTCATACAAGCTTGGAGAAAGTCGGTCATTTCTCCCAGTTTAATCATCTCTTGAGTACGGTTTTCTAGTTCTTTAACTCGCTCTATTAGTTGTTCATTAAGCTCCTGTAATTCTAATTCTGTATTTTTCCGTTCTGTAATGTCATAAGCAATGCCTAAAATTTGCTTTGCTTTACCATTTTTATTGCGCTCAAAAATGGTATCGCGACTTAATAACCAGTGCCATTTTCCTTGTATATCTTTGATGCGATATTCCACTTCCCAGAACTCTTCTTCTTCCAAATTGCGACAGCGCTGGAGATGTTTATTAACCTTATTAACATCTTCTGGGTGCAAAAGATTGTCTAGAAAATTATTTCCCATGGCTTGAAAATCTTCTGAACTATAACCTAAAATTTCGCGAATAAAATGGTTGCAATAAACATTTTTTTGTTCATCTAAATCATAAATGTAAAGAATATTTGGGGTAAAATCAGCAATTCTTTGGGTAAAATGTTGGCTTTCTTCTAGTTTTTGATTTGCTTGTGCTAATGCTGCTGTACGCTCTACTACTCGGTTTTCTAAAAAGATATTTAACTCCCGTACTTCTGCTTCTATTGCTTGACGTTCGGCTATTTGGTTTTTCAATTCCTGGTTAAGAGCTTCTAAGTCTGATTTTGAAGGAAAGGCTAAAGCTTGGGGTATTGTGGGAAATAATTCTATAGCTGTATAGGCAGAAACTAGGGCAGTAATTGCTTTTACTGAACCTGAAAGCCAGTAAGCTGGATGCCACAATGTCCAAACTTCAAGAATATGAGTTGTACCACAGGAAATAATGAAAGCACTAAATAACAAAAATATCCATTTAAATGGTACATCTTCTCGCTGTTTAACGAAATAGAGAAGCATGGCAGGAATTGAATAGTAAGCAAGAGCAGTTATTGTGTCAGAAACCGCGTGCAACCACACCAGAGAAGTTTGCCACAGATAACAGTTACCGTGAGGCATATATTGCTCTGGTGATAATATCTCAGTTAAAATTTGCCACATATAATTAAAATGTTTTGTCAAAAGGAAAGAAGATATTTATGTAGCTTGACATTTTATGTAATTATTTACTTGTTCTAGATCACAATCAGAAAAAGTGTTGAGAGCATTTGATTTTTTTGTTATTATTTGTTGCTACCATCTTGATTTTCTTGCTTGATTTACTTTTTAAAATTATAACAATTTAATCAATATGCTTAAAGTATTACTTTTAAATTTTATTTTTTACAGTGACAATACGATATTTTTAAAATTATCCATTGTCAATATGTTTGGTAAAATATTTAATGAAAGTTAAAGAATGATTTAAACTATTTATGAATTACCTAATTGCAGTATTCTCAAATCGGATAACAGCAGAAGCAGCTTACACTAGCCTGGAAAAAGAAAATTTACCAATGGAGGGAATTACAATTTTAGGGCGAGGTTATCAAAGTGCTGATGAGTTTGGTTTAATAGAACCATCAAAGCAAGCTCTGAAAGGGTCAGCACGGTTAGCATACTGGGTAATACCTTTTGGTTTTGCTGCAGGTTACGCTTTTAACCTCTCCACAGGGATTGAGATATTTAGCTGGGCTGGTGACATTGGTAATCACATTATAGGTGGTATTTTTGGGGCTGTTGCTGGTAGTTTGGGTGCTCTAGTAGTTGGTGGTGGAATAGGTTTAAGTCTTGGTAGTGGGGATGCTTTGACTTACCGCAACCGTCTTAATGCTGGTAAATATTTGATTGTAGTGAAAGGAACAGATGCTCTGAGCAATCAAGCAACCCTGGTGTTACGACAGTTTGAACCAGAAAATCTTCAAGGTTATCAATATAATGAATAATTAACAATTAATAATTGTTGGGCAAATTGAGGAAAAAATAATTATTTTTGAGTTATAATTTCCCTTAAAAAGTTGATAATATTTCTATGGCAAAAACAGCCGCTTACTTGTTAGTATTTCACGGTAGTCGTGACCAAAGACCAGAAAAAGCTGTCTCACAACTCGCAGAGTTAGTGGCAGAAAATTTAACCATTATGGGTGAAAATTCTCCCCTGGTGGCTACTGCTTCTCTGGAGTTAGCTACTATCCCTTTACATGAAAGTATCCGCCAAGTTGCTCTCGAAGCAGCAAAAATGGGCAAACAATATTTAAAAATTTTACCCCTATTTTTGTTACCTGGAGTTCATGTTCAAGAAGATATCCCCGCAGAAGTTGTTTTAGCTGTTCAGTCTTTGGGAACACAAATAAAGTTGGAGTTACTCCCCTATCTGGGTAGTCATGGGGGGATAACTCATCTCCTAGCACAACAGTTTTCTCTGTTACCCAGTACAGAAGGGAAAATTTTACTTGCTCATGGTAGTCGCTATCCAAATGCTAATCTACCTATAGAAAAGCTCGCTTTTCAGTTACAAACTCTTGCTGTTTATTGGTCAGTATCCCCTAGTTTGACTGAAAAAGTGACGAGTCTTGCTGCTTCTGGGACAAAAAAAATTGCTATTGTTCCCTATTTTCTTTTTCAAGGAGGTATTATTGAGGCGATCGCCGCTCAAGTTACTGAACTACAGTCCAGTTTTCCCCAGACTCAGCTTTTTTTGGGACAACCTCTCGGCGCTACTACAGAGTTAGCTAATTTAGTAACTTCAATGCTAACAATATCTCACTGATTGTTCTAAAGGTAGTGGTTCTCCTGTCTCTGCATCGGTGTTCTGACAAGCAAACATCATCGTTGGTGTTATTTTTTCAAATTCTAATTGTTCATCTTCCTGTTTGAGTATATAACCTCTCAATTCTTTGATGGGTAAGTTGGTCATTTCGTCTATTTCTGAGGTAAATGAGCGCAAAATTAATGAAGCATGAGGTTTTGTTCCCCAGATGAGTTTATTTAAAAATAGTTCTTTGTGACCTTTTCGATAACCATAGATTACTTTATTTCCTTTACGCTGCAAGTCAATTACAAAAGGTTGCCGATCGCTGTTGAGGAAGGTGGCGATCGCCATACTGCTGCAATGAGACTCTAACTCTGTTAAAAATTCTTTTATTCCTGTTGGTATCATCTTCTTTTTTCTATCCTAATTGTTTATTATACCATTTAGAAGACAAGGGGCTTAAGCCCCTTGTCTGGCGTTCCATTTTTGCAACATATTTTCATTATATTGCCAAAGCTTATATTTTTTGTTCTCTACTTTTTGATCTTGTTATACTTTTATGTGTTATTTCCCAATAATGCAACGCTCCTTGTCTTGCAGTAATTGATTTATATTATAACTTTGTTCAAGTAAGATTACTTAGATTTGATCTTGATTATCAAGCTCAACATTATTCTATCAATTTTGACTATAATAAGGTCTAGGATTAAAAATGAAGGTCATACTTTAATATATCTAATTTTGAAAATGCTTAATTTTCCTGTTATTTTATTAGCAAGAATTTTCCCAAAAATCAAGTTAATCTCTCAGAGATTTATAGCAAGAAAAGGAAAGGTTAGGATAATGGAAAATGGGACAATGGACAATGGGCTTAAGCCCATTGTCTGTGATAAATTTTATGTTGATTTTTATATATTTAAATTCTTGATTTGCTCGAAAAAGTTACTGATAGCAATTTTAACTTTATTAATCATCATACCTATGCCATTATGTTGGGCTGCAACTCCAACAATAGAACCAACTATTTTAACAGAGTCTTTACTCCAAGAAAAAATTAACTCTCCCGTACTTGTTAATGGAGTTTCTACGGTTGATTTAACTAATTTTATCATAGACTTAACTGATGAGAATGCAGATTTTAGACAGTATTTCTATCAACAATTACAATCAGCTTTTAACCGTTCTAAAACTCCTTTAGGTTTAAACTTAAGTCAATCTGTAATAACAGGGGATTTTTTGGCAAGTAAATTAGGGATATCTACAGCTCTTTCTCAAGCTTCTTTATCTTCTTTATTAACTCCAATAGAGCAAGAAAAACTTACCATTGAAAACTATTTTCCTCAACCTGGGGAACAAATCCCCTCTATCATAGTTTTCCGAGGTTTAATGAAACTTCATGGGACAAGTTTTACTGGTAAAGTGGATTTTGATAAGATGTTTTTCTTACAACAATTAGATGCTAATGATGCTAATTTTGTTTTAACAGCAAATTTTAATAATACTCGGTTTGGCAGATTGGCAGATTTTTATAAAGTGACTTTTGGAGATGATGCAAACTTTAATTATAGCTATTTTTTGGATAAAGTAAGGTTTAGTCAAGCAATTTTTCGGGGTGCTGCTAATTTTACTAGAAGCAGTTTCTCAATGGCTAATTTTCATCAAGCTGAGTTTGTACAAGTGGCTGATTTTACCAGTAGTCAGTGGTTGCAAACAGCAGATTTGAGTAATGTTAACTTCGGCGATCGCCTATTATTTTCTAAAAGTATTTTTTATATAAATTTGTCTTTAGTTGGTGCTACTTTTGAAAAAGCTGTGACTTTTCGAGAAGTTAGTTTTGCTGCTCTTGTTAATTTTCAAGATGTAAAACTACTGGATCAAATTGACTTTAGTAATGCTATATTTACACCTTCTGCAACTTTAAATATAGCAGGTTTTGCTTTTGATTCCCAACAAGCTAAAATCATTGGAGATACGGGAGTTATTGGGAAAGTTGCTTCATTACCCAAGTTAGAAGGTAATGAAACCGTGGTGCGTAACTTAGTCCAAAATTTTCGTGAGCAAGAACAAATACCTGATGCTAATCTTATCGAATATAAAAGTAAAATTCTTAACTTACAAGCTATTGCTCAGGAAATTTTAACTACTCCTATTAGGCAAATTTTAAGCTTCTCTTGGTTTAAAAATGTGGTAGATTTTTTGACTTTGAGTCTATTACTATTATTGAGTAACTATGGCACTGATTTTAATTTAGTTTTGGGGGTAGGAATAGTAACAACTAGCTATTTTGGTCTGTTATTTTGGTTAATTGATCGTTGGCGACGGCGTTACCCTTCTCCTATTCTCCCTAGTCGTTATGAAACTATCACAATGGTTAGTAGTTTTCTTATTCTCACAGCTTTTGGTATTGCTGATATCTTTCAAACGAGCGAAACTCCCTGGATAAGTCTCAGTTGTTTGGCATTAATTTTGTTACCTTTTCCCCTGGTTTTATTGATTATTCTTTATCGAAAAGGTCGTTATCATAGGTTATTAGATATCACCTATTTTATGGAAGATGGAAGTGAACGGAAACTGCGGTTATTAATTGTTCGTTTACCAATTATGCCTCGGTTTCCTTTTTTCCGCGATCGCTATTTACCTATTTTATGGGATCGTCGTTGGAATTGGCTTAATTATTATGATTTTAGCCTCAATAATATGATAAAATTAGGCTTTAATGACCTGCGGTTACGTGATGAATATCTCCCAGGTATAGTTAGTACTTTGGTTTGGTATCAGTGGAGTTTGGGAATACTTTATGTTGCTCTGCTTTTTTGGACTCTTTCCCGTACTATTCCTGGACTCAATTTACTGATTTATCTTAAATAATCTGTTAAGTTTTTTTAAACCCTACTAACTGGAGTAGAAAAAAAGATATAATCTAAAATGTGTGTTCCAAAAAAAAAAGTAGGAATTTTATGGTTACAAAAAGTTCTTCTCCAAGCTCATCTGAGCAAGACAAAGTAACAGTTTCTCAAACAGATTTACAAGAAAATATTAGTGAAACTTCCGAAGAAACTGAGATTGATTTGGATTTTTTATACACCAGAGATATTGAGTTTCGTCAGGAAACAATCTATTTTTTGGTGGTGGATCGTTTTTATGATGGCGATTCAGAAAATAGTGAAGGACCTAACCCAGAATTATACGACCCAACACAACAAGATTGGGGCAAATATTGGGGGGGAGATTTACAAGGAATTATTGATAAATTGGACTATTTGAAAAATTTGGGAGTAACTGCTATTTGGGTTAATCCTTTGTTTGAACAAATAGAAGAGTTATCTGTTGATCGCGCGGCAATTCATGGTTATTGGACTAAGGATTTTAAACGTCTTAATCCCCGTTTTATTGGTAAGGATGAAAATCCTTCTCTGAATGCAACTCAAGAAACCAGAAATACAACTTTTGACCGTTTACTTGAGGAGTTGCACAAGCGGAAAATGAAGTTAATTTTGGATATTGTCTGCAACCATAGTAACCCTGATTTTAGTGGAAAAAAGGGCGAACTTTATAACGATGGGGTGAAAATTGCTGATTATAATGATGATAAAAATAACTGGTATCATCACTATGGGGAAGTGACTAATTGGGAAGATGAATGGCAGGTACAAAACTGTGAATTGGCAGGTTTGGCAACTTTTAATGAAAATAATAGCGAATATCGAGATTATATTAAATCGGCAATTAAACAATGGTTAGATCGGGGTGTGGATGCTTTGCGAGTGGATACGGTAAAGCATATGCCAATCTGGTTTTGGCAGGAGTTTAATGCTGATATTCAAAGTCATAAACCTGATGTTTTTGTGTTTGGTGAATGGATTTATAGTGGTCCACAAGATGAGCGCTCTGTGGAATTTGCTAACCATTCGGGAATGACTATTTTGGATTTTGGTCTTTGTATGGCAATTCGTAAAACTTTGGGTTTATATGATGCTGGGGGGTTTCATTTAATTCAGGAAATTCTTGACCAAGATTATCGTTATAACGGTGCCACTGAATTGGTCACTTTTATTGATAATCATGATATGCACCGTTTCCAAACTTTGAACCCAGATGCTGATGTTTTAAACTTGGCGATCGCCTTAGTTATGACTTCTCGTGGTATTCCCTGCATTTATTATGGTACTGAACAATATCTTCATAACGATACTAATGGGAATAATGACCCATATGGAAATAATGATCCCTATAATCGTCCCCTGATGGAAAAATGGGATAAGGACACTCCTCTTTATCAAAATATCCGCTTACTTTCTGGTTTAAGAAGATTAAATCCTGCGGTTTCTTTGGGGAGTCAATGGCAAAAATATCTCACTCCTGATGTTTATTGTTATGTCCGTCGTTATCGGGATTCTCGCATTTTCGTGGCTATGAATCGCGGTGAAGCTGTTACTTTGGATGCTGTAGAAACTGAGTTACCTGATGGCGAACATACTGATATTTTATCCCAAGATAAATATCAGGTAAAAGATGGCTGTTTGCACAATTTAACCTTAGCTTCAAAGCAAGTAATTGTGTTTAGTCATGTGGGGGAAAGATTAAAAGCACAAACTATTGTCAGGGCGCAATTAAATGGGGTAAATACTCAACCTGGAGAAACAGTTGTTGTGGTTGGTAATTGTCCAGAATTGGGTAATTGGGATATTAGTAAAGCCCATCCCCTTGAATACATTAATAGCAATACTTGGTTTGGGGAAATTCCTTTTAATGAAAGTGCAGGAAAGTTAATACTTTACAAATATGCTATTTGGCGAGAAGGGCTCTCACCTTTGCGGGAAAATTTGGTAGCCCGTCGTTGGATAATTGCTGATGAAGGTATTGTTAAATGGCGCGATACTTGGTCTTCTGGTAGGGAATCTTAAATCAATTCTTAGGGTGCGTTACGGCTGCGGGTAACGCATCAAATCAGTTATCAAATAAAGTTTCTTTACTAGATTTTAACATTAGACCTGTTGCGAAAATTTTTAAACCCCCCCTAACCCCCCTTATTAAGGGGGGGAAATGTCTGTTTTTTGGTAATTTTCCCCCCCCTTATTAAGGGGGGGTTAGGGGGGGTTAACACTACTTCGCAGCTTTTGGTCTATTGCCAAAAATAACTCCTAAAAACAGAGGCGCATCAATGATGATTTCCCAGATTAAATGGACGGTTGCAGAATATCATCGCTTAATTGATACGGGAATATTGAATGAACGTAGGTTAGAACTAATTCAAGGAGATTTAATTGAAATGCCCTCAGAAAGTCCTCTTCATAGTCATTTTAGCTCTGGAGTGGCAGAATATTTGCGTTTTTCTCTCCAAGATTTAGCCTATGTACGAGAAGCTCACCCTATTACTTTGTCTGACTCAGAACCTTCTCCCGATATAGCTATAGTACGTCTGCCTCGTTCTCGTTAAGTACTTAGGCAAAATTAATGTCCAAGAGGCAAGGGGCTTAAGCCCCTTGTCTGCTTAGTTTTTTCCTTAAACCAAATATGCCATTAATTTTGCTTACCTACTTATCGTCAACAACATCCAACAGCGGAAGATATTTTTGGGGTTGTGGAAATTTCTAACACTACTTTGGCTTATGATCTTAATCAGAAAAAACAGATTTATGCTCAAGGAAGTATTCAAGAATACTGGAGAATAGAAGTAGAAAAACAGCAAATTTATGTCTTTCGACAACCTTTACAAAACGACTATCAATCTCAAATTATCGTCCGTCAAGGCACAATTACCCCCCTATCTTTTCCCGATATTCAACTTTCTGTTAATCGGTTATTTAATGATTAAAAGGTTGACGATTGTGGTTTTGACTGCGCTCAATAACCGCCTTTCGACTGCGCTCAGGATAAGCTCCGTCGAAACCATCGCTTTTAATACAGGATTTATTTAAATCAGATGTAAAAATCGCCACCCAGCTACCCCACATTTACTGTTTAGCTTGCATTTGAGAAAGTTGCAATTTACACTGTTCTAATTCAGCTTGTAAAATCCGATTTTGTTTTTCTAAATAGCGTACTTTTCCCCAGTCTTCAAACACCCAAAGTCTGTAGGGAGTTGAAGTTATTTCCTCCTCCCATTCTAAATGAGGTTGACCATTATTTGGCTGCCATGATTTGGTTTCTAATTCCTTATATAATTCTACTCCTTGAGGAAAATAATGATTAACTAAACTTGGTCGATAAGCATCTATTTCTTGATTTTCCATTAAAGAAGCGTCGTAAATGTCTGATGAGGGAAAAGCTAAATTTAACTTGAATTTCTCATTAATTCCTTTGAGCCATTCTTGACAATGATTGACCATTGTTTCTATATTTACTAACAAACAACGTTCTGGAAATTGGTTATAAAAGTTGATGATTCTTTTGTTGTAATGTAGCCAAATTTTAGCCGCCAGGTCTGGCTGTCTTTGGATAAAAATATCAGTGTTTCTTCGATAAAGTGAGTCCATTACATCCCAGGGAGAACGATAAACCATCAGGAAGTTAGCCTGGGGTAATAAATTATTCCAAAAATCTAAAAATAAGGTTGTGCGGGGGTCTTTCCAACCCCAAGGTTTACCTGAATCATTTTTGATAATTATTTTTTTTGCTTCCTTAAGATAAAGAGGTTCTACCTCGATGTTTTCTTGTAAAGTCCAGCCATCTTCCTGAATACCTTGCGATCGCAAAAATTTCCGATGGAGTTCTAAAAAGTCAACATTTTCAAAATGTCCCCTGATGTTACTTTCATGTGGACCAACTAAATTACTGCCAATATCTAAACCTGCACTCTGAAGAAGAGAAGCTGTTAAGGATGTACCAGAGCGGTGCATTCCAATAATAATTAAAACTGGAGATCCCATTGATTTTTCCTGCATTTGTTAGTGATTAGTTATTAGTGATTAGTCATCAGTAATGCTATTTCCTTGATTAGATTTTTTCTGTTGTTGTTTCAGTCTTAACTTAGTTGTTAAAATGTGATTTTTAACTACTGAAACTCTTGCTGCAAATGGCTTCAATTCTACACCAGTTAAGGGGTTGAAATCTTGATAATTTCATTTTTATAAAAATTTATATTTCATTAGGTAAATTTGTTCTTCTAATTTTTCTTGATTATAGCTTAATTTGGTTCTAATTTTCGCCCATAGGTCGAATCAAATAGCCCTTAGCACGTAAAACTATATTTAACTAACAGTTACTGGTGTATTTGAATGAGCTTTTTGGTTGGTTTGCACCAGCAATGGATATCCAGTTTTTTAAAAACTGTAAATTGCCAGAAGAAAATGTTAATAATTGTAACAAAAGCTGGCAAGCAAGGTACATAGAGTAGATAATGTATAAAAGTTGGGAAAAAACAGAAATTTACTCTTGCAAGTAACCATAAATACGTTTTATTTCAACTATCTATCATTGAGAGACTCAAATTTAAAGAGGAGATTAACATGGCAATAATTACAGGAACAGTTAATAATGACACACTGACAGGTGCTGCTCAAACTGACCAAATTTACGGATTAGCAGGAAATGACTTACTCAATGGTTTAGCTGGTAAAGACTGGCTGTATGGCGGCGAGGGTCGTGATAATAAATTTTATCAGAGTGATTATGGAGAAGAAGAAGGAGGGCTTTATGGCGGAGACGGTAATGATGTGATCGATGGAGGTTCTGGAAGTGACTTGCTATACGGGGGAGAGGGTGATGATAAGCTCATAGGTGGTTCAGAGGGTGACCAAGAATATGATGATTATTATAATGATTTCTATGAAACAGGAGGTCTTTATGGAGAAGCAGGAAATGACTTGCTTTTAGGTAATGATGGTGATGACTTACTCGATGGAGGCGAGGGGGATGATACCCTCAAAGGTGGAAATGGATCTGAAATAAGCCAGAGCGGGTCGGCTGATCTAGGTCAAAATTATAATTATGACGCCGTTGGAGGGCTTTATGGAAGAGATGGGAATGATTTACTCGATGGGGGAGAAGGGACTGACTACCTCGAAGGAGGAGAAGGGAATGATACCCTTAAAGGAGGGTCAGGAAATGAGGTGTCATATGAGTCCGCAGGTGCGTATGCTGAGGGTGAAAGCAGTGGAGGGCTTTTTGGAGAAGCAGGGGATGACTCGTTGATGGGGGATGATGGTGATGACTATCTCGATGGCGGGATAGGAAATGATACCCTTAAAGGAGGCCTTGGGGATGAACATTCAACATACTATGAAGATGGGGAATCTTCGTACCAAGAGCAGAGAGGAAGTCTTTATGGAGGGGCAGGAGATGATTTACTCGATGGCGGAGATGGAGATGATTTGCTTGATGGAGGTCAGGGCAATGATACCCTTATAGGTGGGGCAGGCAATGAGTATGTAAAGAAAGAGATTAATATTTATGATTATGATACTGATACTGAAATAGGTTGGATAAGTGGAGACAATGGTAATGACTTGCTAGATGGAAAAAATGGAAATGATTTACTTGCCGGTGGAGTGGGAAATGATACTCTCAAAGGTGGTTTAGGGGATGATATTACGCGGAAAAAGTATGAAAATGATATTCTCTATCAATCACAAACAGCTGGACTTGATGGAGGAGATGGTCATGACTTACTAGATGGAGAAGCTGGTAATGACTTGCTCAATGGTGGAGCAGGACAGGATACTCTTCAAGGTGGAGCTGGTAATGACTCTTCTCTGGAATATAGTGAGTATGATTCGAATCATGTGGTGGAAACAGGAGGGCTTTATGGAGAAAATGGTAATGACTCACTCGATGGTGGAACAGGACATGACTTTTTAGATGGAGGCGATGGTTATGATATCCTCATAGGTGGTGTGGGGAAAGATACCCTCACAGGTGGCTTAAAAAATGATACCCTCACAGGTGGGGAAGGAAGCGATCGCTTTGTTTTTAACTCCACAACAGAAAAAGTTGATACCATAACCGATTTTGTCTCTGGTGTAGATAAGATTGAAATTAGTGCCAGTGGTTTTGGTAAAGGATTAACCCCAGGAGCTTTAAATTCAGATCAATTCGTTTTAGGTAGTGCTGCAACTGATGCTGATGACCGTTTTATCTACAATGGTTGGAAATTGTTCTACGATGGAGATGGTGTAGGGGGAACAGCTCAAATTCATATAGCTAACCTTCCCAGTAATTCTACTTTGGTTGCTGGTGACTTGATCATTTTTTAGGGGTTGATTTTTGGGTAAGTTTTTGTGGAAAATACGCATTAGTTGCATAAATAGTTTTTTCCCTTAAATAATATCATTTAGTAGTGATGAGACAAGGGCGATCGCCCTTGTCTTGTATGAATTAATTTGTATTAAATTTTCAAAAAATGGTATGATAAATTTGTTTGAGTTTTAATAAAACACAAATCACACAATTAAGCATGGGCGCTCAAGTGTTGACAAATACTAAAACGTGCAGCTTTATCGAGATCAAATATTAATGTGTTCACACTTTTTTGTTAAACAATAAAATAGCTTCGTCTATTAAATTATAACCTTCCTCCACGGTTTCGACACGAGATAATTTATCCCGCAAGAGAGATGCACCGCGAAAATCTTTACAATACCAAGCTAAATGTTTACGTGCTTGGTACAGCCCACGTATTCCTTTATATTCCCACAAGCCTTGTAAATGTTCTTTGGCACATTCTAAGCGTTGATTTATAGTTGGAGTCGGTAGATTTTTTCCTGTTTTCAAGAAATAGTCTATTTCACCCACGAGGAAAGGATAACCTAAAGTTCCTCGCGAACACATCACCCCATCGGCTGATGTTAATTGTAAGCAATTTATGGCTGCTTCTACTGAAAAAATATCCCCATTAGCTATTACAGGAATGGAGAGTAATTCTTTTACTTTACCAATCCACTCCCATTTTGCAACACCTTCATAACCTTGTGCGCGAGTACGAGCGTGGATGGTGAGCATTTGTGCTCCTGCAGCTTCCATTCTTTGGGCAAATTCAATGATATTTATTTCCCCATCATCCCAACCAATACGGGTTTTTACCGTAACTGGCACATTTACTGCTTTTACCACCGTTTTAACGATCGCCTCAGCCACTTCTGGTTGACGCAGAAGAGAAGAACCACCGCCTTTTTTAGTTATTTTATTTACTGGGCACCCCATATTAATATCTATGGTTTTTGCCCCTTCTGCTACTGCTTTTTGGGCTGCTTGGGCCATAAAATCGGGGCGACAGTCAAATAACTGAATACTAATAGGTTGCTCGTGAGCATCTATCTCCATAATTCTTGGTAATTCTTTGACCTGACAAATCTCTTTTGCGCTCACCATTTCGGTGTATGTCATAGAGTCTGGAGCATAACGCCGCACCAACCGCCGAAATACCAAATCTGTCACCCCAGACAGGGGTGCTTGTAAAACACGGCTATTAATTGTAACTGAACCAATTTTCAAAGGAGTAGCTAATTTTGTTTTTAAATTAGGAGAAAAAGTAACCATTGTTAGTAAAAAATTTTAAATATCAAACCATAGCAAAATACCTATGGTACTAATAATAATTATCGATGATTTTCAATAAATTGAGCAGCATCAGCAACAGAGAGGGGTTTACTAAACAAATAACCTTGACCTAATCAGTGATCAGTGATCAGTATCTTGACCTCTGCCTGAAGTCAGAGGCTTGAAAATAGGATATAGTTTGATTTTTTCCTCTAATGGTGAGGCGATGATTCCTATTTTTCTTGGTCACAAAAATATCATTTTCTCCCAAATGAAGTGGATCTGAAAAATCATCTTGAATCTTTTCTATATATTCAATAACACTTTCTAAATCAGTTATTTTTTTCAGGAGGATAGCAAATTCATCTAAACCAATTTTTGCTAATATTCCTTCTGGGGGTAAATGAGAATTTAAACGTTGAGCGATCGCCTTTAACAATCTTTCGGCAAACTTATGTCCCAGACTGTATTTTATCATTTTCAATTGATATATTTCTATCTGTAAAATCCCCAATGAATGCTCTTTTTCTCCTACTTTTTTTTCTGATAACTCTGGCAATATTTCTAACAAAAAACGTCGGTTTGGTAATCCTGTCAGTTCATCTAAGTATGCGTATTTCTTTAGTTCTTTTTTCCCTAGTTTCTCAGCTATTTTTTCTGATAACATGCTCCTTTTCTCCTGATGTTCTTTTTGAAACTTTATTTAATAAAATTGATTTTTTTAGGTTTTTAAATTTTTTCCCAAAAAATTCTCAGAAATCATCCTTATTTAATTTATAACTCAGTAAGGTTAAGTTTAGGTTAACAGAGAACTTTTAACTGATATACAAATCCTATTTGAGTTGTGATAAATCCAAAATAGATAAGGTTTTCTAGACAAGGGGCTTAAGCCCCTTGTTTATCCTACAAGCGACAATAAAATAGATAAGGTTTTTTAGACAAGGGGCTTAAGCCCCTTGTCTATATTAAAAGTAACAAAAATATTGCAATAACTATTCATTGTTTATTGTCCATTCTGCTCGAGTTTTACTTTCTTGTTTAATTAAATTTTCGCGCAACTCACTCCAATTAACCTGAGTTGCTGGAGTATCTGCAATTAACATTCCCTCCTGAAAATATAAGACTCTAGTTGCAAATTGTTGAGCTAATTCTAATTGATGATTAACCATTAAAATGGTGGTATGATTTAAGCTAAGTTCATTTAAAATTGCCAATAAATTAGTCCCACGACCAATATCTAAAGCTGATGTTGGTTCATCTAATAATAATATCTTCGGTTCCATAATTAAACCCCGCACAATTGCTACTAATTGTCTTTGTCCCAATGATAACTGTAATTCGTTTCGTTCTAACCATTCTTCAGGGATACCAACTCTCTCAACCCAATTTTGTACCCGCTGTTTAATTTCCTTTTTGGGTAATTGTTGTAAAATTAATGGATAAGCTAAAGTTTCCTCTACTTTCATACCTAATAATTTGGGTTCTTGGGGTACTAAAACCACTTGAGAACGTAACTTGATTACATTAATATGATTATATTCTTGATTTTCTAAATAAATTTTACCTTTACTTGGTGTAATCAGTCGATTTAATAAGCGTAAAAGTGAGGTTTTTCCTGCACCAGAAGGACCAATAATTGCTAGGCGATCGCCTTTTATTACCTCAAAGTAAACATCCCGTAACAAATAACTGGAACCCACTGATGCTGCTAAACTTACCTGTTCAACTTGTAAAATAGTCATTAGTCAATAGTCATTAGTCAATAGTCATTAATGTATCAAGTTATCAAAGTTATGAGAGACAAGGGGCTTAAGCCCCTTGTCTTGCTCCAAGTTTAACAGAACTTGATCAAGATCATAACTTTAGACTAGCTGTATTTTTAATAACTTTTTTAAAAAATACAATAAAATAACCAATGACTAATGACTAATGACTAAATCATTAAGGAGCTTGCAACATCACTAAACCTTGTTCTGGTAAATAACTTTTAAACTCACCATTATCTGCCAAAACTGCCAGCAAACGGAGGTTAACATCTGGTTCAATATGTAAATCAGCCCAGGGTACTGCTAACTCTAAACACTTATTAAAAGCTACCTCAGCGCGAGTCATAAGTGAATGCCATTGATGATGTTCTTTTGCTTCTTCAAACCAAACTGAGTCGGTAGCTATATTAATTCCTAAATGGTGACGGAATAAATAATTTAGGGGAGCTTCATCAGGAATATTCGCCAAAGGTATGGGACTATTATGATTAATTTGCCCTGGATAAAACCAAAATAAATGTAACTGGGGTGGTAAATCTTTCCCTGGAATAACTCCTGTTTTAAAGTCTAAACGTAGATAAAAATTAAGGTGATCCCAACCATAAAATAACCTTTGTACTGTACTGCTTTGGTGCATGGTTCCTCGCGCACCACCTACCTCAATTTTACCTGCTTTATCCCAGTCTTGCTCATCTCCAATTCCATCAATGATAGGATGAATAAATGTTTGTGGGAGTCTATTTTCTTGAGTTTCATGGGCTTCTATTGGTTGATAAATATGTGGCGGTACGGGTTCATTTAAAGCTTGATAAATGCCTGCAATATGCTCTCTAAATAGTTGGTCAAACATGGCATCCTGGTTAGATGAATGACCCTCCCCAAACCACCAAAACCAATCAGAGCCTTCTGCTGCATATAATGCTTCCCACGCTTCTGGGTTATTTTCTTCTGTTGCTTCTGGATGTTTTGCCAGTACTTCTCTTGCTTCCGTAAGTAAGTCCCAAGCGCGGTTTTTAGCGCGATCGCCTATCCAGGTAGTAAAACTCCCATCTACCCATGACCCACTATGCAAATGAGAAATATTTGCAATTGGGGGAAACTTGCTTAAAAACTCGGACACTGTTACCAGTTTAATATGTTGTTCCTTACTCAAACGCTCATAGAGATTGTCCAAAAATGGCAACCCATCCTGTTGATAAAACTCCCAGCAGTTTTCCCCATCTAGGGCGATAGTAACCAACCAAGGTTGTTGTTGGTCTTTTTGCTGTTGATAAGCGCGATAAATAGCCTCTAAATGACCCACCAAGTCTTTTGCAGCTCGTACTGGTTCCATGCCCCCATAACTAAAACCAATTAAATCAGAAAGACGGTGGTCACGGAATACAATAGATAAATCTCTATGATGAGTGGTCAACCTATAGGCTTTATATAATAAGTCAGGTTTATATACATTGCCTGCGCCATCGCGATGGAAAAAGTGTTGTAAACTCCAACCTAAAACTGCTTCATCTGAACAAATCCATTTAAAACCTGCTTCAGCGATATAAGGCAATATTTCAGGACTTACTGACTGTTCACTTGGCCATAACCCGCGGGGTTGTCTTCCAAACCTGTCTACATAGATATCCCAGGCTTTTTTCAGGTGTCTGGGGATATCTTCTGACCACTGAAAACGTTTTTCTGGTAATACCAGATCTGGTACCGCTACCCTCCCAGAGTTGGTATCTGCCAGCAATGGTAATATAGGGTGAGTATAGGGATTTGTGGTAACTTCCAACTGTCCCGACTCTTGCATTTTCTTATGTTGCGGAATAATACGGCTGATAATTTCCCGTTGTTTAGAATAAATTCGTTGGCGATCGCTTAAAGTAAAATCTTTGCCTTGTTTTAACCAAGTTGCTATTGCTGGGTCATCCCAAAATATTGGATCAAACCAAGCCAAATTATGCCATGCTAACAAATCGCTATAATCTTGATTTGTCCAATGTTCTTTACACCAATTTTTCCCATTTTCTTGGCGTTGTTCGTATAATTGAGAATAACGGGGATGGGGGTCAATTAAAGTCCGATGATTTCCGTCAAAAAAGTGTTCAATGATATATTTTTTTTGCTCTTCATTTAACTGATTTTCTGGAGTGAGAGCTAACTCTAAATAGGGGTCAAAAGCTGTTCCCGCCACATAATCTTCTAACTGTAAAATGAGGGAGGGTACTAAATTTACTGTTTGATGAAGTTTTGGATATTTTTCCAGAATTAACACTAAATCCAAATAATCTTTAGTGCCATGTAAACGTACCCAGGGAAGGCGATATTTTCCCGCCGAGCGAGACTTATATAACGGTTGATGTTGATGCCAAATAAACGCAACGTAAAGAGGATGATTCATAATTTATTATTCATTAGTCATTATTCATTAGTCATTGGTCATTAGTCATTGGTCATTAGTCATTAGTCATTAGTTGTAAATTATTAATGGTTAATTATTAGTGGTTAGTTATCATAATTGACATATTATTACCAATGACCAATGACTAATGACTTATCTACCGACACCAACGTAACGGAAACCTGCTTTTTGCAATTTTTCTCTGTTGAGAAAATTACGACCATCAATAATTACTTGATGGGTCATCCGTTTTGCCATTTTAGGGTAGTCTAGATTGAGAAATTCTTCCCAGTCTGTCACCAAAACTAAAGCATCACATTCATCTGCTAACATTTCTGGGTTGGTTTCAATAATTACCCCAGATATACCATGACTTACTCCTGTAGGCGACACAATGGGGTCATAAGCTTTTACTTTAGCACCCAACCTATTTAACTCTTCAATAATATTTAAAGCTGGAGCATCGCGCATATCATCAGTATCTGGTTTAAAAGTTAAACCCAGTAAACCAATAGTTTTACCTTTGAGTACTTTCAGTTCTTGTTGTAGTTTTTCAATAGCAATTAAACGTTGATGTTTGTTAACTTCTACCACTGCATTTAAGATTTTTGTTTCATATCCATAGTCTTCTGCTGTGTGAATTAAAGCTGAGACATCTTTGGGAAAACATGA
>Ga0209594_1000300_pt1 | contig 33889 bp, 26 predicted proteins | sample AshMeaCrysSpring_FD_184126 | JGI IMG/M metagenome (GOLD analysis project Ga0209594, IMG submission 184126) | Groundwater microbial communities from Big Spring, Nevada to study Microbial Dark Matter (Phase II) - Ash Meadows Crystal Spring... | ecosystem: Environmental > Aquatic > Deep subsurface... | reverse complement strand
CAATTAATGCAGGTTTATGGGCTGATATTTATTTCTTACTTTATGCCCCAACTCCTCAACCTTTACCTCCTTTGTTGTTGACTTGTCTCCAAGATTTAGAGTTAATTAATCCTAAAGACTATAGCAAAGAAGAAATTGCTGAGTTGGTGGGAAGTTTGGTTAAGTCTTATCGCGAAGTATATCAGGTGCTAAAAAGTCGCGCTCAAGGAGTTTTAATTGCTGATTTGGATTTACAATTAAGTGAAACCTGTTTTAAACTTAAGTTGTATGAGTTGTCAAAAACTCAGGTGACTTTATCTGTGGGAAGCTGGTTAACTCATCGCGGTGTGTCTCCCATGGGTGAGTTGGAAGATTTATTACAGTTGATGAAACCTTTGATAACAGCAGGCGATCGCCCCTACATCAATGCTTTGCAACAGAGTCTGGCTAAGTTAGGCGTTACTTCTTATTTAGATGACATTTTACCCATGCTTAATTTATTGGAGGAGCAGGAAAAAATGTTACTCGAAGCGAAACGTCGTGAGGAAGAAGCCCAGCGTCTGCGAGAAGAGGAGGAAAAACGCCGCCGTGAGGAAGATGCCAGAAGGAAGCGAGAAGCAGAAGCCAAACGCCAGCGAGAAGCAGAGGAAAAACGCCGCCGTGAAGCAGAAGAAAAGCGCCAGCGAGAAGAACAAGCCAAACGCCGCTTGACAGAAGACCTCGGCAATGGCATAATATTAGAGTTGGTGGAAATTCCCGCAGGAAGTTTTCTGATGGGAGGGCAAAGAGAAATTAACATCCAATCTTTTCTCATGGGCAAATATCCTGTAACTCAAGAACAGTGGCAAGCAGTTATGGGCACTAACCCTTCTTACTTTAAAGGGAATAAGCGCCCAGTAGAACAAGTATCCTGGGATATGGCGCAGGAGTTTTGTCAGAAGCTGTCACAAAAAACTGGGCGAAATTTCAGGCTACCCAGCGAGGCGGAATGGGAATATGCTTGCCGAGCTCGCACGACTACCGAATATTTCTTTGGAAATGAGGCAGGGCCCCTTGACAATTACGCTTGGTTGGGTAATATTAGTAATAGTCAGACTCATGATGTGGGAGGGAAAAATCCAAATCCTTGGGGACTGTATGATATCTTAGGAAATGTCTGGGAATGGTGCGAGGATGATTGGGTTGATAACTTGTCTAGTCATCCGCAAGATGGTAAACCTATAAAACATAATAAAAGCGATAAAACACTACGGGGCGGCTGCAGTTATTATTACACTATTATTCTATGTTCTCCTTCGTACCGCGAATGTAATATTTCCTGTCAGACCAAGTCGAAATACGGTTTTCGTATTTCCGTCGGTTTCCCCAGGAATCTTTAGCCCATAGGTTGGGGTGCAACGGTTGGGGTGCAACGGGTTGAAACCCGTGGCTACATAGACAAAACCCGCCTGCGCGGGTTTGGTTGGTAGGTGGGGGCAATATTTTTTAAAATTATATATATTCAGGAATTGAAACCCGCGCAGGCGGGTTTGGTTTGGGTAGCAACGGGTTTCAACCCGTTGCGTTTCCGTGGCGTAGGTTGGGGTGCCCATGGGTTGGGGTGCCCACAATACCCACGGGTTGAAACCCGTGGCTACATAGACAAAACCCGCCTGCGCGGGTTTGGTTGGTGGGTGGGGGCAATATTTTTAAATGTTATATATATTCAGTTATTTAAACCCGCGCAGGCGGGTTTTGTTTGGGTAGCAACGGGTTTCAACCCGTTGCGTTTTGGTGTGGTGGGGTTTTTGGTGCCCACGGGTTGGGGTGCCCATGGGTACCCACGGGTTGAAACGCCACGGGTTGAAACGCCACGGGTTTCAACCCGTGGCTACATAGACAAAACCCGCCTGCGCGGGTTTGGTTGGTTGGTGGGGGCAATATTTTTTAATGTTACATATATTCAGGAATTGAAACCCGCGCAGGCGGGTTTTATTTGGGTAGCCATAGGTTTCAACCTATGGCGTTTTGGTGTGGTGGGGTTTTTGGTGCCCACGGGTTGGGGTGCCCATGGGTACCCACGGGTTGAAACGCCACGGGTTGAAACGCCACGGGTTGAAACCCGTGGCTACATAGACAAAACCCGCCTGCGCGGGTTAGGTTGGTAGGTGGGGGCAATATTTTTAATGTTATATATATTCAGGTATTGAAACCCGCGCAGGCGGGTTTTATTTGGGTAGCAACGGGTTTCAACCCGTTGCGTTTTGGTGTGGTGGGGTTTTTGGTGCCCATGGGTTGGGGTGCCCATCGGTACCCACGGGTTGAAACGCCACGGGTTGAAATGCCACGGGTTGAAACCCGTGGCTACATAGACAAAACCCGCCTGCGCGGGTTTGGTTGGTTGGTGGGGGCAATATTTTTTAATGTTACATATATTCAGGAATTTAAACCCGCGCAGGCGGGTTTTATTTGGGTAGCCATAGGTTTCAACCTATGGCGTTTTGGTGTGGTGGGGTTTTTGGTGCCCACGGGTTGGGGTGCCCATGGGTACCCACGGGTTGAAACGCCACGGGTTGAAACGCCACGGGTTGAAACCCGTGGCTACATAGACAAAACCCGCCTGCGCGGGTTTGGTTGGTGGGTGGGGGCAATATTTTTAATATTATATATATTCAGGTATTGAAACCCGCGCAGGCGGGTTTTATTTGGGTAGCCATAGGTTTTAACCTATGGCGTTTCCGTGGCGTAGGTTGGGGTGCCCACAATACCTCAATTTAGCAACGCCCAAAAATTAACAGTTGTTCACAAATCATCGAAAGATTGCTAGATAATAATTAAAACTGGACAAAATCATTAGCGGTTAGTAAACTAGAATTTACCCCCACAATTATTCCAAGAGTCTCATTACCATTTTTGACCAAACTGTTATTATTACTGTCAATAATTGACAAAGAATTAAAACTTACTCCACTCAATCCAATGGTATCTATATTATCATGAAAATCAATGATTTGATCTTGTCCTTCCCCAGAAGTTAATCCAAAAACATCATTTCCTCCACCACCAGTAAGGATATCATTACCCAAACCACCCTTGAGAGTATCGTTACCGTTATCTCCATATAATTTATCACTACCACCACCTCCATTGAGCAAATCATCCCCAGAAAAACCTTTGATAATATCATTCTTACCCCAACCATTTAACTGGTCATTGTTATTTGTTCCTACAATTAAGTTATAGGTTTTAGCATCAACAGTTATTACCTCAGAATTTCCACTACCATTAGTCGCTGAAATTCGATAATAATATTGAGTATCTTTTGTTAATCCTTGATCCTGATAACTCTTGACATTTGCTTCAGTGGTAGTTAAATAATTCCAGTTGACGTTATTAGTAGAGCGTTCAATGACAAATCCAGTTTCATCATTACTATTATCCTGCCAAGTAAGTTTAATCACAGACTCAGAAATAGGGCTTGCTTTAAAGTTACTTGGAGCATTAGGACCAGAAACAATACTGCCATTGTCATTAATCGTGTAAGTATAAACAGTTTTATCCAGAATATAGGAATCATTAACTGAACCCAAAGTTAATACTATGGTTTCGTCACCTTCAATTTTATTGTCTGTAAGAATTTCCACAGGAATATTAGCAATAGTTTTGCCTGCAGGAACAACTAAAGTACCCGATAAAGGCTTAAAATCGCTGCCACTGGTGGCAGTTCCGCCAACAGTATAAGGAACACTCAAATTAAAATCTAGCTTTTGACTGAGTTTAACCTTAATTTGGTCAATAAAAGAACCGCTGGTTGGTTCATCGCCATCAGAAGCATTCAAACTAAACCCAACCTGAAACTGTTCAAACGCTCCCAGATCAGGATTAACACGACTGACACCACGCTGATCCAAAGCTTCTCCCACAGATCCAGCATTTAAAACAGGACTACCAGGAAGAGGAGCATGGGTTAACATTCCTCCACCATTATTTTTTAAATCCCCTAAAAGTGGGTCACCTAAAACCGCACCTGTGGTAATTTTGGTGTCATTAGAATTTAATTCTGTGGATTGGATATTATTACCGCCATCAATCAAAGTCTTGTTGGTGTGATGATAAACATTCCAATTATTGCCTCCATTATAAGCCTCGTTATAGGCAAAAATAGAATTGCTGAGAGTTATATCTTTATTTTCACTCCAAAAACCTCCTCCTTGCCATCCAGCATAGTTATTAACTACGGTTGTGTGGTCAATGTTAACACTGTAGCCATCATAGTTGCTAATCATTATTCCCCCACCAATACCTTTTTTACCATCATCTGACTCTGCGCGGTTGCCAGAAAAAGTACTATTGGTAATAGTGACTGGTGCCTTTTCTCCTACCCATAAACCACCTCCGAGATTGTGGGCTTTATTGTTAGCAATAGTTGTGTTACTAAGAATCAGCTCGCTGTTACCTTGACGTAAACCGCCTCCTAACCCTTTTCCAGTATCATTTGGTAATACCTGATTATTAATAATAGTACTATTTTCAACTATTACTTGATCTGGTGGATGACCAAATAGAAATAAACCTCCACCTTGTCCTGCTCCTATATTGCCATCAAACAAACTATTACTAATGCGAAGTATCCCACCAATATTATCATCAGGCGGAGTAATAGCATCACTGAAAATTGCACCGCCGAACCCTTGATATTTAAAACCTTTTGCTTCAAGTGCAGCCAGAGTATTATTATTAATAAAAGTTGAATCTTCAACAACAAACTCAGTTAAAAGTGTATTAATTGCACCACCATTAGTACCAGCATTATTAGTAAATTCACTATTTTGAACTAAGAGAGAACTGTGACTTTTAATGGCGATCGCCCCACCACCTCTTTCACTTTTTCCAGAGCTAGCATTACCTAATGTTTTGTTATTCTCAAAGATAGAATTAATTACCGTATTTGTGCTTTGATAACCCGCAAAAATTGCCCCGCCACCGTCTCCATTAGCGAAATTATTAATAAACTTAACATTTTCGATGTAGAGGTCAGTAAAATAAGCTGTACGAATACCAGCCCCTGCACCATCTTCTCCATTTTGAGTAGTTTTTCCATCAGCAATAGTCAAATTTTTCACAGCAACATCTGGAGCAACATAATTAATATCTCTAATGTCAATTACTCGACTAGAATTATTGCCACTAATGGTTAAACCTGGCGCATTTTCTCCATCTATAGTTAAGTCTTCATAAATAACTAACTCACCACTGGTTAGAGTGATAGTTTTGCCACTTAAACTAGAGTCAAATGTGATTATTTCCCCTGGTGCGGCTGAGTTTATTGCATCTCTCAAGCTTCCTGCACCGCTATCTTTGGTATTTGTTACTATTATCATAATCTTCCTTCCTTTCTTTTTTTATCTTTTATACAATTTTTAAAATTGGCTAAACATCGGCGTAAATACTGAATTTTGATAGTTGTTTTTTCGGGTTTTTAGCAATCAAAAATAGTAGCAACTCAAGTTTTTTAGTTACTCTAAATATGGAAAATAAAAACTAATTTGAAATCTGGATTTTTAGGGAATTTTCAAACAGCTCTGATAAATTCGCCTTACTTATAACTCAAAAACTCAGAGCGGATTTTACGCTAACTGGGGCAAAATTTACAAAAGTTAAACTTAAGCAAAAAGCTTACAAAGTTCAATAACCTTAGTTTGGAGCGTAGAAAGAGGGGGAGCGCCTTTTTTCAGGCTAAACTCAAGCTCAAGGAGGAGAGGTAAAGTAGAGAGAAACTGTTGTGAAGAGTGGTTGCGAACCTCTTGACGGAGGAAGTAAATGCGTTTAGGATTAGTAACATCAGCAGCAGTAGCGATCGCCTGATCATTATTTTCCCCAGCTTCAATAAACAACTTAATCATACTCCAAGTACGAAAAAGACCGACCAAAGTAGCCACAATTTTCAAAGCTGGTTCATTAAGATTAATCAAACCTGTCACCAGAGTCAAAGCTTGATCAACATTCCCATTGCGAATAGCGGCAGCAAGTTGTAAACTATTTTGGGTAGTGGAATTTACCAAATTTAAAACCACGTCAACATCAAGGGGTTTAGTGCTTGTCTGACTATAAAGTTTTAATTTTTCTAATTCACTCCACAACTGTCTGGTATGATTACCAACAGACTCAGCTAAAAGTTCAGTAGCAGCAGCAGTAAGTTTAACCCCTACTTCCTGAGCAACTTGCTCTACTTTAGTAATTAGTTGGTCAGGTTTCCAGGGAGGAATCAAGGAAAATTCCCGAAATTCCCCATATTTAGCCAAGAGTTTAGAAGACTTGAGTCGTTGATCGGGTTTTTTGCTCGAAGTAAACAAAAGATGGGAATTTTCTGGAATAATAGGCAGAGTTCTTGTTAATTCCTTCAATAAATCTTCAGGGCAACTTTGGCAGATGGTAGCATCAGCTAACCAGACTAAACGTCCTCCCATCCCAAAAACAGGAGTCATAGCAAGATTGAGTGCCTCAATATTAGCATCAGCTTGCTCTCCAGAGAGTTTATCATAGTTAAACTGTAGCCAGTTGGGGTCAACAAAAAACTGCTGGAGTTGCTTAACAGCTTGCGTAAGGGAGAAGTCATCTTCCCCCCAAAAAAAGTAAATTGGCATATATTAACCTGTTTTAGGAGGCCGTTAAAATTGGACAATACTTATCAAACTTATGTTAATAGGGTAGCCCAGATGACCCTACCCGCATCTTATCCGCAGCAACTGCAACATATCCAGAAGTCTGGCAAATTTGCTCAGGGGGAGGCTGTAGCTTTTCCAGGATATACAGTTATGACACCGCCAGAACCAGAAGACCAAGAAAATACTGACTTTTATCCATATCTTAAGTCCTGTCAGGAGCAATTATTGCAGCAACTACCCCCAGGTTTGTTTATCCCCTTGACACCTGCAAGTTTTCATCTGACTTTAGCAGATTTGATTTGGGATGGTGGTTATCAAAATGCTGTAGCTAGAAATGCCCAGTTTGACGAGGAACTTTTAAAAGACATAAGTGAGAGTTTTAAGCAATATAAGCAGGGGGTGAGCAAAACTCATCCCATCACTTTACAAGTGCTGGGATTATCTATTTTTCCCCGCGCTTTAGCCGTTTGTTTGGTTCCCTCAAAAGAAGAAGACTATGAGCAAATTGTTGGTTTGCGTCGTTCCATTTATCAAAATCCTGGGATAATAAATTTGGGCATTGAACAGAATTATGATTTTACCGCTCACATAACTTTGGGCTATTTTGGTGAGGTATCTGCACAATTAAACCGCAAACAACTACTCGATACCCTCGCCAAATTAAATGATAGTTGGTTGGAAATAGAGCCTCCAGTCTTTACTATCCACCGCGCAGAATTGAGAAAATTTAAAGATATGCTCCACTATGAGCGAGAAATTAACTGGCCAGTTGTAGAATTTTGAGTAGTTTAAATCATCCTATCCTGGAAAAAAGTTTTGCCATCATTGATAGGGAAATTCCCCCTCATAACCTCAATGAGCGAGAATATGCGATCGCCCGTCGGGTAATTCACTCTACCGCAGATTTTGATTTTGTTCATTTATTGCGTTTCAGTGATAATGCCATTGATGCTGGTATTTCTAGTCTGCGCTCTGGAATGCCAATTATTACTGATGTAACGATGGTTAAACAGGGAATATCTACTCTGGTGAGCAAAACTTATCATAATCGGATTATTACTGCTGTAGAACAAGCAACAGTAGCTCTCCCTGGGAAAACTCGCACAGAAACAGGTTTACTCCGTTGTTTTGCTCAGTATCCCCAGGGAATTTATGTAATTGGGAATGCACCAACCGCACTTTTGGCTCTTTGCTCTCTTTTACCTACATCACAAGTACTCCCAGGTTTAATTATTGGCGCTCCTGTGGGTTTTGTCTCTGTGGTAGAGTCAAAAGCAGCTTTGGCACAATGCTCTGTACAACAAATTAGGGTAGAAGGGCGGAAGGGAGGTTCTCCTGTAGCGGCGGCGATTTTAAATGCTTTATTGGTGTTAAGTTACACAAAATGATTGAAGTTGTGGGAATAGGCTTAGATGGTGCAAAAGGACTTTCACAAGAGGTACTTCTAATTGTGGAAAATGCCACTGTGTTGGTGGGCAGCGATCGCCATTTAAGTTATTTCCCCACTCATCCAGCAGAAAAACTAATTTATGGCGATTTTATTGAAGTAATAGCAGAAATTCAAAAGAAACAGGCTGAAAATATCTACAAAATTGTGGTTTTAGTCACTGGCGACCCGTTATTTTTTGGTTTAGGACGCTTACTATTAGAAAAAATTTCACCTGATGGGTTGCGGTTTCATCCTCATCTCAGCTCTGTTCAATTAGCTTTTAATCGGATTAAAGTTACTTGGCAGGATGCAAAAATAATTAGTGTTCATGGACGAAATTTTGAAGAGTTAATGGAGTTACTCCAAGATGGAACAGAAAAAATTGCAATTCTCACAGATGGGAAAAATAACCCAAAGGCGATCGCCCGTCTTTATTTCTCTTTAGATTTACCTACCAGTTATCATTGTTGGGTCTGTGAAAATCTCGGAGCTGTTGATGAAAAAATTAGTTATTTTCCATTAAGTGAAAATTTGGAGGGAGCAAATTTTGCTCCTTTAAATGTAGTGATTTTACTGAAAACAACCAAACCCCAGATGGTGGGGAATTTACCGATGTTGGGAATAGCAGATCGGGAATTTCTGAGTTTTAGCGATCGCCCTGGGTTAATGACTAAACGAGAAATAAGGGTAATGGTATTGGGGGAATTAGGGTTAAAACCAGGACAAATAGTGTGGGATATTGGGGCGGGTACTGGGAGTGTTTCCTTAGAAATTGCTCGTTTGTGTCCCACTTCACAAGTATATGCTATTGAAAAGACAGCCATGGGGATAACTTTAATTGAGCAAAATTGCCGTCGTCTGGGGGTTAATAATGTGATTCCTGTTTGCGGTACAGCTCCAGAGATTTTAGCTCAACTACCAGCACCACAGCGAATTTTTGTAGGTGGGAGTGGGGGTAATTTACTAGGTATTTTAGATGTTTGTCAAGCAAAACTAACTGAAGATGGGGTGTTAGTGTTTGCTTTTGCTACCCTAGAACATCAGAATATTTGTTTACAGGGATTAAAAGAACGAGGCTTTAAGTATCATTTATTACATTTAAGTATTTCCCGTTCAGTGCCAGTGGGCTCACTTACTCGTTTTGCGCCCCTAAATCCTGTAACAATTGTTACAGTTTCCCGTTGATTGGTGTAACTACAATACCCATAAGACAGCAGCAGTAAATAATAAAAATAAAACACCAGCAATTCCTGCTAGAGGTTGTTGATTAAAACCCGTTATCCAGGGAGAAATATTATCAGAAAAAACAATTAATTCAGCAGTCATTAGGGAAGACAAAGCGAAAATCCAACCTGAATGAAGTCCTATTGCTAAACCCAAACCACCCCCATCAATTAATTTTGCAGCAGATAATACCATACCCATCAACCAAAGTCCAGGTAACTGGGGGATAGTTTCTTTTTGCTCCCAAATAAGGTGTAAAACAGCGAAAATGATACTAGAAATTGTAGCGGAGATCCAGAAAGTATAATCTTGAGTTAATTCAGAGAGTAAAAAACCGCGAAAAACCAATTCTTCTGTAAAACCCACCCCAATTCCCACAGCAAAAAGTGGGATAAAATTTAACCATAAACGGTGCATATTTACTCCCTGCCATTGAACCCAGCCTAGCAGATACTGAGCAGTAAATAGTAAAATTATGCCCCCAACAGATAAGGTTAATCCCAAGAAAAGGGAGAGAAAAATTTTCCAATTCAAGAATAAACCATAATCTGCCAAAGAGCATCTCTCCACCCTGGTTGCGCCCCAAACAATTAGAGGAGCAATGAGGTAGAGAGATGCAAGCAGTGGTAATTTTTGATTTCCCGTCAAAGGTTTGACGGGATGCCAATTTATGAGCCTTGCCAAGGGAATTAATATGGGAAACCAAACCACAGTCCAAACGAAAAAAAAAGCCAATAATTTGACTAGAGAAGGGGAATTTCCCAACATCTCTAGCCAGTGGATACCTGGGGTATTAAACATGGTCATAGGCAAGGTTAAATTTGAGCTATAGAGCCAAATAGATCTTGAGTTTAGTCAAATTAGACAGTAACTTCTTCTAATTCTTCTTCAGTGGAAGTATCTTCTGAGTCTTCTATTTGTTTCAAGTGAATGTGCTTATAACCTAACTTGATTTCAAACTCATCTCCTGGCTGCAATCCCATTTCGCTAGTGTAGGTTGAACCTATCACAATTTGACCATTTCTGTGAACACTAACTTTATAGGTTGGTTCCCTTCCACGACCATCTTTAGCCCCATCTGGATCAAGGGGAATGCCTTTAGCCTCAAGCACTGCGTCATAAAAATCGGTTAAATTAACACGCACTTGACCATTTCTGCTGGTACTGTAATAGCCACAGCGTAAAGCTGTTTCTCGACGGGGTAGTTGAGACAACTCTTTTACTTTTTGGAGCAGAGCTCTTCCTTTTAAAGGAGCACTTAGTAATTCACTCATAGATTTTATTGAATGTCCTTGATTTTCTCCTAAATGTCAGTTAAATCTTTAACTATTATTTTAGTCTATCAAAAAATGATGCTTAAATAACTAACTTTAAAAATTTTACCAAAAAAATCTGAATCAGTCTTATAGTAGCAGATGCTTGGGGAGATCGGTAAAATCTAACTTGATTGGTATGATAAGAATTATACTGTTATTAGACAGATCCAAAAAAATAAGTAGTTACCCAGAGACTCTCATAAAGCTTCTGAAAACACTTGTAATAAATGGTGAGATAAATTTTTTTGAGATGATGATTTATTTATTACTCAATTTTAGAGATAAAATCCTCAGAAATCAATAGTCTCCCTAAGAACAAATACCTGTATTAATTAATATGTCAAAACAAATACAAAATGGAAGTAAAATTTAAAGTCATTAGACAAAAACAAAATACTATTGCTCAAGTTCAAACTTATACTCTAGAGGTTGAACCAGGTAATACTATCCTAGAATGTTTAAATAGGATTAAATGGGAATTAGATGGTACTTTGGCTTTCCGCAAAAATTGTCGCAATACAATATGTGGTAGCTGTGGAATGAAAATTAATGGGCGATCGGCTTTAGCCTGTAAAGAAAATGTAGCCAAAGAGTTAGAGCGCGTGGGAAAAAATGGCTCATTAATCCCAGAAATTACTATTGCTCCAATGGGAAATATGCCTGTGATTAAGGATTTAATAGTAGACATGAAAAGCTTCTGGGATAACTTGGAAAAAGTTGAGCCTTATGTGAGTACTGATGCTAGAACAATTCCAGAAAGAGAGTTTTTACAAAGTCCTGAAGAGCGAGAACGTCTTAACCAGACAGGTAATTGTATCTTATGTGGGGCTTGTTATTCTGAATGCAATGCGCGGGAGGTAAATCCAGATTTTGTCGGACCCGCTGCTTTGGCTAAGTCACAACGGATGTTGGTAGACTCCAGAGATGCTCAAACAGAAGCTCGTCTAGAAAAAGATAATGAAGGGACTAAAGGAGTTTGGGGTTGCACTCGCTGTTATATGTGTAATGCTGTGTGTCCAATGGAAGTAGCGCCAATGGATCAAATAAGCAAAATTAAACAGCAAATTTTAGAGCGTAAAGATCAAAATGATAGTCGCCCCATCCGTCATCGTAAAGTTTTAATAGACTTGGTTAAACAAGGTGGCTGGGTTGATGAGCGTAAGTTTGGGGTGATGGTAGTAGGTAATTATTTTCGCGATGTTCAGGGTTTAATGAGTTTGGCACCCCTGGGATTAAGAATGTTAGCCAGTGGTAAGTTTCCCCTCCTGTTTGAGCCTTCTGAAGGCACAACAGAAGTGCGGAGTCTCATTAACTCTGTACAAAAATCTATGGACTCGTAAGTGTTAGCCTCAATCTTTATTTCCTTAATTTTCACCAGAAGTCTATAGCCCAAAAATTTATAGTTATTATTTTTGATAAAACATAACAAAAATTACCAAACAATGGTTTGACAATGGCTTGACAATGGCTTGACAATGGGCTTAAGCCCATTGTCTTAACTGGTTAACCTACTGTCCTGTAATGGATAATTCCTCAACCCAGACTCGTGGACATACCCCAGATGGGGTTAATTCTGGTTCTTTTTCTACATAAATAATGGATTTTAATACCTCCAAAAAATCCCCCGCTACTGTAGCTGCTTCTATACTTTTTAATTCTCCTTTTTCTACTAACCAACCATCGAAAGGTAAAGAAAAATTACCTTGTAAAGAGTTAACTCCTGCATGAAGTGCTTGCAATTCATCTATGAAAATTACATTTTCTGCCTCAGCTAAAGTATATTCTTTTTCTGCAGATTTTCCTGGGAAAACATGATAAAAATGAGGACTTACTGTTACTTTTGCGCCAATATTACCATGTCCTGTTGGTTGAGTATTCATTCTTTTAGCAGTAACGCTGCTATGGAGAAAACTGCTTAAAATTCCTTCAGTTATTAAAGGTATTCTCCGCGTTGGGGTGCCTTCCCCATCAAACGTTTCTGCTCCTATATTATCTGGATGAAGAGCGTCATCGCAAACAGAAAGTAGAGGAGAAGCTATTTCTTTTCCTAAAGAGTCGGGAGTGGAGAGACTTTGTTTATCTAAGATATTTTGAGCATTAAACAGGTTAGAAAAAGCACCAAGTAAACTTAAAAAAGCTTCTGGGGAAAATACAACTCGATATTTGCCAGATTTTATCGGTTGATAGTTTAAATGACTGATGGTTTTTTCTGCTGTTTCTTTTAGACATCCTGGGATATCTAATTTTTCTAAACTATGACTGATTTTAAATGCACCAGCACTGCGTGGTTTTTTTCCTTCCTGCTCAGTTTTGGTGTATAAATAAACGGAGCTAATTGATCCACCTTCTGCTCGCATTGAGCCTTCACTATTAAGATAAAAGCGATCCATCTCTCTTTGAGCTAAACCATTATAAGGAACACTGGTAATAGCTGGATGAGCTTCCATCAGTTCTTTTTCTGCTTTGATTAGTTTTTCAATTAGAGTTGATGCAGGAGCTTGAGGTGATTTTTCACTCTTGATATTTGCTGTTGGTTGATTAGCTTCTGGACTAAAATCTGGTATATTTTCTTTGACTCCAAAAAAACTAGCTTCATAGGCAGTTTTAAGCGCTAATTTTAGTCCTTGAGGATCCACATCAGTGGTAGAAGTTACGCCAATAGTGTTATCTTGATTCCACACGCGCACAATTACACTTGAACGTTGCGAAGCTTTTACTTGTTTTGGCTCTCCTTGAAATACTTGCACACTTGTTTCTTCTACAGATGAGCCGTAAATATCAAATTTTTTAATACCAAGCTCTTGAGCACTTGTTTGGGCGTAATTTGCTATTTCTTTGACGTTGGACATAATTGAGTTATTTTTTTTGTTTCTTAACTATTTTAATGTTGATGGGGAAGTTGAGATCTCCATCATAATTTTTTTAGAAAAAAAAATTAATGAATCAATATTTTAACTGCTTCATAACTGTTTTTGATTTCAAATGTAAAATGAAACAGCCCTAAAGGCTCAAATTTAACAACGTAATTTCATACACTTTTTATTTGAAGTAGGGTGGGCATTGCCCACCCTACAAAGACAGCACCTCCCTGATCGAAGATCCCATCATGGAGGAGAGCGGCGTGCGCCTCATCTTCATCACCACCATCTTCTAAAACCAAAGCAGTGACTTTCTAAGGAGTTGAGTAGCATAAACCAAAGCATCTTCAAAGCGATCGGTAATCTGGGTAGTTTGTTTAAGCAAAATTTTCCTCCAAATGTGGTCAAGACTAAATTAATAATAAATCATTGAGAGCTAAAAAGTCTTAGCAAAAAAATGGCAAAAAATCCAGAAAAATAATGGAAAAGATCTTAAAATGTGTGGTGAAAACCAAAAATAAAAAACAGAGAGTATAATGCCCAAGTTGGTATTAATAAAACCCCAAATTCCCCCCAATACAGGAAACATAGCAAGAACGTGTGCAGCGACAGAAACAGAATTGCACTTAGTAGGACCATTAGGATTTGAAATAAGCGATCGCTACTTAAAAAGAGCGGGACTAGACTACTGGCCGCATGTAGATTTACATTACCACAACCAAATAGAAGATTTTCTCTCAGCCCATAAAAACAGAGGAGGAAGGTTAATAGGGTTTAGTGTAAGAGGGGAGAAGAGTTACCTCCAGTGGAAATATGAAGCAGAAGACTGGCTACTATTTGGGAGTGAAACCAAAGGGTTAGAGCCAGAAGTACTGTCAACTTGCGACGCCACCTTATATATTCCCATGAATCAGGAAAAAGTACGCAGTTTAAACTTATCAGTAAGCGCTGCTGTCAGCTTATTTGAAGCACGTCGTCAATTAGGTTATTGTACTTAAGCAACCAAGAAAAAAAACACAAAAATTTTATTTTTGATAAGATCTCCCAAGAGAATCTGAAACTCAAAAATAGATATTTTAGGCTTAAGGAAGTAATGTAAACAGAAAATCTAGGGAAAAAAATCGGTAATTAATATAAAGAAGTCAACATTCAGAGAGAGTGATGACACAAAATAATGATCAAAGAACCTAGTTTGTTAAATATTAGGAGGTGTGGAGTGAGAGAAAAAAAAATGGAAGAATTTGATTTAGTCCCAATAACCAACAGAAAAAATGGAGTAAAAAGAAAACTTGTCACCGCCATTGGCTTAGTAATCTCAATAGGTGCAACTTGTATATTGTTACCCAATCAAGAAAAGAAAACAATAGCAGCTAACTCAATTAAAGAGAAGGGTGAAAAATCTATTCTGACAGAGCAACAGGATCAGGTTGCGGTAAAAAAATTGGTGAAATTAACTCCAGTAAAGCCAGAATTGATTGTCAAAAAAACCAATGGAAATGAAGAGCAAAGTGAAGAAAAAGTTAGCTTTAACCATTTTGAAGGGCCATATCAACAAGAAAATCATCTAAAAGCTGATAAGGAAACTGAATCAATAAAAACTTATATAGAAAAACTAAGAGCTGATCTAGTTGAACTTAGGGAGCAGTATCAGCAAGAAAATGAAAAAAATCATCCTACAGAAAAAATTGCAAATCAATTAAATAACCCAGTCTTTCTTTACGCTCAAGTTGTTGATTTAAACACACAAGAAACAATTACAACTCAGAGTCAACTGATAGGCACTTCTAATCAATCAGAAAACATTAATACAATTATAGGAACATTGGGAACAACAGGAGAACCTGAATTACCTCCTTTATTTCCCCCAGAACATTATTTACCAGACTATATCCCAGAAGAACCAGTATTTAACGGTTATATCTGGCCTGCTAAGGGAACATTTACCTCTGGTTATGGCTGGCGCAGAGGTAGAATGCACAAAGGAATTGATATAGCCGCTCCCATTGGCACACCTATTGTAGCTGCTGCTCCTGGAGAAGTAATCTATGCAGGGTGGAACTCTGGTGGTTTTGGCAACTTGGTGAAAGTCAAGCATCCTGATGGGAATATCACTTTATATGCGCATAACAGCAGGATCGTGGTACGTCAAGGTCAACAGGTTAAACAGGGTCAACAAATTGCCACGATGGGTAGCACTGGACGGAGTACAGGACCCCATTTACATTTTGAAATTCATCCTGGGGGACAGGGGGCGGTTAATCCAATGGCTTATTTGCGTTAAAAGTACTTGAGTCGGGGGTTTTACTCCCTCGCTCAAAAATTTTTGGTTATTAGGGTTGCCAAAATCAAACTTTTTGTTTTAGAATAGACAAGGATTAAAAAAGAAGGCTCAGTAGCTCAGTAGGTCAGAGCAGGGGACTCATAAGCCCAAGGTCGGCAGTTCAAATCTGCCTTGAGCCATATAAAAATAGTAAAATTTATCAATAATTAGGCGCTGTCTGCTTTGTCTAGCCCGTATTTTCCTAAACATTGATTGACATCAATGGTCATAATGTCTAGGAGCGGAATGATTTAACTAAATAGTTTAACAATATGATAAGATTTGTTACGGATAGTAAAGTTAAGTGACCAAGTATTCAAAGAAGAAGTAGGAGGAGGAGTTACAAAAATTCCTCCACATCCTCACCCTTCTCAATCATGCTAGTGTGGCAGCTAATCAAACAAACACTAGAATTGTCGGTTACAAAAAAAACAGAGTAAATACCAGAATCATCAAAGAAAAATATCAAGGAGAATAACAAGATGAGTTTACCAGCAGAAGGATGCCTAAGAGTAGGTCAAGCAGCTCCTGACTTTACAGCAACAGCAGTTGTAGAGCAGGAATTTAAAACAATCAAACTGTCCGACTATCGCGGCAAATATGTGGTGTTGTTTTTCTATCCCCTTGATTTTACTTTTGTTTGTCCAACTGAAATTATAGCTTTTAGCGATCGCCGTGAAGAATTCACAAAACTCAACACTGAAATCCTGGGTGTATCTGTGGATAGTGAATTTTCTCACCTGGCGTGGATTCAAACTGACCGTAAAGAAGGTGGTTTGGGTGAGATAACTTATCCCCTGGTTTCTGATCTGAAAAAAGAGATCAGCACTGCTTATAACGTTCTGGATCCAGAGGCTGGTATTGCCCTGCGTGGACTGTTTATCATCGACAAAGATGGAATTATTCAACACGCTACCATCAATAACCTCTCCTTTGGTCGTAGTGTTGATGAAACTCTACGCACCCTTAAAGCGATTCAATATGTGCAAACACACCCAGATGAAGTTTGCCCTGCAGGTTGGCAAGAAGGAGATAAGACAATGGTTCCCGATCCAGTGAAGTCTAAGGTTTACTTCTCTGCTGTGTAGAAAAGTCGCTTTGTGAATATGTTAAATAAACAATAAAACCCTTGTCAGGCAAGGGGCTTAAGCCCCTTGTCAGGCAAGGGGCTTAAGCCCCTTGTCAGGCAAGGGTATTTGTGAATATACAAATTTACAGAGTAACGCCCTGCAAAGTCAGGCAAGGGGCTTAAGCCCCTTGTCAGGCAAGGGTATTTGTGAATATACAAATTTACAGACTAACGCCCTGCAAAGTCAGGCAAGGGGCTTAAGCCCCTTGTCAGGCAAGGGTATTTGTGAATATACAAATTTACAGACTAACGCCCTGCAAATGACTGCGAGGGTATTTGTGAATATACAAATTTACAGACTAACGCCCTGCAAATGACTGCGAGGGTTGTAAGTGCGACCCTGGCGGATTTTTTCATAGTATTCACGCTCAGTAGGACTAATATGGGTGGGAGTAGCGATCGCAATTCTTACTAATTGGTCAGTGCGACCACCTTTAGGGTTTTGCCAGCCTTTCCCGCGTAGTCTAAGGGATTGACCTGAGCGGATACCTTGAGGTATGCGCATTGTCACCATTCCATCTGGTGTGGGAACTTCAATAGAGCCACCTAAGACCGCCTCATCTGGAGTAATTGGCACTTCACAAATGAGATTTTCCCCATCAAATTGGAAGAAGGGATGAGCTTCCAATTCCACATTCAAATAGAGGTCACCCCGTTGCTGAGTGGTGGGCATCAACTTACCTTTACCACGAACCCGAATTTGACTACCAGGTTTAGCCCCTGGAGGAATGCGAACATTAATAATTTCATTACCCAGATTGAGGCGTTTTTGGGCACCGCGAAAAGCTTCAGAAAAAGTTAGGCGGATAGTTGCTTTTAGGTCAGCACCAACTGTTTGATAACCATTACCGCCAAAACCGCCAAAACCGCCAAAGTCGCCAAAATCACTATAACCAGTTTTTTCTCCCGTAGAAGTGCGGTAGCTGTAAGTTTTGGAGGTTCCACCAGCACCAGGAGTAGAGAAACGGCCGAGTAACTCATTAATAAAATCATCAAAACTGCCGTATTGACTAAAATCGAAACCTCCAACATCTACTCCTACACCACCCCCACCACCCCCACCATTAGACCAACCAGTTTGACTTGCTTGTTTCCAATACTGGCCAAATCGGTCATATTTTTGGCGTTTTTCAGTGTCTGACAATACTTCATAAGCTTCGCTAATTTCTTTAAAACGGTCTTCTGAAAGTTTGTTGTTTGGGTTTCTATCAGGGTGATATTTTACAGCAAGTTTGCGGAAAGCCTTTTTTATTTCATCAGCAGTTGCTGTTTTGCTCACCCCTAGAATAGAGTAATAGTCTTTAAAGTCAGTTGCAGCCATCAACAGAAATCTCCTCTTAAGTTGCTGGATCTTGAGTGTTGCTGATTCAAGAAATTAATTCTTAGAATATAAAAAATAATTATAGATAGATACATATTAAGATAACAAAATCTTAAAGTTAGTTATGTTCGGTTCTTACTAATTTATGCTATAGAGCTTTTTAACCCACTAAATGTAGGGTTCAGGCAATGCCCTAAACCTACATTTAGGTTTTTAACATCTGGACAATTAAATCACCGTGTGATCGGCAATGTTAGCATTTTTCAAAACTACCACAATGCCATTACGGATGTAAAAACCCTCATTTTCGCGGTTAGACTCTTCAACCCTGTCTTTATTAATTATCTGAACTTTGCGACCGATCCGAGCATTTTTATCTATAATAGCCCGACGAATTGTTGTTCCTGCACCAATCCCCAAGGGAACTCCACCTTGTTGTAAGCCAGATTGTCGTTCTGCAAAAGGTTCATAAAAATCCGAACCCATAATCAATGTATCTTCTATAACACAATCATCTTCTATACGGCTACGAATCCCTAATACAGAATGATGAATGCGGCATTGTTTGAGAATACAACCTTCCCCAATCATTGATTCTGTTATTTGACAGTCTAACAACTTTGTGGGAGGCAAATAACGGGAACGGGTATAGATGGGAGCAGTTTCATCATAGAAGCTAAAAGGTGGCTTTGGCTGGATAGTTAGGGCCAAATTTGCATCATAGAAAGATTCAATTGTCCCGATATCTTCCCAATACCCCTTAAATAAATAGGCTTGAACCTGATAATCTTTGGCTGATGCTGGGATAATCTCTTTACCAAAGTCTGTTTGCTCTTGGTTTTCTTGCAGTAACTTTTCTAATACCTGTTTTTTAAAGACATAAATCCCCATAGAGGCAATATAAGGGCTTTCTTTTGCTTGTTCAGGTGTTAATCCTAAAATACTGGTATCTACCTGCATTTGTTTGAGCGCATCCCCTTTGGGTTTCTCGCTAAAATCAATTATTCGTCCTTTTTCATCTATTTTCATTAAACCAAAACTAGATGCTCGTTTTTCGTCAATGGGTACCACCGAAAGAGTGATATCCGCATTGGTTTCGCGATGGTGTTCGACAAATTTGCTGTAGTCCATCCGATAGAGATGGTCTCCTGAAAGGATCAGATATTCATCGAAGTCCCACTCTTTCATTAACCAGATATATTGACGCACCGCATCTGCTGTTCCTTGAAACCAGCTTGGGTTTTCCGTTGTTTGTTGAGCTGCTAAAACTTCCACGAAACCTTCTGAAAACCCTCCAAATTGATAAGTTCTACTCAGATGTCGATTCAGTGAAGCTGAGTTAAATTGGGTTAAAACATAAATTTTGTTAATTTGTGAATTAATACAATTACTAACAGGAATATCAATTAAGCGATATTTCCCAGCTAATGGTACTGCAGGTTTCGCCCGCAGTTTGGTTAGGGGATAAAGACGGGTACCCGCTCCTCCGCCTAAAATGATTGCTAATACTTTTTTCACAAAAAGCCTCCCGACTGCCTTCTACCTTCAAAGTCAAGTTTAGGTCTTCTGGGGACATCTTAGATAGGGGTAAGTGAGAAATGTAGCTATAGGGGCATTGAAACTGTTAAAAATATTGATCAGAGCAAATATTTGATTATTTTGATGATGCAAACTTTAGGTAAAGTATCTCTGTTTCTAGTTTTATTAGCTTTCTCCATCTTGCTATCTCCAAATTATCCAGCTTTTGATGGTTTATTTTTGGCTTGGAGTAATGAAGTTAGAAAGTTTGGCACAGAAGGTGAAAATGGTACTGATGGACAAAATGGACTTGAAGGTCAACATACTGATAGCTTAACTATTTTTACTGATGGTTCCCCTATGACTATTGACCTCTCTGGGGAAGATGGTTTTCCTGGAGAAAATGGGGGTGATGGAAATAATGCGATTTGTGAGCCACAACCTGAGAATATTGACTCCCATTTGCAAGGTATGTCTGGGGGTAATGGGGGTAATGGGGGTAATGGAGGAGATGGAGGTAATGGCGGTTCTCTGACTGTCTATTATACTAATCTTGAAGATTTACAACAAATTTATGTAATTTCTGCGGGTGGCAAGGGTGGTTCTGCTGGGGTTGGTGGTAATGGGGGTGAGGGTTGTCAGTGTTCTAACCCTTTCTGGGTTGTGGAAACCTGTAAGGGCGATCCTGGTACTCCTAATTATTTTTGTACAACTTCTGAGTATAGTTGTACTGATGGTGCCAATGGTAGAGTAGGAACAGATGGCCGCTCAGGGCGAGATGGTGTACCAGGAACTTTGACTTTGATCGAGCGCTCTCAACCTCTTCCCCCAGACCAACTTACTGCAACTGTTACTATGCAAACTCTCAAAGATCGCGGTTTTGTCCTTTCCCGCAATATCTGGGAAACAAAAACTGGCGCTGTTTCTCTTTTTGCTCCAGGTTCGGTAATAGGCGATCGCTATCGTGAGTTGGTTGAGCGATTTGAAAATTCTTTTCTGCTTGTCTGGAATGCTCCCCAGTCTTTTGCTCCTTTTGCCAATAAAACTTTTAATCTTGCCCTTAAAGATGAGGGTGGGATAGATTTTTCTCCCGCTGGAGATGTTTGGTTGCAAGCAAAGACAACGGAAAATAATAATATTACCCAGCTTGTTGTCTATAATGCTATCCTCGCGAGTGAAGCAACTAAGTTAGAAAGTACTGGTTTAGTGGGAAGAGGAACTAATCTTCAATTAAATTTGGTTGATGTGGCTGGACAGTCTAATTTAATTGCTACTGAATTTTATGTGAAATATCGCATCACTACTTCTGATAGTCGTTTTCGCGCAGTCTATGATTATACTCTTAAATATGAAGGGAATATTCCTCCTAATTTAATTGAGTATAACGAGAATAGTTTTACTCTTTCTCTAGGACAATTACCCATAGATCCTAAATATCTCCAACCTGGAGTTGGTGTTGAAATAGAGTTGTTGGCTACTCGTTCTTTTGCGGATAATTCTACAGAACAAAAAATTATTGTTCAGCAAATTATAGGTAAATGAGTTATGAACAAGATTAATGCAAAATTTATGATGTTTAGGATCAATTTTGTTGAAATTAAATAGAAGAGAACCCATTTGGGAGAACTATAAGATTTATGAGAGAAGAGTTAATCTTTTCAACATCGAAGAAAACTAAGATTAATCTTGGTTGTTGCATGAGCTTTTTCTCGAAAATTTTTACCGAGCATCACAATCTTTCCAGCCATGAATTACTTCTTTTTCTATCAAAATTTACCAATTTTTTAACAGTTTCTCATAATAAAATTGATGTGAATTTTTCTGAAAATTCAATACATAATGAATTTTGAAGTATGAGCATTATTTCAAATTGAAATAAACATATAATTTGAAAACTATTAACTTAATTCTCTAATTTGCTTTTCTGATAAGGCTTTTAGCTATGTTTCATTTTTTCAAGTGCGTAAGTCATGAGAACGAGCATCGTGTATGCTTATCTATTAATTTAATCAATACAAAAAGTTACAGGTCATATTAGGAGTGTGTGCCAAGGTCAATGTTGTGATGTATTTAAACAAATAGCTATATACAAGCTGGTATTTTGGCGCAAGTTTCTTAACCCAACCATAACTTTTAGATAAGCAGAATGAGTATATGATAAAGGGCAGAAAAAGAAGTGTAAGAGAAAAGGCGATCGCCCTTAACTAAAATAATGACTACCACCATTGCCACTGAAATCAATCTCAAAGATCCTCAATATTATTTCAATCGTGAATTAAGCTGGATTGAATTTAACTATCGCGTATTACATGAAGCTCTCGATCCGCGTACACCATTATTAGAAAGATTGAAATTTACAGCAATCTTTAACTCAAACCTAGATGAATTTTTCATGGTACGAGTAGCAGCTCTAAAAAAACAATTAGAACTGGGTGTTACCAAACTGACTCCAGATGGTCGCACACCATCAGAACAATTAGAAGCTATCAGTGAGCGACTCCATCCCTTAATCACACAACAATCAGAAAACTTTGAATTTAACTTAAAAAAAGAGTTAATTGAACATGGAGTTCACCTGATAAATTATGTAGATTTAAATCAGGAACAAAGAAGTTACTTACAAAACTATTTTGAGGAGCATATATTTCCAGTTTTAACACCGCTAGCAGTTGACCCAAGTCATCCTTTTCCGCATATTTCTAACCTCAGTCTTAACTTAGCAGTCTTAGTCAAAGATCCAGAAACAAATAAAGAATTATTTGCAAGAGTTAAAGTACCGCAAATTTTGCCCCGTTTTGTGGCATTACCCAAAGAACTAAGACAAACACAAAAAGAAAAAACACCCTCAATTTGGACAGGAGTTCCCTTAGAACAAGTAATTACCCACAATTTGGAAAACTTATTTCCAGGGATGAACGTTCAAGAATGTCACCCTTTCCGAGTAACAAGGAACGCAGATCTAACAGTAGAAGAAGATGAAGCAGATGATTTACTATTAGCCATAGAACAAGAACTGCGCAAACGTAGATTTGCAGGGTCAGCAGTGCGAGTAGAAATTAACTCCTCAATTCCAGAAAATGTGCGGATAATGTTAATTAAAGAACTGGGATTAGAGGAGAATGATGTATACGAAACCAACGGGTTACTAGGACTAAAAGATTTATTTTATTTTATGTCCTTATCACTGCCAGACCTTAAAGATCAACCCTGGACTCCCATAGTTCCCCCACCATTTGATCGTTTTCAAGAGTTAGAAATATCCTCTTTAAGTGAAGAAACCCAAGAAGGGGAAAATTTGTTTGATCTAATTCGCACCAAAGATTTATTTGTTCATCATCCCTATCATTCGTTTTCCGCCACAGTTCAACAATTTATTACAATTGCAGCTCATGACCCAGATGTGTTAGCAATTAAAATGACTCTTTATCGAACTTCTGGGGATTCACCCATTGTAAATGCCTTAATTGCAGCCGCAGAAAATGCTAAACAAGTGGTGGCACTGGTAGAATTAAAAGCCCGTTTTGATGAAGAAAATAATATTGTTTGGGCGCGTAAATTAGAAAAAGCAGGAGTTCACGTAGTCTATGGTTTAGTAGGTTTAAAAACCCACACCAAAATCTGTTTAGTGGTGCGTCAGGAAGGGAAAAATATTCGCCGTTATGTGCATATAGGCACTGGAAATTATAATCCGAAAACAGCGAATTTATACACAGATTTAGGAATATTAAGTAGTCGAGAAGACTTGGGAGCAGATGTCACAGATTTATTTAATTTCTTAACAGGTTATTCTCGACAAAAATCTTATCGAAAACTGTTAGTAGCACCCGTAAGTTTGCGCGATCGCATGACAGAAATGATCCGCCGAGAAACAGAACATTGTCGCAATGGTGGAACAGGTCGAATAGTTGCAAAAATGAACTCTTTAGTGGATAAAGAAATCATTGCTACTCTGTATGAAGCTTCCCAAGCAGGAGTTAAAATTGACCTAATTATTCGGGGTATTTGTTGTCTCCGTCCACAAATAGAAGGAATAAGTGAAAATATTAATGTTATCAGTATTATCGGGCGCTTTTTAGAACACTCCCGCATCTTTTATTTCCATAACAATGGAGAAGAAGAAATATATATTGGTAGCGCTGACTGGATGACCCGTAATTTAGATCGAAGAGTAGAAGCAATCACACCTGTAGAAGAGCCAAAAATAGCTAAAGATTTACAAGAAATTTTGGGATTAATGTTAGCAGATTATCGACAAGCTTGGGAATTACAGTCTGATGGTAGTTACATTCAAAGGAAACCACAAAATAATGAACAACAAGAAAGTAGTACTCATAACCTCTTGATGAAAATGGCCTCCCAATCAGTAAGTTAAAAAAATTAGGTTATTCCTTAAAAAGATAATTTAATGTAAATAACCTGATGATTAATATATTTTTTTGTTTTCTTTAAAAAATATATTATTTAACGCAAATATCAAAATTCATCCTCACCCCGCTACCCTGAGGGTGAGGATGAATTTTGACCAGCCAATAAAGTGCGATTAGCACCTTGTTTTGATTATAGTATATATTCTAAGTTAGTGGCAAAGGTTCATGAACCCATAAGCAATGCCCCTCAAGACTACCTACATAAACTTTCCAGAAAGATTGTGAACAATAATCAAGTGGTAGTAGTGTAAGCAAATTGATCATGGATAAATTTGGTCATTATTTTTGTAAAAAACACTATATATATGGGCGGCACAGTTTCCCATTATCTTAATCTACCATATCACTATATAGTTTGTCAAGGGGTTAGAGAAAAAAAATAACCCAAACTGAGAGAATGGGCTACGGCAAAACAGATTTAAATTGAAAATGGAAGGAAAAGGGAGTATTTAACGGATGAAATATAAAATATTTAAGCAACCAGAACGGGCTGACACAATTTATCTTCTAATTCTAGTTCTTGGAGGTCAGTTGTTTGAATACCTTCAACAATAATCTCAGGAATGGTCATACCTGTTTGATATTGTTGCAACCATTGGCTTGCAAGATTGCCTTCTTTAAGAATTTTTTTCAGTGGGGAGAGGAAACAACTAAAACCGCGAGCTTTGGCGATGGGGAAAACTTCCTGATAAAGCTCTTCTATCCAATTTCTAGCAATAATTTTTCGCCCATCTAACCAGTGGCATAATTCAGCATCAAGACTATGATGTGCAACAGCAGCTTCGTTAGCATCAGAAGTTGCTACTAATTCATCTGCACTGAGGTGAGAAAGTTGTAGAGGGTCGAGGGAAGGATCATTCAAGAGTTGAGTAATACGAGCTTCGAGAAGAGCGGTAACTGCTAAAAGAGAGATGGGACTGGTAATTAAATCGCAAATTCTTAATTCGAGACGATTAAGATTATAAGGACGGCGATCGCCATTAGGACGTACTGAAGACCAGAGATGGCGGACATTTTGCATTGTGCCTAATTTCAGTTGCTCTTCAGTCCACTGAATAAAATGACTGTGACTGGTAAACAGAGGAACATAAGCTGGAGTTTTAGGAAACATCTGCCAACGGGTAGAATGAAACCCAGTAACTTTTCCATCTAAAAAAGGTGAAGAAGCGCTCAAAGCAAGGTAGAGAGGAGCTTCAAGTCTAACCAGACGACAAGCACGCATGAGAGCTTCAGGGTCAGAAATACCGATATTTATATGAATACTTGCAGTTACAACCTTAGTGCCATAGGTTTGTTCAATATAAGTATGATAAGGATTATGGGGGTCAGAGCGGAAGAAGACTCCGCTGTGTCCGAGAGAGAGAGTACTACCTGGAATTAAAGTATAATTCCCCAAACGATGTAAATAAGTTCTAAGTAGTCGTCTAGGGCGAAGAATAGCACAGAGAAGGCGAGGATAAGAACAGAGAGGGGCGGTAGTATATTCCACATTACGGTTATCTGGTTCGCGGACAAACCCATCTAAGTCCCTTACAATTTTATCTGAAAGACCGACTATTTCCCCTGCTGGCGTACCTGTATAGATTTCAATTTCAAAGCCTTTGGATAGTAGCACAACTTCTCCTTATCTGTGATGAGATGAATAATAAGAGGGAAGAGAGAATTTAACTTTACTTCCAAGCTTATTATTACCTCTAGTGTGCCATTAACTGTGCTTATTGGAGTCATGGAAGGATAAATTGGCTACAGCTTCCTGATACGTTTAAGTTAAAATAACAGTCGCCATTGCAAAAAAAAGATAAAAAGAGATTTAATACATCGATGAAGAGTAACTCTATAACATTGTCGCATTCAAAAAGGTCTACAGAAAATCCCGAAATGAAGTGTTATCAAGCCGATCAAAGGGTAAAATACCTATATTTGCAAGCGGAGATAGAAATTTTGTTGCATCAGTTGCAAAATTGTAAACCAGGAGTAAACGAAAACTAACTATGAGAATATCCCAACTAAAACAAGCCTTTGAACAAAAAACTGCCCTGAAAGTAATCAGCGGTTTGAACAATTTTGATCGAGAAAAAGTTGCTGCAGTGGTAAAAGCTGCTGAAGCAGGTGGTGCAACTTTTGTAGATATTGCTGCAAGTCCAGAATTGGTGCGAGTAGTACGGAATCTAAGCAATTTGCCAATTTGTGTGTCAGCGGTAGAGCCTACAGCTTTTGTAAGTGCTGTGGAAGCTGGTGCAGATTTGATTGAAATTGGTAATTTTGATAGTTTTTACGCTCAGGGGCGACGTTTTGAAGCTCCAGAAGTGCTGGAAATCACTAAAAAAACTCGCTCTCTCTTGCCAAATATTACTCTTTCAGTGACAGTACCTCATATTTTGCCACTGGATGAACAAGTGCAACTAGCAGAAGCGCTGGTAGAAGCTGGGGCTGATATTATCCAAACAGAAGGCGGTACAAGCAGTAAACCTCAACATTCAGGGGTGCTGGGTTTAATTGAAAAAGCTGCTCCTACCCTAGCTGCAGCTTATAGCATTTCCCAAGCAGTGACAGTGCCAGTAATGTGTGCTTCTGGTTTGTCAAGTGTAACAGTGCCAATGGCGATCGCTGCTGGTGCTTCAGGGGTTGGTGTTGGTTCCGCTATTAATCAATTAGATAATGAAGTTGCAATGGTTGCAGCAGTACGCAGTCTGGTTGAAGCTTTAGAGAGTAAAAAGGTTAAAAGTGGGCAATTAAAATCGCGCCTATAGAAACTAAGTCCGCCTACGCGGACTGAATTATGTGCGTAGGCGGATGTTAACAATTATTACCTCTGGAAAAATAAGTGCTCACACACACACACAATGAAAAAGAATAAGTTAACAGGGGGAAATTTTAGCTTATCTATTATGGATAGGTATATAACCACTGAGTTGATTGGACCTTTTCTATTTGGAATGGGTTTATTTACTTCTTTGGGGTTAGCAATAGGTACTTTATTTGATTTAGTACGAAAGGTAACAGAATCAGGTTTATTGTTATCTATTGCGGTAAAAGTATTAATGTTAAAAATGCCTGAGTTTATCGTTTTGGCGTTTCCTATGTCTATGTTGCTGGCTACTCTGATGGCTTATAGTCGACTTTCTAGTGATAGTGAATTAATCGCTATGCGCAGTGTAGGAATTAGTATTTATAGAATAGTAATTCCTGGCATGATTCTGAGTTTATTGATAACAGGAGTGACATTTGGATTTAATAGTTTTATTGCTCCTGCAGCTAATTATCAAGCATCAATAGTGTTAGATAGAGCTTTGGATAAAATTAAACCAACTTTTAAAGAAACTAATATAATTTATCCTGAATATAATGAAGTAAAAAGACCTAATGGAAATAAAGAAACTGTTTTAACTAGGATTTTTTATGCGGAAGAATTTAATGGGGAGAGAATGAAAAATGTGACGATTCTTGACCGTTCTCAAGAGGGAGTAAGTCAAATTGTTACGGCTCAAGAGGCAATTTGGAATATATCAGAGAATAAATGGGACTTTTTTAATGGGACGATCTATGCGATCGCTGTTGATGGTTCTTATAGAAATATTCTCCGTTTTGAACATCAACAACTTGCTTTACCTAGAGCGCCTTTAGACTTAGCAAAAAGGGGAAGAGGTTATGATGAAATGAATATTTTTCAAGCTCAAGAATATTTAAAAATTGTGCAATTGAGTGGAGATGAAAAGAAAATTCGTAAGTTAAAAGTGCGCATTCAAGAAAAGATTTCTCTTCCGTTTGTTTGCTTGGTATTTGGGTTAATAGGAGCTGCTTTAGGACTTAGACCAACTAATACTAGCAGAGCTACCAGTTTTGGTATTTGTGTGGCTTTAATTTTCAGTTATTATTTGCTTTCATTTATTACGAGTTCAATGGGTGTTTGGGGTGTTTTATCTCCTTTTCTGGCAGCTTGGAGTACTAATTTGTTAGGTTTAGGAGCGGGTGGTTTTCTATTATATCAGTCGGCTAAGTAAGAAAATAGACCTGTTGCGAAAATTTTTAAACCCCCCCTAACCCCCCCTTATTAAGGGGGGGAAATGTCTGTTTTTGGTAATTTTCCCCCCCTTAATAAGGGGGGGTTAGGGGGGGGTTAAGGGGGGGTCGCAGCTTTTGGTCTAATTTTGGTATCCAAGCTGCCTTATGTTAATGATGCCATAGGTTAAAACCTATGGCTACTTAAACAAAACCCGCCAAGAAATGAATCAAGGAAAAATGAAAATTGGGGCTTTTGGTTAGTTTAGTTGATCATTATTTTATCGTGTTGTGAAAAGCCCCAATTTTCATTTTTCCTTGGCTTCTTTTAGCGCGGGTTTGAGTTTTTGAAATGATTAACAGTTAATTTAATTTGATTGACATTAGATATATTAAATATTAACTGTTAATTTGGCAAATATTAATTGTTAAAACAGTCTTTTAAAGAATAGGCTACTTGTTGTTGTTCTTGAAAGGAAAGGTAAGGAAACATGGGTAAAGATAAAACTTGTTGAGCTGCTATTTCTGAGAGAGGAAGTTGACTGGGTTGATAAGCTAAATTTTGATAGACTGGTTGTAAATGTAAAGGGAAAGGATAATAAACCATTGAACCTATCCCCATTTGTTGGAGTTTTTCCCTAACTTTGTCTCTATTTTTATCTTTTATGCGAATTGTATATTGATTCCAAACTGCTTTTCCTCCTGTTATTTCTTGGGGGAGAATAATTTGAGTAATGGGTTCTAATAAATGTTGATAAATAGTAGCAATTTCTCTGCGTTGTTGATTAAGATCGTCGAGGTGACGGAGTTTAAGAAGGAGGATAGCTGCTTGGAGAGCGTCAAGACGACTATTCAGCCCGATCGCCTCATGGAGATATCTCTTGTTACTTCCATGTTCCTTAAGCATTCTGGCGGTGGCTGCAATATTTGGGTTATTGGTGGTGAGAGCTCCACCATCACCACAAGCGCCTAAGTTTTTGGTGGGAAAAAAGCTAAAACAACCCACATCACCAATACTTCCTACTTTTTTCTTGCCCCATTGAGCTCCTGTTGCTTGAGCGCAGTCTTCTATGACAAAGAGATTATGCGATCGCGCTACAGCCATGAGTTGAGTCATATTTACAGGATGACCAAAAAGATGGACTGGGAGAATAGCTTTAGTTTTACTGGTAATTGCTTTTTCAATGAGGTTAACATTGAGATTAAAACTGTTGGGGGCTAAATCCAAAAATACAGGGGTTGCACCCACACGAGTTATAACTTCAGCAGTTGCTATAAAAGTAAAAGAAGTGGTGATCACCTCATCTCCAGGCCCAATATTGAGAGCGCGGAGAGCAAGATAAAGTGCGTCTGTACCAGAGTTACAGGAAACACAGTGAGCAACATTATGATATTGAGCAAATTGTTGTTCAAATTCAGTAACTACCTGGCCACCAATATAACGACCAGATTTAAGGATATTAGAGACAGCGATTTCTGTTTCTGCTGCAATTTGTTGATATTGTCGGGTTAAATCTATGGGGGGAATATTGTTCACGCTTTTTTAAAGAATAGTATCAAAATAAATTGTGCAGCAAAAAGGAATTTAATGTGAGTTTAATTGAACTGGATTTTTTAGATTTAGGTTGGGCGTTAGGTATTATTGGTGCGGCGATCGCTCTTTCGAGTTGGCAGAAACTGAATTTAGAGGGTCAGTTATTATTTGCTGCAGGGCGTAGTTTATTACAATTGATGGTGGTGGGTTATATTTTGGCGTTTATTTTTGCTTTAAATAACCCAATAGCTGTGTTAATTGTGATTGGAATAATGATGACTATTGCGGCTATTGTTGCGAAAAATCGGATTAGTAAAAAGCTCAAAGGGTTATTTTTTGTTGTTTGGGGTTCTTTATTTGCTAGTTGTGCCATAAGTTTGATTTATACAATTTTAGTAATTATTCAACCTCCTACTTGGTATGAACCTCAATATTTAATTCCTTTGGTGGGGATGGTGTTAGGAAATACTATTAATGGAGCTTCTCTTGCGGGGGAACGTTTAGCCAATAATATTAATAATAATCGTTTGGAAATTGAGACTCATTTATCTTTAGGAGCTACTCCAAAACAGGCTATAGAAACCTATCGACAAGAGGCCATTCGCACTGGTTTAATTCCTATTTTAAATCAAATGATGGTGGTGGGGATAGTGAGTCTTCCTGGGATGTTTACGGGGCAGGTATTATCAGGAAGTGACCCCCTTGATGCTGCATCTTATCAGATTTTAATTTTATTTATCATTGCTTTTAGCAATTTGCTCACTACTATTTTAATTACTGAGGGGGTTTATCGGCGTTTTTTCAATCAAGATTATCAGTTGATTAGTCATTAGTCATTAGTCATTAGTCATTTTTTTTTAGTTATGATATATAGCGGTGCTTGAGTTGGTTAGGACATTTCGACTGCGCTCAATGTCCTGATCGGTTATTGAGCGCAGTCGAAATAACCGATCAGGACATTTCGACTGCGCTCAATGTCCTGATCGGTTATTGAGCGCAGTCGAAATAACCGTCCTAACCAACCCAAGCACTTGCTATATATCTAATTGTACAAGACAAGGGGCTTAAGCCCCTTGCCCACTACTACAATATACAAGACAAGGGGCTTAAGCCCCTTGTCTGGACAACTTTAGAAAAATCCTATTATTCTAAAATTTTTTAACCAGGAATAAGAGTTTATGGAAGAGTTAATGACTTTAAAAGATTTGTTGCACCAGGGAAAAATTACTGAAGCTCTGGAAATTGTAGAAGAATTAGAAGAAATGAGTAAATCTGACAAACTGAATAAAATTTTTAGTTATGGAATTATTCTGTTGTTACATTTAATTAAACAAGCAGCGCAAAAGAGAACTACTAAGTCTTGGGAACTTTCTATTTTTAATTCAGTTAAGCAAATTCAACGTACTAATAAAAGGAGAAAAGCACAAGGTACATATCTCACTGAATCAGAATTATTAGAAACTTTAGAAGATGCCTATAATTCAGCTTTAAAAAATGCTGCTGTAGAAGCATTTGAGGGAATATATGAGGCTGAAGAATTGGGAAAAATGGTGAATAAAGATGAAATTATTGCTCAAGCAATGACTTTGATCAGTGAACAGTAAACAGTAAATAGTGAGCACGTACCATGTTCACTATTTACTGGTCAGACTAATAATTAATTGGGTGTAAATTGAAGGACCAAAATGCCATCAGCATTATAAACTTCTAAGGGAATACCAGAATTAATGCTGATTATTTCTAGAGTTTTTTCTAGAGTAGAAATATGGTCAAGAATTTGTACTTGAGTTGCCATATTTTCTTGAGCTTTAGCAACGAGAGCAGCTTGCCATACATCCTGCATATAAGTGGGGGTTAAACGCACTTTAATGCCATGTTGCTCAACAGTAAAGTCACAGATTTTACTTATGTTTGAACAAGTTTTTTCTAGGTCTGTGTTTGCTTGTTGTAAAGTAAGTGCAATTTGGAGTTGAGCTTGTGAATTTTCTAAAGATTGACTATAACTATTAGCTAAGGGAATAGCTTGACGATATTGGTAACTATTTTGGGGAATATCTTTAATTAAACTCATAGCTTCTTCCCAGTAGAAAACAGCGTCTGACCATTGATTTATAGATTCTGAATGTTGTGCTAGTTGAGCTTGGCTAATGGCTTGATTGTAGATTTTTAAGGCAAATTGTTCATTATTTTTGCGTTCTTTTGCTACTGTTAAATGGTTTGAAAATGAAGCTGCAAGATCTTGTGCTTGTTCATATATTGTTGTTTGGGGAGGAATCTGTTTTATTTGTGATATTGCTGTTTCCCATGTAGCTTCAACTAACTGCCAGTTAGATAATGATTGAGCTGCATAAGCGCGTACTTCTGCAATTTTTCCTGCTTCTTGAGCTATTTTTAAAGTTTTTGCTGCTTGTTTTTCTGTGTTGAGTTGAGCCTGAACAATAGCTGAATTGTTTTCATATTCCTTGATTTTTGTTTGGGCAAAGTTGTAAAATTCACTATCTTTTTTGACCTGTTTTAAAGAGGCGATCGCTTCTGACCATATTTGTTGAATTTCGTACCAATTTCCCGCTGAATATGGAGGATTTTCCCCCATTGTTGCTGCTTTTCCTCCTGTTTCCAAAGCTGTTACTATGTTCTCCAATCCTGTTAATTTTTCTTGATAAACTTGTTCTAGATTTGCTGCATCTTTACTATAGCTTGACCAAAGAGGGATTGATTTTAAAATCTCAATTGATTTTACTAATTCTGATTTTGCTGCTATAATTTCTGGAGTTGATGGAGTATTTGCAAAAGTTTCTACTGACTCTTCTGCCAATTTTTTTGCTAGGGGTAGAGCGCTACACTCACTGACAACACAAGGGCGAGTTAAACCATACATTAAAATGGAGCATACTGCCATTCCTGCTGCCATAAATATCAAAGGTTTTTTACTATTTTTTCTGGAGTTTGAACTAATTAAAACACCATTTTGTTCTCCTAGCTGTAAACTTACCTTATCAGCTAGCTCCATATCTGATATGCTGGTGTTGGCATCCGTTAGAGCAGGTGACATATTGCCCTGAACTACCAAATACATTAAAACTTCTGCTGAAATTCTTTGCTCTTCTAGGGTTGAGCGCAAACTCCGAAATACTCTTCTAGGATAAGGCATAATTGGTTCTGGATATTGAACCAAAACTATCAGGGTTTCATCTTTTAAAAAACAACGAACATCTAAAGGAATAGCAGGAAAAACTTCCGAGCTTAAGTGTGATTGTAAAAGCGCTTCAAGTTCTTTTAAACTAATAAATGTTCCCTTAGCTGTTTTTAAACAAAATAAACTCTCATCTTTACCACTTCCAAAATATACTAAATCTAAAGTTTTCTTGAAGGGGGATAACCAAAAATTTAATGACATCTTTTAAACTCCAAACACCTAAAATTAAAAGATCTAATAATTAATTAGAACATTGTTTCTGACTGATAACCTTCCGAATAATTGCGGAAAATCAATTAGGCAAAAAATTATCACTGACAAGTAGAATCATAGATCAAAAAAATAAGAATAGGAAGATAACTTAACAATGAAAAACATTTCTAATGAGGTTATTTTAATTACAGGAGCATCAAGTGGTATAGGTGCAGCTTTAGCTGAAACATTAGCTACTGAGTTTCTGGGTATCCGTTTAGTTTTAACTGCTCGCACTACAGAAAAGTTAGAGCAAGTAGCGACAAAATGTCGTAAAGCTGGTGCAGAGGTGTTAGTAATTACCACAGATATGAGTGATACTCAACAGGTTGAAGCTTTAGCTAAGGGTGCAGTAGCTCATTTTGGCGGGGTGGATGTGTTGGTAAATAATGCAGGATATGGACAAATGGGCCCTGTGGAGTTAATTCCCCCAGACGCGGCTAAAAACCAGTTTGCTGTCAATTTTTATGGCCCGCTGGTATTAACCCAGTCTTTAATCCCTGTAATGCGCGCCCAAGGTGGGGGTAGAATAATCAATGTTAGCTCTCTAGGTGGAAGGATGGCATTTCCTGCAGGGGGACTTTATAGCGCTTCTAAATTTGCTCTGCTGATGGCAACCGCGCATTTTCTTAGACTTTGATGGACATTAGTGGTCAAATGTCTAAGAATAAGAAAATATGAGAACAAAAGAAGTTGGCAAACAATTTGACGAATCCGCAAAAAACAGTGTTAAACTAAAGAAA
>Ga0209594_1000297_pt1 | contig 34296 bp, 27 predicted proteins | sample AshMeaCrysSpring_FD_184126 | JGI IMG/M metagenome (GOLD analysis project Ga0209594, IMG submission 184126) | Groundwater microbial communities from Big Spring, Nevada to study Microbial Dark Matter (Phase II) - Ash Meadows Crystal Spring... | ecosystem: Environmental > Aquatic > Deep subsurface... | reverse complement strand
CCCCTTGTCTTTGAGGCAAGGGGCTTAAGCCCCTTGTCTTTGAGGCAAGGGGCTTAAGCCCCTTGTCTTTGAGGCAAGGGGCTTAAGCCCCTTGTCTTTGAGGCAAGGGGCTTAAGCCCCTTGTCTTTGAGGCAAGGGGCTTAAGCCCCTTGTCTTGGTTATAAGAAACATTACCTTTGCTCTAATTCCTTTCTAAACGTCGTCGCCATTCTTCATCAATTTTATCGGATCTTTGAGCTTCTTGTTCTAATAAATCTGTTTCGGTAGAATAGGTAATATCTTCATTTCCAATTACTTTTTGGGCTGCAAATTGACTGGCGTATTCAATTTTTCTGCGTAAGTTTTCATCAGCTCGATTCAATTCCATAGCTCTACGCTCTCTTTGTTTATTCCGTTCTTTTATTGCTTCGTTGCGCCATTGAATCCAGAAATTACGGATTAAAGGAATTACTAAAAAAGCGATTCCATAGCCTAATAAAAGAAGGTAAATTGAATCTACAAAAGCAACTAATCCTCCTAGTTGATCTGCTATTTCACCTGTTAATAAATGCCCCAAAACTAAGGCAAGGATAATGTTAACTGATCCTAAACCTATAGCCAGCATTATTTGTCCACTTCCTGCTTGACTAAATTTCCATAAAGATTCCCGCAAATATGATGATTTTGCCTGAATTTGACGTTTTGATGCTGTTACTTGAAGTTCTGGGAAGTAATAGATTATTCCTCCATCAGGAGCTACTTCTGGATAACCATTAAAACGAGCTAGTACTGGGATAATATAATCTTCATATTCTTGGCTACTTGCTGAGATATCATCTAAATAAGGGGCAATTTGTTCGGCTACTATTGCTCCTCTATTATTTTTAATTACAGTTCCTATTTCTTGCCAGCGACGCTCTTCTAAATCGGGGTTTGGTAAACCATCTCCAAAGAGAAATGAGAAGACTGCTTCCAGAAAGTTAAGTTGATTTTTTTCACCTGAATTATTCCTATTTTGGCGATAACTATCACCATAGTTATAATAAAATGGCGAGAATAAATCTGAGAAATTAAAGAAGAAGAAAGAAGTGCCGCCTCTACTAGAATTTCTACTACCACCGCTAGAACTTCCACTGTCACTATCACTATTAGAACTAATAGCAATGAGAATTAGGGTGATGGCGATCGCCATTAAAATGATGGAAGCAATGAGCACAATACCGAAAGAAATACGAATGAGATAAAATAAAATTTTCCAGACTTTTTCCCACCATTCTTTTAGGGCTATTTTCCAGTATTTATTGCGCAGAATAGAGCGGAAATTTTTGGGAAATAGATAAACAATATCTCCTGAGTCTGCTACTTGTAAGTGTCCACCTGCATCAGCGGCTAGGGCTAATAATTGTTGTTGTGCTAAATTAATTTCTAAGCCTGCATTTGCTGCAACATCACCTACAGTTACTCTGTAGTCGAGTTGTTCAACAGATTTCATTATTTCTGGACTTGGAGCCATTTTTTTTTCCTCAATCAAATGCCCTTCCTTTCTTAGTATAATTCCTCATCTGAGGAACTTTTATGTTATTGTCCAATCAATGAAGTAGGAAAATTTATTGAGTCAAATATGTTAGCCAAAACTTTATTCCTACCTTTACTTGCAGTTGTAGCGGTTGTTTTATTTGGGATGGGAGCAGAGGCGGCAGAATGGGTTTTACTTGAATATGGTATTTTACGAGAACATATTTCAGTGCCCGAATTGAGTACTTTTGCAAAAACTGGGGAGCTTTCTTCTTCCTTGCGAGCTCATTTGAAAATGGCAAATCAAAAACCAGATGACTTACGCAGGGTACTGATAAAGGAAATAGAAGTAGACCCGATAAAGTTATCTAAGGTGTTAAATAGTTTACCTGGGGAAATTTTGCTAGATCAAGTGAGTAAAGTAATGAGGACTCCGACAGACAGAGCAAGTCGAGAGTCCTTAAGGGGGGCTATAATTACTTCTGCTTTAGCAGATGGGAATATTAGGTTAATTGAGGTTTTGGAAAATTACCCTACACCAGTGGTTCATGTAGAAGGCGATCGCCTGGTGGAAATTTATAACAGTATTAACAGTGTTTTAGGAAATTTCCCCAAATTTTAAGTAATGTTTTAATAAGCTAGGGTTTCCAGGGTTTCGCGCAGATAAAGGCGCACCTGGGAGTCTATGTTTTCTTCTTTTAAGTTTTCTTCTGTTTTTTCCGCGTACCATTGTTTAAATCCAGAGCTTTTGGCGATCGCTCCTTTTAAACTTGACCAAACTTCGCTGTCATTTTCAAACATGGGGGATATGGTTGAACTTGCCATAGCCTGCTCCTTTTTATTTAGTTTCAACTTTAGGATAGCCTAATTTCCGCTCTGATAGACTTAATCAAACCTATTCAAATCCAATAATGACAACTGAATAGCCTCAAAGCTACCTTCTTGTTTCATCGAATCCCTCGCAGATGACCTGCCAGGTTTATTTGATTCTCCACAAGCTTTAATTCCCCCAGAGCTTGGGGTATTTCGTGAATATTCTTTGTCAGGATGCCAATTTTCTAGATTAATGCTCGCATTAAAATCTCGGTCAATTTCAAAACCGCAATTATTACACTTAAAAACTCGCTCCTTTAGTGGCATTTTTTGCCGATAGTTACAATTAGAACAAAGCTGACTGCTAGGGAAAAACCTATCAACAATGGTTAGTTGACTGCCATACCACTCAGTTTTATACATTAATTGTCTCTTAAATTCATAGAATCCACAATCAGCAATAGCACTAGCTAGTCTATGGTTTTTTAACATTCCAGACACATTTAAATCCTCAATTATAATCTTGCTGTGGTTCTTAGCTAAAAATGAGGTTAACTTATGGGTTGCGTCTTTCCTAATGTCTGAGATTCTTTTGTGTAATTTAGCTACTTTTATTTTGGCTTTTTCTCTGTTTTTACTTCCTTTAGTTTTACGGCTTAATTGTCTTTGCAATTTTGCTAGTTTCTTTTGATTTTTTCTATAAGCTTTTTGATTTTTAAATACAGTCTGATCGCTGCAAGTTGCCAACGCATTAATACCTAAATCTACTCCTATCTTTTCTTTCTTTTTTGGAGTTTGTTTATGGTTTATTTCATATCTAAAAGATATAAACCACCTATCTGCACGCCTTGAAATAGTTACATTTTTAGGTTTAACGGTAGGTAAAATTTCATCACATTTAACCCAACCAAATACAGGTATTTTTATTTGATCTCCACTAATTTTTATACTTCCTTCTAAGTAAAAAGAATCTTTTATCCCCTTCTTTTTAAATTTAGGTTTTGAACAGTGCTTATGTTTTAACCAGTTTTTGAAAGCAGTATTTAAATGTCTTAAAGCTTCTTGAGGAGCGCATTTAGACACCTCACAATACCATTGGTTAACTGATTTAACCTCTCTAACTAATTTTTTATGCAAATCAATAGCAGTAGGAATTTTTTCTTGATTTTCTAATGCTGCTAAACATATTTGAAGTCCCCAATTATAAGCGTGCCTAGCTGTACCAGCGTGTTTAGCAGCTAAAGTTTTTTGTTTATTATTTAGTCTTAAACTGGTTTTAAAGCTTACTAGAGACATCACGCAATTCCTCAATTATTTTTTTATTTTTATTACTTCTTGACCCATATAATCTAGCAGAAAAAACAGTTATTATTTCTCAAACATCTTGAGCTAAATTTTCTTCATAGCTTTTTCGCTTTGATTAATTAAAATTACTTCTACTGCAAAGCTCTCACACAAACTAAATATAAGTTCACTGCCAAATAATCGTAAAAGCCTATCTTTATGAGTCAAGACTAACCGTTTAACTTGTCCCTCACAAATTAATTTTACTAACCCTTTTTTATTAGACCTCTTGCAAAAGTGGTGTTAACCCCCCCCAACCCCCCCTTGGTAAGGGGGGGAAAATGCCTAGTTTGTAGGGCTCCCTCCCCGAACCTGCGGGGAGGGCTGGGGTGGGGTTTTTTACGGTTTCGCAAGAGGTCTATTATAGTTTAAGCCACTGCCTAAATCTTGAATAATTTGACATTGCCAACCATTATTAGCACCATAAAGCTCTAAAACTTCTACTTGTCTTTTTAAATCTTCTTTTTGATCGTGTGATGAAACTCTTGCATAACCTAGAGTTAATTCACCATTATTTTTTACTCCTAATAAAAGATTATTATCATATCTTCTATGACACCAAAGTTTGTTCTTGAAGCAAGAGAAAGGCTGATAGCCTTTCTCTGATATCAATTTTTATTTAGGGGAAAGAGTGCGACGTTTGAGAATCATTTCATAGCATTCAATGATATCCCCTTCTTGCCAGTCAGTGAATTTAGAACTACCGATCCCGCATTCAAACCCAGCGTTTACTTCGCGAGCATCTTCTTTAACCCGTTTGAGAGAGTCTAGTACACCTGTGAATATTATTTCTCCTTTACGGCGGACGCGGAGGAGACGGTTACGAACTATTTTACCTGACTGGACATAGCAGCCTGCTACTGCACCACGACCGATGGTAAATATTGCTCGCACTTCGGCAGTACCGAGGCTTGATTCTACTTCTTCTGGATCGAGCAGTCCTTCCATTGCGGCTTGAATATCATCTAGTAGCTTATAGATTATATTGTATTCCCGTATATCTACTCCTTCTTGGTCTGCTGCTGCTCTTGCACCAGTTGCTAATGTTGTATTAAATCCTACTATTACTGCGCCACTTGCTGCAGCCAGGTCTACATCTGTCTCAGTTATTTCACCTGGGGCTGCTAATAACACCCGAATTTGCACTTCTTTTTGTGGTAGTTCTTTGAGTGCTCCGAGAATTGCTTCTACTGATCCTTGAACATCAGCTTTGAGGATTAAGTTTAGTTCTTTTAGTTCTCCTGCTTGAGCTTGAGCTGAGAGGTTACTGAGACTGATCCTGCGGGATGACATTGCCTGTTGTAAGCGAGTCTCCCGTTTTGCATCGGCTCGCTCTTGGGCTACAGCACGAGCATCTTTCTCGTTTTCAAAGACATCAAACTCGTCTCCTGCGGCTGGTACATCGTTTAAACCGAGGACTTCTACTGCAAAAGAGGGGGTTGCTGCTTCTACTTTATTGCCGCGATCGTCGATCATGGCTCTGATTTTCCCTAATACCGCTCCCGCTACAATTGTGTCTCCTACTTTAAGGGTACCATTTTGGACGATGAGAGTTGCAACTGGGCCTTTGGTGCGATCGAGGTTGGCTTCAATTACTGTTCCTTTTGCTGGTCGATCTGGATTAGCGTAGAGATCTTCCACTTCTGCTACGAGAAGAATCATTTCAAGGAGGTCATCGAGGTTTTGTCCTTTCAGGGCGCTAACGGGAACCATAATTGTTTCGCCGCCCCATTCTTCGGGGACTAATTGTAGTTCCATTAGCTCTTGTTTGATCCGATCTGGATTTGCTTCTGGTTTATCTATTTTGTTTATAGCCACTACAATTGGCACTTCAGCCGCCCTAGCGTGACTAATTGCTTCTCTGGTTTGGGGTTGAACTCCATCATCTGCTGCCACTACTAGCACAGCGATATCTGTTACTCTTGTTCCCCTAGCTCGCATTGCGGTGAATGCTTCGTGACCTGGGGTGTCCAGGAATACCACTTGTTCTGTTTTTCCATCATGTTCTACGTCCACATGGTAAGCACCGATGTGCTGGGTTATGCCTCCCGCTTCTCCTTGTACAACTTTTGTATTCCTTATCGAATCGAGGAGGGTTGTTTTCCCGTGGTCTACGTGACCCATAATTGTTACCACTGGCGGACGACGTTTAAGATTTTCTAGGTCTTTTTCATCGAGAATTTCTGTTGTTTTTGCTGCTGCTGCTGCTTTTTCTTTTTCTGTTTCTACTTTTACTCCTAAGTCTTCAGCAATTGTTTTAGCTATATCTAGGTCTAGAGTTTGGGTGATATTAACTGCAATCCCTTTAGAAAAGAGATTTTTAATAATTTCGGTTTCTGGTACTTTCAGTAAGTCTGATATTTCTCTTACTGTCAAATTTCCTGAGAATACAACTGTTTCAGGACGTTCTTCAACCGTTTGTTTTTCACGACGTTCTGTTTTGTTATTTTTGCTTGTATTACTCTCTGTTTTTGCTGTTGGTTTTTGGGTTTTGGTTGCTTCAGCTTTTGGTTTGCTGTTACTTAAAGATTTAGGTTTTGGAGGACGAGCTAGGGAGAGACTTGCCATTACTGGTGTTGCTAGGTCTTCATCCTCTAATATTTCCTCCAAATCGTCATCTTCTATGACTAACGATCGCCTTTTGCTTGTTTTCGCTGTTTTACTTAATTTTCCTTTTACTTCATCAGGATCAGTATCTTCTTCTTCCTCCCATTTGTTCTTACCTTTATGAGGATGAGTTGGTCGCTTTAGTTTTGGTTTGGGCTTAGAAAGTTCGTTGAGATCATCTGAGTCAAAATCATCTTCTTCTACCACCTGTTGAGCTTTTACTAATAGCTCTTCATCCTCTTCAGGTTGTATTTCTTTGACTGGTTTGGTTCTTAAGGGTCTTTTTAGTTCTATCTCTTCAAGCTTTTTAGCTTTGGGTTTTTCCCCCAAAGCTTCTGTTTCTTTAACAATCTTAGGAATTACTTTGTTGATTTTTTCTTTTTCTATAGTTCCTTCTTTTTTGGTTTCTGGCTTTTTAATTTGTTTTTTGGGTTGCTTTTTATCCCCTGTTTTTGCTCTTGATGGTGGTTCAATTATAGCTGTGTTTTGAACTTGTTCTGATGGTTTTTCTCTGATAAATTCTGGTGGATTTGCTGGTTTAGCTTTTACCACATTCTGAGGTTTGGGTGAGTCTTTTAGTTTTGGTGGTTTTGGTGAGCGCAGACCATTTTCTTGCTCTTTTTTTGGTGTTGCTTTTTGCTCTACTTTTGCTTGAGGACGAGATGGTGGTCCGATCAACTTGGGAGCGTCTGATTTTTGTGATTCTATAGTTTGTTCTTTCCCCTCATTTTTATGATGGATTGCTAAAATTTCCTGTTTACGTGACCCTTCACTACTTGTTCCTAAAGAGTTTTCTTTCTTTGTTGGCGTATATTTTTTTGCTGCTGCGCGAATTCTTTCTGCTTCTGATTCTGTTATTGTACTACTGTGACTTTTCACTGAAATATTTATCTGATCACAAATTTCTAATATGTCTTTGTTTTCTAGATTTAATTCTTTTGATAAATCGTAAATTCTCACTTTTCCGTTCATCCACTATCCCCTTACGTTTTTTTACTTGATTTATTTTTTTTTGGCAACGCCGTAGTTTACTATTGTTCCCCTCCCAAAAAACTGTTTGAGCTGGGTTTTTTATTAATTTTAGCTTTTAGTATATCTCTCCTTACACCTTGTCACTATAAGGTTTTACTAGACATCTTAAAAGCCATGATATCAGTTATTTTCTGATTACGACTTATTTGTATGCTAACAATTTTTGATTATATTGTTTTTTTTCTCTTGGTTTTCACTCATTTGCTTGTGGTTCTGGTATCGAGGCTGATAAACGTTCCCCTAGTCGCTGATAGATTTGTTCTGGTATATATGTTTTCAGCGATCGCCCTAGTTTATTTTGCTGACGTGCTTCTTTTATACATTCCTGACTATTGCATATATAGGCTGAACGTCCCATCCCTTGATCTAATTGTACCTGTCGAGATGGATATACTCTTACTATTCGCCATAATGATTCTTTGGTAGCTATTTGGCGACAACTGACACAGCGTCTATAATTAGGCTTCATTTACTTTTTTTTCCCTTTTTCTTGTTGTTCTGGTGTAGGGTTTGTTTTGAGTTTTCCCTACACCTAAATTGATGCTTTTATTGTGAAGTTCCTCTGATTTTTTCTAGTTCTTCTTCTGATTCTTTGCTTATTTCTCCTGTTTCTTCTTTTATTTTAGTTTCTAATTTAGATTCTTCAGCCTCTTCTTGCGCTTCCAACTCTTGTGTGTCGAAGTATTTTGCTGAAGAATCAGCCTCTTCTTGCTCTTCCAACTCTTGTGTATTTTCTGGTTCTTCTCTCTCTAAGTCTTCTTGTAATTCTTCACTCTCTTCTTGTTCTTGTCGGTCTAAATATTCTTCTTGTTCTTCTTGTTCTGCAAGATATTTTGTTAGATCTTTGATGTCTATTTTCCAACCTGTTAAACGGGCTGCAAGACGTACATTTTGTCCTTCCTTACCAATTGCCAAACTTAGTTGATTTTCTGCTAATAGTACCAAAGCCTGACGCTCTTCTGCGTTTACTAACAACACCTCATCTACTCTAGCAGGACTGAGGGCGTTGGCGATGTAGGTTGCTGGGTCTGGCGACCAGCGGATCACATCTATTTTTTCCCCTCGCAGTTCATTTACTACAGCCTGAATGCGTGAACCTCGTGCACCTATACAAGATCCTACTGGATCAACATCTCTTTCGTAGGTATCTACTGCAATTTTAGTTCGCGGTCCTACATGGCGTGATGGAGGATTTGCTTCTCTTGCTACTGCAACAATTCTTACTATTCCTTCTTCTATTTCTGGTACTTCATTTTCAAATAGATACACTACTAAACCTGCATCTGCTCTGGAAACTATTAGCTGTGGTCCTCTTTGTGTTCCTGAGAGTACTTTTTTTAAAAATACTTTAAAAGTGGAGTTTACTCGATAATTATCATTGGGCAACTGTTCTCTTTTTGGTAGTTCTGCTTCTACTTCTGGCTGACCAAATCCACTACTTACTGACATTATTGTGGATTGTCTTTCAAATCTCAGTACTTTGGCTTGAAGCACTGTATTTTCTATGTCTTTAAATTCTTCTTGAACCATTTTTCTTGAAGAATCCCGCAGTTTTTGTAACAATACTTGTTTGGTCTGAATTGCTGCCATGCGCCCAAATTCTTTTTGGTCTGGAGTTACGTCTAACACGACTTCATCCCCTAATGTTGCTTCTTTTTCTATCTCTTGGACTTCGCTTAGGGCTATATGATGGTCGCTGTTTGTTACCTCTTCTACTGTTGTTTTGGTTGAAAGTATCCTAAATCCTTCCTCTTCAATATCTAGTTCTACTTCAAAGTTCTCAAAATATTCTTCTGTAAATAAGTTACGATTCAAACTTTTAGATCGGCGATAACGCTCATACCCTTTCAGCAATGCTTCTCGCAAAGCATCTTTTACTGCTGTTTTGGGTAGGTTGTTTTTTTCACTTATTTCGTCTATCAGATTTCTTAAACCTGGCAAATTTATAATCCCCATGGACTTCTCCCTTCTTTTATCTCAAAATAGTTTTTTTTGCTCTTGTTTTTTGGCTGGCTCTTTTACTTAGAGCATAAAAGTATAAATAATATCACTTGGAAAAATATTTAACTTTTTTCATCTAATTGCACTTTTGCAATTACTTCTCGCGGTATTGCGTATTCTTTCCCTTTTAAGTTCAGTATTACTTCTGTTTCTGTTCGCTGAAGCAGTTTACCTTTGTGCTGTTTATAAGGTTCTGTTGTGACTACTATCACGGGAAACCCTTTAAATGCGATAAATTCTCTGTCTGTTGTTAGCTGTCTGTTTATTCCTGGACTTGATATTTCTAGCACGTAAGCGAATGATATAATTTCTTGAGCGTCTAATTGTTCTTCTAACGCTCTACTCATTCTTTCACAGTCATCTAGACTTGTATTTTTTTCTCGATTACTAATATCTACTCTTAATACTGTTGGGTTTTTGTTTGTTTGTAATACAACCTCTACCAATTCTAAGCCTAGATTTTCTGCAATTGGTGTTGCTAAATCAATAATTTTTGGAATTAAAGGATGGGTCATCTGTTTATCTACTTATGCACACAAAAGTGCTTATTTTTTTATGCACATTTTGTGCGCTAATTATCTGTAATAATATGTTTTGTTCAACAAAAAAAGCGGGTTCAACCCACTTTTGACAGAGAGTTTTTCAATTTTTCTCTCAGGGTACAACGCTCTATGAGCGAAAACTGCCAGCTATTCATTATAGCAGATCAATGACTAACATTGATTGATCCAACTTTCTTACTTTACTCCTGGCTACTATAGCAATTCCTTTATATGATAAATCAAAAATAGGAGAGAAGGGGCTTAAGCTCCTTGTCTGAACAAGGGGCTTAAGCTTCTTGTCCCACTTCAAAAGACTTATACTTACTATAACAATACTGTTTGTAGTTTAATTGTTTCTTGTATTTGTAACTTGACGCAATGCTCTGGTTTGTTCTAAAATCTCTTCTACATCTTCTTCTGATAAACGCTGAACATAATTGATTTTTATTTCTTCCAACAGAGCTAACAATAAATTCTCGATTTTCTCTAAACTTTCTTTGGCTTTAATTTCTGTTGTCATGCTTTTACCAAAGCTTGCTACTAGCTTTTCTAAAAGTTCGTCAAATACTGGATCGTCTTGAATCAAACTATTTAACGTTCCATATAATCCTTCATATATTTGTTTAGCTAGTTGTTCACTAAGATTTATTGTTACTTTTTCCATCCCTGGCAATTTTTCTATTCCTTGATATGCAGATGATGTTTTCACAATTTTTTCTATATTATATTGTAATAAATCTTCTACTTCTTGCCTAATTTTTGGCAATACCTGACCTACAATCATTTGTGCGATTAATTTAATTATTTCTGCTGTTTCATTAGTATCATTTATATCTATATAAACATTTTCTTGAGAGAGTATTTTAAGCATTTCTCCCCCCCTAATTGCCCCTTGAGCTTGATTTACTATCTGTAAAACTACGACTTCGGTTAAATCTTTAGCAATACTAGCAACAAAACCTTGACTTGCTTGTCTTTGAATTGGATGAAAATCAATTAATTCTGTTTGATTTAAACGCACAATTACTGGAATAACCCTCAACCATCTAAACAAGGGAATTAACAGAAAAATATCGTACCAACGCCATAACATCGCATCAAACCAGTTAACTCCTGTATAATGACGACTGATATATAATGTCCTGCCTAAAAAATCCACCAAAAAAATTACAAAAAATGGAAAGTCTATCAATCCAAAATTATCAACAAACTTTCCATTTTCTCCTAAAGGACGAAAATAATTAGCTGCGATTAATGGTCGAATTTCTTCGTTAAAATAGTTTAACTCTTCTACGGCATTTTTCCTTAAATGTTCTTTACTCCAAAATTCTATAAATGCTTGTTTTGCTGAATTTTGAGGATTGGGAAGATGATCCCGCATTTTATTTTTCATCTTTTCCAAATTCCCAGTTTTATTGGCTAGTTGAAATGGATTGTTGGCAATAATATCTATACTTCTATTTCTTAAATCTGCTAAGATTTCTTCTGTCTCTGACGAGTTTAAATCTCCTATTTTTTGCTCTAGTTTATCTACTTGTAGTAAATATTCATCTGTTTCTCTATAAGGTTCAATTCCTTTGATAATATCGTAAGTGGTGACCAATTCTGTAACTGTTTCGGATAGAACTTTTAATCTTATTCCTCTTGATTCAATTGGTCCTATTTTTATATTCCCTACAGTTACTTTTCCTTGTAACCAAAAATCTCGCATACTTAAATAACTTAAGTCAAATACAACTAACACTAAATTTGCTAAGGCAATAATGGCTATTAATCTAGCTACCCAGATATTTTTAAACCATAAATCTAACAGAAAAAAAATACTATTTTTATTTGTTGGTTTTTGATATGTTATTCTTTTACTTTTCATTTCTTTTTGTTTTTAAGTTAATTTATGTTTTCGTCATAGCTTTAAGCTATCAAATAGTTAATGGCTTCAATTATCTCATGAAAAATCCTAATTTTTCTGACTTTTGATAATGATTTTTATGGGTTTGAGCCATTAACAAAGATAATTTTACTTTATTCTTCTTTTACTAAGACTCCATTGAGAAAAATGTCAGAAATTCCTTCTGCCATTTCTTTTAATTCTTGAGCTGATGATAATGGTTCAATGATAGTTTGTTTGGAAAAACCAGCGATCGCAAACATTCCCAAAAATACTTGAGCCACAATTTTTGGATTCATCTTCCGATAAATTCCCCTTTCCATTGCTGTTTCAAAAAATGCTTCTGCTACATCAGTCATTTTATCAATTACTTCTAATTGAATGCGTTCTTTTAATTCTGGATGAAACTGCGCTTCTATAAAACAAACTCTCATTAAATCGCTATTTTCTTGCATCCGCAGCATCCGTCTCCGCATCACCTGCGCAACTGCTTTATAACTCCCCATTTCGCTTAATTCTGTGAGTAAATCTGTTAAAATCTCTATCCAACCTAAGGTAGCTACTTCAATTAAAATCGCTTTTTTATTGGGAAAGTGACGAAATATTGTTCCTTCTGCTACATTGGCAGCGTTTGCTAAGTCTTTTGTGGTTGTCCCATCATAGCCTTTTTTAGCAAATAAACTTAGAGCTGCTCTTAAAATCCGACTTTTTGTATCTTCTTCCACAGGATTACTCTTTACTATTTCTTCTTTGTTTTTTTGACGAAAAATTTGCATATAATATTTTACCTTTGACCTCTTATGCTTATTTTCTTATATGCTTTCACTAGACCTGTTGCGAAAATTTTTAAACCCCCCCTAACCCCCCCTTATTAAGGGGGGGAAATGTCTGTTTTTTGGTAATTTTCCCCCCCTTAATAAGGGGGGGTTAGGGGGGTTAACACTACTTCGCAGCTTTTGGTCTACTAATTAGCATCTATCTTAATACTTTGTTATCTATTTGCTTTTACTTTCTTAACCAGTTATGATCCGTGTTTTACAAGATGGTTATCCTTGGTCTGCCATTGATCGCGGTTGACAATTAAAAGATATGCTGGAAAAAGAACAGTTTATGGCTTTGATGAGTTCAACCATAACCTGTGATCAACCCTAAATGACAAAAATTCAACAAATGTTCACAAAACGTTTATTTTCTTTCTTATTCTTAATCTTACTTATAGGGCTTTTTCTGCCTCTACCAGCATACTCTTTTCAAAGTCAAACAACTATTACGGAGTATTTGGAGCGAGTGAGCGATCGCATTACGGAGTTTACTCTGGAGAATGGGATCAAGTTTATTGTTTTGGAAAATCATCAAGCTCCTGTAATCTCTTTTGTTACTTATGCTGATGTGGGGGGTGTGAATGAACCTGATGGCAAAACTGGTGTTGCTCATTTCTTGGAACATTTGGCGTTTAAAGGTACTCAGCAAATTGGTACTACTGATTACCTGGCGGAAGCACAAGTTTTAGCTCGTCTCGATGAAGTTTTTAAGCAAATAAAAGCAACGGAAGATAAGGAAGAATTACTCAAATTAAAAGCTGAATTTGAAGCTCTTGAAGCAGAAGCAGCTCAGTATATAGTTCAAAATGAGTTTGGTCAAATTGTTGAATCTTCTGGGGGAGTAGGTCTAAATGCTACTACTTCTGCAGATGCTACTAATTATTTCTATTCTTTCCCTTCTAACAAATTAGAACTCTGGATGTCTCTTGAATCTGAACGTTTCCTAGAGCCAGTTTTTCGGGAATTTTACAAGGAACAACAGGTTATTTTAGAAGAGCGTCGTCTGCGCACTGATAACTCCCCCATCGGTCAAATGATTGAGGCGTTTCTTGATACCGCTTTTACTGAACATCCCTATCAACGCCCTGTGATTGGCTACCCTGAAGATATCGCTAATCTTACCCGTGATGATGTTCAGCAGTTTTTTGACACTTATTACACTCCTGATAATTTGACTATCGCTATTGTGGGTGATGTTAACCCAGAAGAGGTAAAACAACTCGCTCAAGTCTATTTTGGACGCTATCAACCAAAACCTTCTCCCCCAGAGGTAACCCAGGTAGAACCAGTACAAACGGAACCGCGAGAAGTAACTTTAGAGTTACCTTCTCAACCCTGGTATCTCGAAGGATATCATCGCGGGGGAATTGATGACCCAGACCATGCTGTTTATCAAATTATCTCTGGTATCCTCAGTAATGGTCGCACTTCTCGTCTTTATCGCTCTTTGGTGGAAGAAAAACAGGTCGCTCTCACTGCTCTGGGTTTTAGTGGTTTTCCTGGGGAAAAATACCCTAATTTGATGCTTTTTTATGCTCTAACTGCTCCTAATCATACTGTTGATGATGTGGCTGAAGCTCTCAATTTGGAAATTGAACGTTTAAAAACTGAACCTGTTTCTCAAGAAGAGTTGGAGCGCGTGAAAACTCAAGTTTTAGCAGGTTTATTGCGTACGTTGGATTCTAATATGGGTATGGCGCAGTTGTTGACAGAATATGAGGCAAAAACTGGCAGTTGGCGCAATTTGTTTACTCAATTAGAGGCGTATTCTTCTGTTACTGCTGCTGATGTTCAACGGGTTTCTCAATCTACTTTTATCCCTGAAAATCGTACTGTTGGCCGTCTATTACCTGCCACAAATTAGATTGTTACTCACAAATTTTTCAAATTATCTTATGTCAAAACGCAGAGTTATTTTAGATTTACCTGTTTCTGTTTTTCAACAGTTAACTGACTTAGCTAAAGCCCAAAATCTAACTATTGAAAAAGTTGCTGCTCAAACTATTGCTAATAATTTACCTCCAACTCAAAGAAAAATCTGGCAACGAGATGAGGTAATCGCAATTATTAATGCACATCGGGAAGAGTTGCAAGCAATGGGAGTTAAATCTCTGGAATTATTTGGCTCTGTGGCTAGAAATGAAGCTAATGCAGATAGTGATGTGGATTTTTTAGTGGAATTTGATCGCCCAGTAGGTCTTAAATTCTTTGAAGTTCAACACTTTTTAGAAGATTTATTAGGTTGTCCAGTAGATTTAGGAAGTCGAACAGCTTTAAAAGAACATTTACGAGAACCTGTATTGGAGGATGTGATTCATGCCTTCTAGAGATTGGCCATTAAGAATTAATGATATTCTGCAATCCATTGCAGCAATTCAACAGCGCCTAGCAGGTATGAATTTTGAGGAATTTCAAGAAGATGAAACCATAATTAAAGCTATTCTCTACGACTTTATTATCATTGGTGAAGCTTCCATTAATGTCCCTGCTGAAATTAAATCTTTATACCCCAATATACCTTGGGGATTGATGAGAGATGCTCGCAATCTCATAGCTCACGAATATTTTCGGATAAACCTAGACGTAATTTGGGATATAATAAGAAATGATTTGCCTCCCTTGATTCCACAATTACAAAATTTACTAGACACAGAAGAAGGAAATAATGCAGTTAATTAACAATAAAAATTTTAAAGGTTTTACTCATTTAGGATTAGTTTTCATAACTCTGTTGCTAGTATTATTTTTTCGTAATCCTGCGGTTGCTGGTGGTGCGAGACATTATACTGAGTTGGAGTTTCCTCCCCTCCCAGAAATTCAATTACCTGAGTATGAACGCTACCAACTCCCCAATGGGATGATAGTTTATCTGATGGAAGATCACGAACTTCCCCTGGTGAGCGGGAGCGCAATTATTCGCACTGGTTCTCGTTTTGAACCCCCAGATAAGGTGGGTTTGGCTGAATTGACGGGTATTGTCATGCGTAGTGGTGGAACTTTGCAACACCCAGCGGCTGAGTTAAATGCTATGTTGGAACAACGGGCGGCGATTGTGGAAACTGGGATTGATGTTACTTCAGGTAATGCTGGTTTTAATACTTTGAGTCAGGATTTACCAACTGTTTTTAATTTGTTTGCTGAAGTGCTTCGAGATCCTGCTTTTACTGAAGAACAATTAATGTTAGCTAAAACTCAATTAGAAGGTCAAATTGCTCGTCGTAATGATGACCCTGGTGATATCGCTAGTCGGGAATTTAGAAAGTTGATTTATGGCAATACTAGCCCCTATGCTCGCACTGTAGAATATACAACTCTTGATAATATTTCCCGTCAAAATTTGGTTGATTTTTATCAAACTTATTTCCATCCTAATCAGATGATTTTGGGAATTGTTGGGGATTTTGAACCAACACAAATGAAGGCTTTAATTACTGATGCTTTTGCTGATTGGGAAAATGTTTCTCCTACGCAAAATCTGGAAATACCATCCGCTTTTCAGGAAAACTTAAAGGGGATCTTTTTTGTGGCTCAACCTCAATTAACTCAAAGTAATATTCTTTTGGGTCATTTAGGGGGAAAATTAGATGATCCTGATTATCCTGCTTTATCTGTTTTAAATGGTGTAATGAATGGGTTTGGCGGTCGTTTGTTTAAAGAAGTGCGAAGTCGTCAAGGTTTGGCTTATTCTGTTTATGGTTTTTGGAGCCCCAGTTATGACTATCCTGGTTTATTTATTGCTGGTGGTCAAACTCGTTCTGATGCTACTGTTGCTTTTGTTGAGTCTATTTTGGCTGAAATTGATAAGCTGCGAACTGATGAAATTACCCCTGAAGAATTAGTCTATGCTAAGGAGTCTATTCTCAATTCTTTTGTCTTCCAATTTGAAGATCCTAGTCAAACTCTTTCCCGTTTGATGCGTTATGAATATTTTGACTATCCCTCAGATTTTATCTTTCAATATCAGCGTGGAGTTAAAGCTACCACAGAACCAGAAATCTTGCGGGTTGCTCAAACACATCTTAACCCTGAACAAATAGTTACTTTAGTTGTGGGGAATATTAATGATATTCAACCTCCTCTGACTAACCTGGGTACGGATGTAGAAGAATTGATGATTGATAATGAATAATGAATAATGAATAGTGAATAGTGAATAGTGAATAATAGATCAAATCCTGCCAGACAAGGGGCTTAAGCCCCTTGTCTATTAAGACAAGGGTATTAATTTTTATTACTCCCATTCGATTGTGCCTGGTGGTTTAGAGGTTATGTCGTAAACCACGCGATTTACGCCCTTTACTTCATTTACCATGCGGTTGGAGATGGTTTCGAGTAAGTCATAGGGTGCGCGGGCCCAATCTGCTGTCATTCCATCTTCACTCGTTATGCAACGAACAACAACTGGATGGGCATAGGTGCGCTGATCTCCCATTACTCCTACACTGCGAATGGGAAGTAATACAGCAAAGGCTTGCCAAAAATCATGGTACATTCCGCGTTTATTAATTTCATCTCGCACAACAAAATCAGCATCCCGCAGAATATTCAACCTTTCTGCGGTTACTTCACCAATAATGCGGATGGCTAAACCTGGGCCTGGAAAAGGGTGACGACGGACAATTTCTTCTGGTAGTCCGATCGCTCGCCCTACTTTACGCACTTCGTCTTTAAATAGTTTGCGCAGGGGTTCAACTAATTTAAAACGTAAGTCCTTGGGGAGTCCTCCCACGTTATGATGACTTTTAATTTTTACTGCGATTCTTTCCCCACTCTTGGGATCTACATTAGTATCAGCAGATTCAATTACATCTGGGTAGAGAGTACCTTGAGCGAGATAATCAAATGGTCCGAGACGTCTGGATTCTTCTTCAAATACTTGGATAAATTCATGACCAATGCGACGGCGTTTTTCTTCGGGATCGGTAACTCCTTTCAGTTTTTCGAGGAAGCGATCGCGTGCGTTGACATATTCTACGGGAATATGAAATTTTTGGTCAAAGAGTTCCACTAACCCTTCTGGTTCCCCTTTGCGCATAAAACCTTGATCGATAAACATACAGGTGAGTTTATCGCCTATTGCTTGATGGAGTAAAAATGCGAGTGTGGATGAGTCTACTCCTCCAGACAATGCGAGTAATACTCTTTTATCACCTACTTTTGCTTTAATTTCCCGAATAGCTTCTTCTACAAAGGCTTCTGTTGTCCAACTCGGCTCACATTTACAGATATGATATACAAAGTTACGGATGAGAGCGATCCCACCTACTGAGTGAATTACTTCTGGGTGAAACTGGACACCAAAGAGTTTCTTTTCATGGTGGGCGATCGCTGCACATTCTGTATTCTCTGTATGAGCTAAGTTCTCAAATCCTTCTGGTAATTTGGTGCATGAGTCTCCATGACTCATCCACATGGTTGAACCATTTTCTACATTGGTTAATAAGTCTGTGGGGTCATTTATAGATAAAGAAGCTTTCCCATATTCTCCTCTGGTTGCTCTTTCTACCCCTCCGCCTAACTGTTGCACCATTAGCTGCATCCCATAACATACTCCTAATACAGGAATGCCTAAATTCCAGATTTCTGGGTCACATTTGGGGGCGTTTGCATCATAAACTGAATTTGGTCCACCAGAGAGGATAATTCCTTTAGGATTGAGTTTCCGTAATTGCTCCGCGCTAGTGCGGTATGACAAAACCTCTGAATAAACTTGTGTTTCTCTAATTCTACGGGCGATCAATTCTGAGTATTGTGAACCAAAATCTAGGATAACGAGCATTTGGCGATTGATCTTGTCTACAGGTGAAGTAGGCAAAGTTTCGTTTGTTTTGGGGCTTTGTGGTGTCTGGGTAGTCACTTTTTTGATTCCAAATTTTTTGGTAGAGGTAACAGGTTATTTTGGCTTAACTATTACAGTTTATTTCTGAGAAAATATGATATAATAAAGCCTTTTAATTTTTAGTTACAAGAAAAAAAATATATTCCCATTAATTTATCATATTTTGCTTAAAATTTCAGTTCCGTTCTTACTTTTAACGATAATTTGGCGAGATCCGTCAAACAAGACTGAACCGACCATCACATTTTGCTCACTATGGGTTTTAATATAAGCTTGAGAACGGCGATCGATAGTAGAGGCGATCGCTTCATAACCTTTTTCCACCCAGTTACTCCCTCTGGTTTCATCCCAGTGGCGCAATAATTGCAAAGCTACTTCTGTAGTTGAACTTTGAAAAATCTGCTGTAACTCTTCAGTTTGCAAACCTAATTGAGCTAATGTTGCTGTAAGAATTTCCAAACGGCCATCAGCGAGATGGTGGTGAGTATGAAATATACCCCCTGCAAGTTTTATCAATTTTCCGTGATAACCAAACAACAGAATTGACTTAATTTGTTGTTTTCCTGCTTCTACCAACATTGGCCCTAACCAATTAGCAGTTTTAACTAAATTTTCTGAATTTATGCCCAATTTTTGTGCCAAATCTAAACCATTTTCTCCGACACAAAACACCAAATAATCACAATTTTTTGCCTTACTTGCTAACTCATTTTGAAATGCTGTTAACTGAGAAGGAGCGCTTAAAGGTTGAGAAATCCCCGTAGTTCCCAATAGAGACAAGCCTTCTACCACGCCAAAAGCAGCATTAGAAGTTCTTTGAGCCAATTTTCGCCCTTCAGGTAAGATAACCGTCACTTCTAGAAGCTGTCCTGGTTTAAGATAATGCTGGAGATTTTCTTGAAATAACCTTTTAGAATAGGTATAAATAGCAGGTTTTCCCCCTGCATTAAGCTGTTTACCAATTCCCTCACCACCTTTAATGATTATAGGATCCTCAGTTTCCCTATCTATCAATTCCACCAACCCCCAGATGGGGGTATTGCGAGTGATATCTAAATTATCTCCTGGATCGCTCCTAGTAATTGCTAAAGCCTTGTTTTGAGCAATTAAAGCTACTTGTTCGATGGGAATAGTAACAGTTTGGGGCGGTTCAATTAAATTTAAATCGACAGTTTCCTCTGAGTTATTTTGCAGAAGATGACGCATTGCTGCTACGGCAGCAGCACAAGCAAAAACAGGTAAAGTATATCCAGCACGAGCATGAGAAATGGTCATAATTAATTACTTCTTAAAAATTGTTTAAATTTAGTCCGCGCTAAAAGAAGTCAAGGAAAAATGAAAATTGGGGCTTTTTACAACTGAATAAGATAATTATCAACTGAACTTAATCAAAAGCCCCAATTTTCATTTTTCCTTGATTCATTTCGACGAAGGAATCAAGAAAAAAGAAAAATGCGGCCTTTTTACAAAATCTATAAAATAATTATTAAGGGAACTAACTAAAAGGCCGCATTTTTCTTTTTTCTTGATATTTTCGACGGCGGACTTAGTTTCTGTAGCCGCGATTTTAATCGCCAGGTTTCTTAAATTATCAATGAGAATATTTAACAACATGAATCAAATAGATTATCTGAGAATTAGTTTAATAGATAGGTGTAACTTTAGGTGCAGTTATTGTATGCCAGAAGGGGAAGAACTTAATTATATTTTGCGGCAAGAATTATTAACTCATAGCGAATTATTAACCTTGCTCAAAGAAGTTTTTATACCCCTAGGATTTAGAAAATTTCGGTTAACTGGAGGTGAACCATTATTACGCCCTGGGGTAATAGATTTAGTGAGAGATATTGCTGCTTTACCAGAAACTGCTGATTTAGCCATGACTACTAATGGTTTTTTATTAACTGAAATGGCGCAAAGTTTATATGATGTAGGTTTACGCAGAATTAATATTAGTTTAGACTCACTTGATCCTAAAACATTTGACCAAATTATTGGCAATAGAGGAAAAAGTCGATGGGAACAAACATGGAATGGTATTCTAACAGCATATAAGGTAGGATTTGACCCTTTAAAGTTAAATGTGGTGGTAATTCCTGGGTTTAATGATGGGGAAATATTAGATTTAGCGGGGTTAACTATTGAGCGCAATTGGCACGTTAGATTTATTGAATTTATGCCTATAGGGAATAATAACCTGTTTGGTGAGCGTGCGTGGATTCCTTCAGAAGAATTACGTCAAAAAATTCGACACAAATGGGGGTTAGTGGAGTCAGAGGTGAGAGGAAATGGACCAGCTGATGTGTTTCAAATTCCTGGGGCTAAGGGAACATTAGGATTTATTAGCCAGATGTCAGAGTGTTTTTGCGATCGCTGTAATCGTATGCGTCTCTCTGCTGATGGTTGGTTACGTCCTTGTCTCCTCAATGAAACTGGACAAATTGACCTTAAAAATGCTTTGCGTACTGGAGTTGACACTGGTGAATTAAGGTCAAAAGTAAGCCATTTATTGATGATTAAACCAGAAGTTAACTTTAAACAAAGAGATTCTGGCACTATTTCTGGGGTTTATACTCGTACCATGTCCCAAATTGGTGGTTAATTTTTCTTAACTTTTTGTTGCCAAAAAATTAACAGTAAATTTACTTAATTCTCGTAGAGACTTTTTAGGAAAACGTCTCTACTTTTTGCGGAATTTGTTTTTGTAGCCTTGATTTTAATCGCCCAAGCTAGAGCTAATTTTTTAAGCAGAAATACTTAATTATTTAAGCCCACCAACTAAAAAATCATTTTAACCAAACCTCTAAGTATAATATAAAAACGGGAACAATAAAAGTAGCAAAAGAACAAAACGAGACACAATCATCATCCTGTAACTTCATGAGAGGAGTAAAAAAATGGAAAACAAGAATAAGACTCAAGTAGCCAAAAATGAGGAAAGGGGGGAAGAGGAAGAATTATCTACAAAAAAGTTGCAAGGGGATTGCTCAGAATTAGAAAAACAACTTCAGGAGAAAATAGCAGAATTACAACAACAAACAAAAAGCGCTAATATGCTCAATAGCATTATAACAAAAATACAAAAATCATTAAATTTAGCAACAGTTTTAAATACAATAACAACAGAATTGCGAGAAATACTTGAGTGCGATCGAGTAGTAATTTATCGTTTTAATTCTGATTGGAGTGGAGTAGTTATCGCTGAGTCAGTAAGAGAAGAAAAAGATTCTTTAAAAGGAAAAATAATCCATGATCCCTGTTTTGCTCCTAATTGGATTGAACCATATCAAAATGGTAGAATTAGAGCCATTACAGATATTTATACTGCACAAATGGCTGATTGCCATATAGAACTATTAGAAAAGTTAAATATTAGAGCAAAATTATTAGTGCCTATTATTCTAGAACAAAAATTATGGGGATTAATAACTGCAAGTACGAATGAAAAGCCTAGAGAATGGCAAAAGTGGGAAATAGAGTTATTAGAAAAGTTAGCAACTTCTATAAGCATTGCCATTAGTCAAGCAGAATTATATGAACAAGTTAAAACAGAACTAGACAAACGGAAAAAAACAGAAATTGAGTTGAAAAAAACTAATAAAGCCTTGACTCAAGAGCGGAATTTTTCCCTGGCTATATTAAGTTCAATTGATTGTTTGGTAGTAGTTTTAAATCGAAAAGGGAGGGTTATTAGTTTCAACAAATCATCTGAGATAACAACAGGTTATAGTTTGGCAGAAGTTGAGGGAAAGTGCTTATGGGATGTGTTTTTACAGGGAGAAGAGCAAACAAAGCAAAAAGAAATATTTAAGCAGTGTTTGCAGGGAAAAATCAACCAAAAATATGAAAATAACTGGGTAACCAAAAATGGGAATAAACGGTTGATTTCCTGGTCAAATAATGTGTTAACTAATGGTAAGGGAAAAATCGAGTATGTAATTGCTTATGGGAGGGATATTACTGAAGAAAAAGAAACAGTTAATGCACTAAAAATGGCAGCTTCTCAACAAGAAGTAATTGGGAAATTGGGAAGGTTAGCACTCGAAGATCCAAATTTGGATGTGTTAATGGAGGAAAGTGTAAAGGCGATCGCCGCTACTTTCAAAGTAGAATTAGTTGAAGTTTTGGAACTGCTTTCTAATGCTGCTGCATTTCGTCTCAAAGCTGCTGTGGGTATTAATTCTGGTTGGGTTGGTAAAAAAATTGTCGGTGCTGGAAAGCAGTCAATGGCGGGTTATACACTGTTAAGTGGTAAATCAGTAGTAGTGAAAGATTTGCGTCTTGAAACTCGCTTTGGTGGTTCTCCTTTTTACCATAATCTTGGTATAATTAGTGGGATAAATGTTCTGATTCCAGGAAAAGAAAAGCCTTATGGTGTTTTAGGAGTTAATACCAGAAAACAACGGGAATTTAACTCTAAAGAAGTGAATTTCTTAGAAACAATTGCCAATATTTTGGCTTCAGCAATTGAACGGAAAATTGCTGAAGATGAGTTAAATTGCTTTTTTAATCTTTCGCTCGATATGTTTTGTATTGCGGGAATAGATGGTCATTTTAAACGCATTAATCCCCGTTTTGCAGAAATTACGGGGTATGAAGAAGTTGAGTTATTATCAAAACCTTTTATTGATTTTGTGCATCCAGAAGATGTGAAAGATACACATAAAGAAATGGAAAAGTTAACCATAGGTTTTCCTACTGTTAATTTTGCTAATCGTTATATTTGTGCTGATGGATCTTATCGTTGGTTTTCTTGGATGGCTACTCCCTTTGAAGACGGAAAACTTTATGCAGTAGCTCGTGACATTACTGAACAAATAAAAGCAACAGAAAAACTGCAACAGCAAGCTTTAAAAGAGCGATTGGTAAGTCAAATTGCTTTAGATATTCGACGTAGTTTAAAATTAGAGGAAATTTTAAACACAACCGCCAAGGAAGTGCGAAAATTGCTCGATTGCGATCGCGTGGTTTGTTATAAATTTACTGGGGAAAATGGCATAATTGTTGCTGAGTCTGTGGGGCAAAAATTTACTAAAACATTAGGTAAAACAGTAGAAGATATTTGTTCAATTTGGGGCTGTGATTATCAAGCAAATAATGCTAAAGCAATTGATAATGTGGAGGCTGCTAATTTAGAGTTAAAACATAAAAAAATCCTCGAAAAGTTTGAGGTAAAAGCAAGTTTGTGTGTACCAATTTTAACTGGTGAATGTCCACAAATGTGGGGCTTTTTAATCGCTCATCAGTGTTCTTCTCCGCGTAAATGGCAACCAGAAGAGTTAAAATTACTTGAAGAGTTGGCGGTACAACTTTCTATTGCTATTGGACAATCGCAATTATATCAACAACTTGAAACTGAACTTATGGAGCGTCGCAAAGCAGAAATAGCTTTACGTTTACTCAATGAAGGTTTAGAAATAACAGTTGCTGATCGAACCAAAAGATTAAGTAATATAAATCAACAATTACAGCATAGAATTGTTGATTTAAAACAGGTAGAATATGCCCTAAAACAGCAAAATTTGAAATCAAGACTATTTGCAGAAATCACTCTAAAAATTCGTAATTCACTCCAACTAGAAGATATTCTCCAAACTACTGTAACAGAAGTACAAAAGATTTTAATGGCAGAAAGGGTATTGATGTATAAAATATATCCTGATGGCACTGGATGTGTTTTTATGGAAGAAGTAATAACTCCCTGGAAACCAATGCTTAACATGATATTTGCAGAGGAAGTATTTCCAAAAGAATATCAGCAACTTTATGACTCAGGAATGATAAAAGCGATCGCCGATGTAGAAGCATCTTACCCCATCTCAACTCCCTGTATGTTGGATTTTTCCCATCAATGGGGAATCAAAGCAAAATTAGTTGTTCCTATTTTGCATAATAACCAACTTTGGGGGTTTTTAATTGCTCACCAATGCTCAACTCCTCGTGAGTGGACAGAGTTTGAAATTGAACTTATGCGTCAATTAGCTGATCAAGTAGGAGTTGCTATTTCTCAAGCGCAATTATTAGAAGCACAACAACAAAGTGAGGCACAATTTAGGGCAATTTTTCAACAAGCAGCCGTAGGAATTGCTCAAGCAACTTTAGATGGGAAATTCCTCAAACTAAATCAAAGATTTTGCGAAATTGTTGGTTATTCTCAAGGAGAAATACTTAATACAAAATTTAGTGCAATTACCTATCCCCCTGACTTAGAAGCTGACTTAAATTATTTAAAACAAATCATGGCGGGAGAAATTGAAACCTTCTCAATGGAAAAACGCTACATCCGCAAAAATGGTTCTATAGTTTGGGTCAATTTAACAGTTTCTTTAGTGAGAAAAGCAACAGGAGAACCAGATTATTTTATAGGAGTAATTCAAGATATTAGTAAACAAAAAGCTGCTTTAGCAGAAAGAAAAAGAACAGAAGAAGCTTTACGTTATAGTGAGGAAAGGTTTAGAATTGCCCTGAAAAATTCCCCCATTGTGGTTTTTAATCAGGATCGAAAATTGCGCTATACTTGGATTTATAATTCAGGGTTTGGTATCAAAGCAGAAGCAATAATTGGTAAAACAGATGATGAGATATTTTTACCTGAAAATGCAGCAAAACTGACCAATATAAAAACAAAAGTTCTGAAAACTGGTGTGGGAACCAGGGAAGAAGTTATTATTACTGATAAAAATGACCTGAAATGTTTTGATTTGACAGTAGATCCTTTATTGAATTTAGATGGAGAAATAATCGGGGTTACTTGTGCAGCTTTAGATATAAGCGATCGCAAAAAAGCTGAACTTGCTCTCCAAGAAAGTCAACATTTTATCCAAAGAATAACAGATGCTTCTCCCAACGTTTTGTATATTTATGATTTAATTGAACAACGCAATATTTACTGTAATCGCACAATAGCCACAAATTTAGGTTATACTGCTTCTGAAATTAAAACAATGGGGGCGGAAATTTTACCTCAATTAATGCACCCCGAAGACTTAGCAAAAATCCCCCAACATTACCAACGATTTGAAACCGCCAGTGATAACGATATTTTTGAGATAGAATATCGCATGGGAGATATTAATGGAAATTGGCACTGGTTTGTTAGTCGTGATGTGTTATTTTCTCGCACTCTTGAAGGTTTACCAAAACAAATTTTAGGAGCTGCATCAGACATTACTCAATCCAAACAAGCAGAGTTAGAAAGACGCATTGCTAGTGAAAGGTTAAAATATTTACTAGCTTCTAGTCCTGGTGTGCTTTATAGTTGTGAAGCAAAGGGTGATTATCAAGCAACTTTTGTCAGCGATAATGCTTATAATTTGTTTGGTTATGACCAATCAGAATTGAAAAAACCAGGGTTTTGGAAAAGTCATATTCACCCAGAAGATTTGCCTAAAATATTTAAGCTTGGTTTAAAATCTCTATTTCAAAAAGGTTATTATAGTCATGAATATCGCTTTCAACATAAAGATGGGAGTTATCGTTGGATTTATGATCAATTAAAATTAGTTAGGGATGAAATGGGAAACGCCTTAGAAATTATTGGTTATTGGATCGATATAAGCGATCGCAAAGCAGTTGAACAAAAACTTACTTCTACAACTTTAAGATTAGCAACACTACTGGAAAATCTCCAATTAGGGGTATTAGTCAAAGATGAATTAGACAAGGTTGTATTAATTAATCAAAGCTTTTGCGATCTTTTTAATATTAACACTTTGCCTTCAGAGCTTATTGGGACTAATTTTTCTGAATTTCCCGCACAAATTGGTGAATTTACAAAAGAAATTGTTTGTACAACAGAGACCAATAATGAAGAAATTATTCTGGCTGATGGTAGAATACTTGAACGAGATTATGTACCAATTATGGTAGCCAATAAATATCAGGGACATTTATGGATGTATCGCGATATTAGCGAACGCAAAAATTATGAGCTGCAACTGAAAAATTCCCTAAAAGAAAAAGAAATGTTACTCAAAGAAATTCACCACAGAGTCAAAAACAATTTGTTGGTTGTTTCCAATCTTTTGGAATTTCAAGCAGACTATACTGAGGATCCTGCAATTATTCAACTCCTTCAAGATAGTCAAAATCGTATTTACTCAATGGCATTAATTCACGAAAAATTATACCGTTCTACCAACTTAGCTAAAATCAACTTTGGAGAATATTTACAAGACTTAGTAGATAACTTATTTGACTCCTATAAAGTTTGGGATCAACAAATTCAATTTGAATTAGATCTCGACCCAATTTTCCTCAATATTGAAACCGCCCATCCCTGTAGTTTAGTAGTAAATGAATTGCTTTCTAATGCTTTAAAACACGCTTTTCCTGGACGAAGGAGTGGTAAAATATGGATAGCACTATCTGAGAGAGAAAATCAGGAAATTACCCTAACTGTTAAAGATAATGGTATAGGTTTCCCTGAAGCTTTAGACTTCCGTAATACCGAATCATTAGGTATGGAATTAGTTTGTACTCTAACAGAACAATTAGAAGGTACAATTGAACTAAAAAGAGAAAAAGGTACTTGTTTTGAGTTAACTTTTACAGAACTCCAATATAGTCAAAGGTTTTAAAAAAATGACACAGAAAATTTTAATTGTTGAAGATGAATTATTAATTGCCAAAGGTTTAGCCCGCAAACTTGAAAAAATGGGTTATAAAGTAGTTGATATTGTTTCTTCTGGAGCAAAAGCCATTGAAAAAACAGCAGAAACTCAACCTGATATTATTTTAATGGATATTGTTATTAAAGGGGAAATAGACGGCATAACCACAGCAGAAAAAATTAGAGAAAAATATAATATTCCCATTATTTATATCACCGCTTATGCAGACGATCAAACCTTAGAAAGAGCACAAATAACTGGTTCTTATGGTTATATTCTTAAACCTTTTAAAGAAAGAGAATTACACGCAACTATTAAAATGGCATTAAACAAACATCAAGAATTTATGAAAACAATAGCCTCTAATCAAGAAAAATCTCGTTATTTATCCATCGCTGCCCATGATTTACGCAATCCTTTAACTACTATTCTTGGCTCTTCAGAATTATTAAGAGATTATAGTCATAAATTATCTCCAGAAAAGAAAAAACAATATTTTGACAACATTAGCCAAGCAGCAGCTAATATGAATCAAGCGTTAGAAGAGTTATTATTAATTAGTAAAGCAGAAGATGGAAAGCTTACTTTTGCTCCAGAAGCAATTGATATAGTAGAATTTTTTGGCAATGTAGTCAAACCTTTTCAGGTTACACTATATACCGAACATAACCTCATCTTTCTCTGTCAACATCAATCTTATCAAACAGTTGTTGATCGCAATATTTTACATCATATTTTAATTAACTTACTCTCCAATGCCATCAAATATTCACCCGATGGCGGCAAAATAATGTTAGAACTTATTTGTGAAGAAGATCAAATTTATTTTACTGTCCAAGATGAAGGTATTGGCATACCAGAAAAATACCTCACATCTCAATTATTTAAAGTATTTGAACGCGCTCATAATGTAGGTTTAATTAAAGGTACAGGCTTAGGTTTATCTATTGTTAAACAAGAAGTAGAATTACATGGTGGAACCATCGAAGTTGAAAGTGAAGAAGGAAAGGGAACTACAGTAAAAGTAACCATTCCTTGTCATTTCACTGATCAGTGATCAGTGATCAGTATCTCTGCCTTAAGTCAGAGGCAAGAAAATAGGATATAGTTTGATTTTTTCCTCTTAAAAGAGAAAGCTTGAAACCTATTTTTCTTGGTCACTAGTAATAGATACTTACTTGCTCTGGTTATAGAAGTTTTTTCCCAATAAATAAGTTTATAAACCGCACTGAGAAAGTCGAGAAGCTAAAGCCAAAAAACCATTACTACTCCCTTCCCAACCACCAATAAACCAAACCTGACTATCTCCCATTACTGGTAAATGACCTGGTGGCGCTTGCTCACTGAAATTTAATTGATCATAAGATAACCAAGACCCATTAAAACACCAACCAACTGTCTCAGCAAAAATTTGCCAGCGTTGTTGATTTAAAAACTTTGTTCCTCCCATGCTTTGATAAATCTGTTTCTGAAGTTTTAAACTAAAACGTCCCTCACTTGCTTTTTCCCAAAGCTGATCTATTTTGATTAAGTCAGCATTTGGTATTTTGGGAAAGTCTTCTAGAGTTAGATAGCCTTTAGCTTCTTGTTGCGCTATTTTAATCATAATTTTGGCTGTTTTTTCATCAGCTTCAAACCATTTTTTCTCCGCAAGTAATTGTTCTAAAATGCTATAATCTATAGGAGAATTAGGGAGAATAATATCTTGATTTTCTCTGGTTTCTTCAGCAACTAATTTATTATTTATTTCAAGGTGTGAGTTAGTTTGTAAAAGTTCAATGATTTTCTCTTGCTGCTGTTGAATTTTTTCAAATTCAGCTTTAAGCTCATTTCTCTCGTCAGTAACATTATTTAATTGTGAGCTAATTTGATTAAGTAAAGTTTCAATAGATAACGCTGGCTTTTCTTTTTCGTGTTCCATAAAATTATTGGTTAAAATATAAAATATAGTTATTAGTTTAGCAAGTGATTAAATACCTAAAAAAAATTTAGGAGGTAGATAAATAATTGAATAATAACTCAGAAAAATGGCGAGAATTAGTAAAAAAAGAAAGAGCGATCGCCGTCATTCGCTCTCCCCAGTTTAGCGTTGGTTTAGCCATCGCTAAAGCAGTAGCAGAAGGAGGGATTAAAATCATTGAGATAACTTGGAATAGTGATAAACCAGGAGAATTAATTACTAAACTGAGAAATAAATTACCAGAAATTAATATTGGGGTAGGTACTATTTTAAATCATTACCAGCTAAAAGAAGCGATTGATTGTGGGGCACAATTTATTTTTTGTCCCCATGTTAACCAAGAGCTAATTAAAACAGCAAATACTGTTAATATTCCCATTATCCCAGGAGCCCTCACACCCACAGAAATTGTTACAGCATGGCAAGCAGGGGCAACTTGTGTGAAAGTATTTCCCATATCAGCTATGGGAGGAGTAAGTTATATTAAAAGTCTTCAAGGGCCATTGGGGGAAATACCTCTTATTCCTACAGGAGGTGTTACCGCAGATAATGCCAGAGAGTTGATCGAAGCTGGAGCTTGTGGGGTGGGGCTTTCCAGTGAATTATTCCCTAAAGATATGGTAGCAGGAGAAAATTGGCAGGCGATCGCCGAAAGAACAGCAACTTTCAAACAAAGCTTATTATTAAAGAGCTGAAGCTTTTATCAAAAAGTCTACTGGACATTTCTAGTGCCAATAATAGCAGTAGCAACCCCCAACAATAAAACCAACCCACCCAAAAATACCAAAGAAGAGGGAACCTCTCCAAATATTAGCCAACCGAGGAAACTAGCGCCCACAGGTTCAAATAAAATCGCCAAAGTTACAACAGTAGGTGAAAGCCAACGCACCGCCCAGTTAAAGCTAGTATGGCCAATTAACTGGGAAAAAACAGCCATTAAAAAAATGTAGAGATAGACAACTTGAGGGTAGCCGAAGTAACTGGTACCAAATAAGGGGGGAAGGGGTAAAAGGAGTAAAGCAGCGGTAGGATATATAATAAAAATGTAGTTACCAATGCTTAAACCTCGGCGTTGAGCTTCTCGCCCAAAAAGAAAATAAAGACTTACTATCACACTACCCAACAAAGCTAACATATCTCCCAACAAAGGATTACTGTACCCGCCATCACTTCCCTTATCTGCGAAAGCAATTAAAATTCCACCACTGAGGGCTACAGCAATACCAGCAACTGTCATTTTGGTGGGTTTTTCCTTAAACCAAAGCCAGGAAAACAGAGTAATCCAGATAGGGTTAGTAGTAACTAAAGTAGTAGATGCGGCAATACTTGTAAAAGATAGAGAAGTGATCCAGAAAGCAAAATGAAGAGCCAGAGATACTCCTGCTCCAATGGCATAATAATAAGCAGAAGGAGAGACATTTTGAAAAGATAAACGAGAGTGAGAAAATAATCTCCCTATTCCCAGAAGAAGAGCGGCGATGGTGAGACGGGTAGCGGCGATAAAAAGACTAAAACCCACTCCTCGCACACCTGTAGCTTCAATGGAGAGGCGAATAAAAATTGCTGTGGAGGCAATTGCAAGTACGCCAATGGTTAATATTATGCTTACTTGCCATTGTTTTGGTTTCATGGATAATGGTTAATTAATAATTAATAATTTTACTGAATATATATATGTCTGAGTTACCACCTTTAAATACAGAAACCATCTGGGCAATTATTAATGAAGAAATTGATGATGCCACAGTAAATCAGCTAGTTTGGCATTATTTAGGGTATCGTTACGATGCTTTTACGCAAAAGTGGGATATTAGCAATGTGTCAGAAGATTGGCTTCAAGAATACCCAGAGCCACCTGATTTTATCGCTAACCGTCCGCCTACTGTCAAGCTTACTCGCTCTATTCCCAAAGAAAATAAACAACTTTTAAAGGCAAAATTGGGGTTTAAGGGTTATAAAATAGGGGAATTTGGGCCTAGACAAACTCGTCGCGCTACAGCAGCTAATTGGTTGTTGAGTTATTTGGAGCAAAACCAATAAAAGATGTCTGGTAATGCTTATGACTGGATTGATAAATCTTTAGCTACTATTCACCGCGCTAACTGGTATCGCTCAGTGCAAACTATTCAGGGGCGTGGTGGGGCAGTTGTGGAGTTGGATGGGCAAAAATTAATTAATTTTGCCAGTAATGATTATTTGGGGTTAGCTGGGGATGAAAGACTTATTCAAGCTGCCATCGCCGCTACTAAAGAATATGGCACTGGGAGTACAGGGTCAAGATTACTGAGCGGACATCGAGAAATACATAGAGAATTGGAAAAAGCGATCGCCGCTTTCAAACAAACAGAAGATGCGCTGGTATTTAGTAGTGGTTATTTGGCAAATTTAGGAGCGATCGCCGCTTTAGTTAATCATCGCGATTTAATTTTTTCTGATCAATATAACCACTCCAGTCTAAAAAATGGATCTCAACTCAGTGGTGCAAAAGTGATTAACTTTGCCCACTGTAACCTTGAGGAATTACAAAATCTACTTAATCAACATCGTGCTCAATATCGCCGTTGTTTAATTATCAGTGATTCTGTATTTAGCATGGATGGTGATTTATGTCAACTGCCAGGATTAATTAATTTAGCAGCAAATTTTGAGTGTATGCTTTTGGTAGATGAAGCTCATGCTACTGGAGTTTTAGGGGAAACTGGGGCTGGTTGTGTAGAGCATTTTGGTTGCACTGGAGAGGAGATCATTCAAGTTGGTACTTTGAGTAAAGCTTTAGGGAGTTTGGGGGGTTATGTAGCAGGAAGTGCCCAGTTAATTGATTTTTTGCGCAACCGTGCTCCTACTTGGATTTATACAACAGGTTTATCACCTGGAGATACTGCCGCAGCTTTAGCAGCAATAGAAATAGTTAAAACAGAACCACAAAGACGAAAAAAGTTATGGGAAAATGTTAAATTATTGCAAAAAGGATTAGCTGAATTAAACATTTTACCATCAGAATCACCAATTATTTGTTTAGGATTAGACAATGCAAAAAAAGCATTAATAATAGCAAAAAAACTCAAAGAAAAAGGGATTTTTGCACCAGCTATTCGTCCACCAACAGTACCTAGCAGTCGCCTGCGCTTTTCTGTCATGGCAACCCATTCACCTGAGCAAATTGAGCAATTAGTAAAAGTTATTCAGCAAATTTAGTTAACTTTATTAAAGAAAAAATTAAGCTAAAAATTTAAGCTAAATTATGGTATAATGAATCAGTGAAAACTTAACAGTGTTAATTGCTGTTAAGTAGATAAAATATAGAGCAAATAGCTATAGCATTCCTAAATCAGTTGTGATATAGACAAGGGGTTTAAACCCCTTGTTCACGGGATCAAGTGTATTTTAAATTATCACAACTAAAATAGGATTGCTATAGAAATAATAGCTTATAGCGTTTCTCTTAGTTTCGAGGTACGGACTTGGGGCGGTAGTCTCCAAGTATAACAAAAGTAAACCGTACCTCACTACTATGATAATTGCTATAGAAAAAATAATAACTTAAACTCAAAGAATGTATTAATGTAAATGACAGTACATGTATCATGAACCAGTATGATTATAAAAATAATTGGAGAAATTTATGAATAGCACTAAACAAAAAGTCCAAACTATGTTAAACAAATTACCAGATGATTGTTCAATTGAAGATATTCAGTATCATTTATATGTACTGGAGAAAGTGCGTCAGGGTTTAACAACATCTGAGCCTAAAGAGAAAATAACTCAAGAGGAGGTCGAAGGACTTTTAAGTAAATGGCTTATCGAATAATCTGGTCATCACAAGCGGTTGACGATGTAGACAACATAGCTACTTACATAGCTCGTGACTCGCCTTCTTATGCAGCGGCGGTGGTCAAAAAAATCCTCGATACAGTTCGCTCTTTAAAAGAGTATCCAAAGGCAGGGCGAACGGTAATAGAGTTAGCGGAGGAGAACATTAAAGAACAATTTGCCTACAGCTATCGCATAATCTATCAAACTCAGGGAGATACAATAACCATCGCCGCTGTAATTCATGGGAAGAGATTATTAGACTTAGGTGTGTAATTCACAACAAGTTCCATAACAGGGGAGAAAAAAATAACGGGCGAGTCTGGATCAAGGAGTTTTTTTCTTTAACACTTTTTCCACAGAGTGGGCATCTAAAGGTTTAGAGAAAAAATAACCTTGACCAAACTCACACCCTAACTCTCTCAAGTGTTCAAATTGTTTGGCTGTTTCGATGCCTTCGGCGATCGCCTTGAGCTTCAGTTGATGAGCCAGGGTGAGAATAGTCTGAATAATCTCTGAATTTTCCCCATGATTACCAATTCTACTGATAAAAGAGCGGTCAATTTTTAAATTATTTACAGGAAATTTATGGAGGTAACTTAAAGAAGAATAACCACAGCCAAAGTCATCAATACTTAAAGTGATTTTGCGCATTCTCATTTGCAGGAGCACTCTTGTTGCCAGATCTGGGTTTTCCATAATGGCACTTTCGGTAATTTCGAGGTTTAATCTCGAACCATCTAATAAGTTTTGGGCAAGAGTTTTGTCAATTTCATCGAGGAGATGGGAAGCAGAAAACTGCTTCACAGAAAGATTAACGCTCATTGTCAACTCAGGGCTAATTAAACCTTGATCTTGCCAATTTCTCAGTTGAGAAAGCGCTTGATTTAATACCCAGATACCGATGTCAACAATTAAACCTGTTTCCTCTGTTTTGGGAATAAAGTGGACAGGAGAGATCAAACCTTTTTCACGATGCTGCCAACGTAAAAGCGCCTCAAAACTGATGATTTTACCAGTGTTTAAGCAAATAATTGGTTGGTAAAATAAAACAAATTCATCGAGTTCCATGGCTTGGCGCAAATTTGTCTCTAACTTAAATATACCCAAACTACGTTGGTGCATAGTTTGGTCAAATACAGTGTAACGACCTTTACCTAATTCTTTTGAGCGATACATTGCTGTATCAGCATCCCGCAAAATTTGATCCGCTTGTTGATAATTTTTTGTCCCTAAAACTATGCCAATACTTGCATTGATATATAAATCATGTTCTCCTAAACTAAAGGGTTTTTCCAAGGATTTGTTGATTTGAGAGGCGATCGCTTCTGCTTCTTGAATATCTTTAATATTGTCCAACAGAATGGTAAATTCATCCCCTCCAAAACGAGCTATTACATCTTTTAATTGCAGACATGATTCTAAACGAGTAGCCACAGCTACTAATAATTGATCCCCGATCAAATGACCTAAAGAATCATTAACTACTTTAAAGCGATCGCAGTCGAGAAACAACACAGCAAACAAGCA
>Ga0209594_1000296_pt1 | contig 34348 bp, 44 predicted proteins | sample AshMeaCrysSpring_FD_184126 | JGI IMG/M metagenome (GOLD analysis project Ga0209594, IMG submission 184126) | Groundwater microbial communities from Big Spring, Nevada to study Microbial Dark Matter (Phase II) - Ash Meadows Crystal Spring... | ecosystem: Environmental > Aquatic > Deep subsurface... | reverse complement strand
CCTGAAGCTCATCACGGCGGATGCGCGGGCGCGCCGCGCGCGTGACATGGCGGCGCAGGGGCTGACGAACAGCCAGATCGCGGGCAGCCTTGGCCTCACGCGCTCCGGCGTCAAGCGGCTCCTGAATTCCGGCGCACCTTCGCCCCGCCCCATGGGCCGCAAGGGGCGCGAGGCCGACCCCCGTCAGATCAATATCGAGGATTTCCTGAAATCTGACGCGTCCCGCTGAGAGGACGACTAACAGCTATTGATCTGCTAACCAACGCTACCATACGCTAACCAACGGTGAGGCGCATGGCAGACTACGCACCGACTAGGGAGGCATGCCGAAGGCTTGGCATGCACCCGAATACCCTGAGAAGGCTTGCGGATAATGGACAGATTGGACACATTCGGACAGGGAGCGGCCAACGTCGATACGACATCGATGGTTATCTTGGCGCATCCGCTGCCGCGCGTGTCGTCTGCTATTGCCGAGTCTCAAGCCCCAAGCAAAAAGACGACCTCGCGCGTCAGGTCGCGTTCATGCGAGAAAGGTTCGCCGAAGCAGAAGTCGTCGAGGACTGCGGTTCGGGCCTCAATTTCAAAAGGCGCGGACTGCGTTCCCTATTGGACAGATCAATGCGCGGAGAGAAGCTCCGCGTTGTGGTTGCCCACAAAGACCGACTGGCTCGCTTCGGCTTCGAGCTTATCCGCTACGTCATCGAGCGGTCGGGCGGCGAGGTTGTGGTTCTCGATGACCTCGCTCAAAGCCCAGAGCGAGAACTCGTTGAAGATCTCGTTGCAATCGTCCACGTCTTCTCCTGCCGCCTCAACGGGCGTCGAAGTTACAAGGGCAAGGGCCAATCGGCTCTATCCGACGGCGGCACAGCGGCAGTTGTTCAAGAGCTGGATCGGCTGCGCGAGGTTTGTCTACAACAAAACCGTGGAGCACCTGCGCGCTCCGGGGACGCGGGCGGACTGGAAGGCGATCAAGGGTGAGATTCTTGCCGCCCTGCCGGAGTGGGCAGGCGCAATGCCCTACCAGATCAAAAGCATAGCGATCAAAGACGCATGCGATGCGGTGAAGGCCGCGAAGCGTAGATACCGCGAGACCGGGAAAATCTGCGAAGTCAAGTTCAAGTCCCGGCGCGACGCGCGGCAGTCCTGTTACATCCCCGGCAGCGCGATACGCGGTGCCGGTATCTACCACACGATCTCCGGCAACGGTCTTCGATATGCCGAACCGTTGCCGGAGCCCAGGAAATTCGAAGCGGGCAAGCTCGTGCAGAACGATGCGCGGCTCGTCTTTGAATACGGTCGTTGGACGATCAACATCCCGGAAAAGATCACGATCAATCAGCCCGAGAACCAAGGGCGGATCGTGGCGATTGACCCCGGAGTGCGGACGTTCGCGACCTGTTTCAGCCTTGACGAATGCGTGCGGATTGGCGAAGGCTCGTTCGCCCGCATCGTCAGGCTGGCGCACCACCTCGACGACCTTTTCTCTCGCCTCGATCCGAAGTGTAAGATCGGCAACGTCGGAGCAAGGCGCAGGCACCGCATGCGAGAAGCGGCAAGCCGCATGCGGGCCAAGATCAGGGATCTCGTGGATGATCTACATTGGCAGACGATTTCTCGTCTGCTGGATCGATACGACGTGATCCTGCTGCCGACATTTGAGACGTCGCAGATGGTAACTCGCGCGACACGGAGAATTCGGAAGAAGTCCGTCCGTGCGATGCTTACTTTGGCTCACTATCGTTTTGCCCAACGCCTCAAATGGAAAGCCGAAGCGCTTGGAAAGTCAGTGATCAGCGTCAACGAAGCCTACACTTCGAAGACGGTGAGTTGGACTGGCGAAGTGATTGCCAATCTTGGCGGTCGCAAGTCGATCACGCGCAACGGCGTCACGGTCAATCGCGACGACAACGGCGCACGAGGCATTTTGCTTCGTGCTTTGGAAGATTTCCCTGATCTCCTGAAAACGGAGATTTGCACTTGTTAACGATTGTTAACGAAAAAAGATCGGAAGTCTTGTGCGCGGCCCTCACGGCCCGCAACGAGCGGATCGCTGCCCTGCGCCGCGAACTCACCACCATCGCCACAGGCCGCGCCTCGTTTCACAACCTGACGGTGGAGGCCGCGTGATGCGTGATCCTGCCCCGGTTGACCCGCGCATCGCCGATATGCCCGAATGCATCCGCCCGGTGGCCGAGCATCTCGGCTATGGTGTTGCGCGTGCGCTGGTTGATAATTTCCCCGGTTATGAGCTTTATATCCCGCATAAAATGCGGCCCGGCCATGTTCTTGAGGCGTTGGGGGCGGATGCGGAGCGGCTTTGCACCGATTTCGGCGGCACGAAGATCGATGTGCCCCTGAAGCTCATCACGGCGGATGCGCGGGCGCGCCGCGCGCGTGACATGGCGGCGCAGGGGCTGACGAACAGCCAGATCGCGGGCAGCCTTGGCCTCACGCGCTCCGGCGTCAAGCGCCTCCTGAATTCCGGCGCGCCTTCGCCCCGCCCCATGGGCCGCAAGGGGCGCGAGGCCGACCCCCGTCAGATCAATATCGAGGATTTCCTGAAATCTGACGCGTCCCGCTGAGAGTTTTTGTGGTTTCCGGCGGTGCATCGCCCCGCCAAAAAGCGCCGCGCGCGCGCGTAATGTGCCTCACCGCCATTGATTTGCCGAGGCCCCCATGAGCACGAAAGACGATATCCGCGCCAAGTCCTTGAAGCGCGTGCCGCACCTCACCAACTGGGTTTTGCCGCCCTGGATGGTCAAAGCCATGGCCGAACTCGGTGAAACCGAGGTTGCGGGCAAGGGCAGCAACCCGCGCATTCTCGACTATCGCAAAATCGCGGCTCTCCCCTTTGAGGGCGAGGATGGCGTGGTGCCCTGGTGCGCCATTTTCATCAACGCGATGCTGGCCGGGGCGGGCATTACCGGCTCGCAATCCGCCATGGCGCGCAGCTTTGCGATTTCGGGGGCTTTCGAACGGCTCGATGCGCCGATGGTTGGCTGCATCACCGTCATTTCCTCCTCGCGCGGGCCAGCTTCGGGCCATGTGTTTTTCTATGCGGGCGAGAATGGCATCATGTTCGCCGGGCTCGGCGGCAACCAGAGCGATGCCGTGAGCGTGGATTTCTTCCAGAAAAGCAGGCTCGTGGGCCATTTCTGGCCGCGCGGCGTGGCAAAACTGCCCCCGCCGTTCGACAAGCCCGTGCGCCTCGCGCGCCCGCTGCTGCCGCATGAGAAGCGCGCGCTTGCCGGTGGAAACGAGGTGCGTGATGCGTGAGGGCGCGGTTTTGCAGAAACCCACCTATTCCACCACCAAACAGGCGCTTGGCTGGTCGCTCGTTCTCGGCTGGGTCGTGCTGCTTGCTCTCACCGGGGGCGCGTTGGCAGGCCAGCGCCTCGCCATCGAGATGGCCTGGGTGATGGCACCGAGCATGGTGGCGCTCATCGCCGCCATTCTCGGCATTCACCGCGCCTTCGGCTCGATGGATATGCGCACCATGGCGCTGAAATCACCGGCACAGCCCGGCCCGCGCCTGAAATGGCCGCCGCCGGAGCCGCATCGTGAGGAGGCGCAGCCATGATCGCCCTTTTCGCTCCGCTTCTGCGCAAGTTCGTGAAACCCGCCGTTATTCTGGTGGTGGTCGCCGGTTTGTTGTTCGAAATCAACGCATTGTTCGAAGCCCGCATCGCGCGGGAAAAGGCGGCGCGTGATACCTTCTGGCAGGCCGCGATCATGCGCGCGAATGCCGAGGCCGAGGCGGAGCGCACCCGCCGCGACCGCGAAACCGCCACGATGTCGCGCGCGGCGGAGGCTGAAATCACCGCCCTGCGCGACACCCTGCTCGATATGGAGAGAAAGAATGCAGCCCTGCCGAATGGCGGCAATTGCGGCCTTGATGCTGGCCGTGCCCGCCTGCTCAACGCCCGCTGAGCCCGTCATCCGCACGGTGCTGGCGGCCCCCGCCGTGGCGGATGCCGCGCGCGTGCCGTGCCGCGCGCCCGTGCGGGTGCCCGAGCGCGCCGTTTCCTCCCGCGAGGTGGCGAGCCTGTGGGGCGGCGACCGTGCCGCCCTGCGCGAATGCGAAACCCGGCGCAAAGCCGCACTTGGAGCATCGCATGAGTGACGCAGTGGATCTTGCCGAAGAACGGCTCGATGCCGAGCGCGCCCTGCTCGGCCATGCCCTTGCGCATCGCCTCCGCCCCTCCGGCGCGGTGGAATGCGAGGATTGCGGCTGCGACATCCCCGCCGCGCGCCGCAAGGCCGCGCCTTTCGCAACGCGCTGCGTTGCGTGCCAGGAACAGTCTGAAAGGATGAGGCTATGAGCATGCCGTCAGAAATCATCGAGAGGCTGACACGGGTCGAAACCATCCAGCAGGGTCAAACCGAGATCCTCAACAAGATGGACGGCAAACTCGACAAGCTCGACGAGCGCATGCGCGATGCCGAGACGCGCGCCGCCTCTTTCGGTTCTCTGGCTGGCGGCATCACCTCCGTTGCTGTTGCCCTCATCATCAGCAAGCTCTCCGGGAAAAACTGACCATGGCGCATGATGGAGACAAGAAGCGCGATGCGCGCCGCCGCTATGTGCGCGAACGGCAGGGCTTGCCGATGATCGCGCTGGCAACAGGCATTCCGGAGCGCACCATCGCGCGCTGGAAGGCCGAGGCAAAAGCCGATGGCGATGACTGGGAGGCCTCGCGCGCGGCAAATACCATTTCCGGCGATGGCCTTGATGCCGTGCTGATCGAGGTGATCGAGGATTATATCGTCCAGCACCGCGCCGCGATCGAGGATCTCAAAACCGAAAAGGGGCTTTCGGCGATCGACCGCGCGAAAACCATTGCCAGCCTGTCAGACAGCTTCACGAAAATGATTTCCGCTTCCGGCAAGGTTTCGCCGAAAATCTCCGAACTTGGCATCGCGATGGATGTTCTGACGCGGCTTGGCGACTTTATCGGGCGCACACGGCCTGATCTCGCCCCCGCCCTGCTTGAGGTGCTCGAACCCTTTGGCGAAGCGCTGAGCCAGAGCTACGGGTGAGGCATGAGCGCGCTCGCCCCCGGTTATGATGTCAAGAAGGCCATCAGCAAGGCAGGTTTCTCGAAAGCCGTGCAGGCCTTGCAGGCCTCCTTGCGCAGCCGCATCGAGGTGGAGGTTGCGGGCTTTCCGGCTGATGGTGCGGCGCAGAAAAGCCGCATCGAACAGGTGATGGCGCAGGACGGGTTCGAGTTTTTTGCCCGCACCTATTTTCCGCATTACATCAAGGCCCCCTCCTCGCGCCTTCACAGGCATCTTTATGCCGATTTGCCGGGCATGCTGACCAGGCCCGCGACGGCAGGGCGCGAAGGGCACAGGAAACTGACGATTGCCCCGCGCGGGGCGGCAAAATCCACCATTGCCAGCCAGATTTTCCCGATCTGGTGCGCGTTGCGGCAAGCCAAGCGCTTCGTGGTGGTGGTGATGGACACCTATGAGCAGGCGGCCCTGATGGTCGAGGCCATCAAGGTCGAACTCGAAAGCAACCCGCGCCTTGCCTATGATTTCCCTGGCTTTGCGGGTGCCGGGCGGCGCTGGCGCGAGGGCGAGATCGTGACCCGCAACGAGGTGATGATTCTGGGCGCAGGTGCGCGCCAGAAATTGCGCGGCAAGCGCTTCGGGCCTTATCGGCCTGATCTCGTGCTGCTCGATGATATCGAGAACGACGAGAACGTGCTCTCGCCCGAATACCGCAACAAGCTGGAAAGCTGGGTTCTCAAAACCATCTTCGAGCTTGGCCCGCCCGATGGCTCGATGGATCTCGTCATCGTCGGCACAGTGCTGCATTATGACAGCGTGCTCGTCCGGCTTTCGCGCAAGCCGGGCATGGATGTCACGCATATGCGGGCCGTGATCACCTTCCCGGATCGGATGGATTTATGGGATCAATGGCAGGAAATCTTCCTCAATGTCGATGAGGAGGAAGCGCGGGGCTTTTACGAGGCGAACCGCGAAGAGATGGATCTTGGCGCGGTGGTCAACTGGCCGGAGGTGGAGCCGCTTTATGCCCTGATGGTCAAGCGCGCCACGAGCGAAACCGCCTTCATGAGCGAGAAGCAGGGTGAGCCTGTCAGCGAGAATTCGCCGTTCCGCGCGATCAGTTTCTGGGTGGTGAAGGTGCCGAAATTGATCTATTTCGGCGCTGTTGATCCGTCTCTGGGCCGTCGCGGCACGCATGGCGACCCCTCGGCCATCCTGATCGGCGGGTTCAACCCGCTGAACGGCGTGCTCGATGTTGTGGAGGCCTCGATCCGCCGTCGCCTGCCGGATGTCATCATCGAGGACACCATCGCCATGGCGCGGGAATACAAGCCGACGCTCTGGTTCATCGAGGCGGTGCAGTTTCAGGAATTTTTGCGCACCGAACTCATGAAGCGCGCCGTGTTGCAGGAGGTAGCGCTGCCTGCCATCCCCATCACCCCGAACACCGACAAGGCCTTGCGCATCGAGCGGTTGCAGCCCCCGCTCGCGGCGGGTTTGATCCGCCTGCATGCCAGCCAGACCAGCCTGCTTGAGCAGCTGCGGCAATGGCCCTCCGGCGCGCATGATGACGGGCCGGACGCGCTCGAAATGCTCTGGTCTGGCGCTGTGAAATATGGCGGGCGCGCGATGACCGGCAATGAGCAGATCCAGACGGCACCAGGCGAGCGTTCAAGCCCCTTTATGGGATATTAGAGCATGTTGCGCAAAAGTGGACACCGGTTTTGCGTAACAACATGCGAAAAAATAAAAGAAAAGAGTGCTTTTGCCGTTCTTGTCACACGAAAACGACTTTGAGGATCAAGACCCATGGCTGATGCACCCAAATCGCTCCCGCCCATTGCGAAAACACTTATCGCAACCGTCAGCAATGACATCACCATCCCGTATTACACGGATATCCTGCAGCCGCTTGATGATACGCTGATCGCCCGTGGCGGCGGTGGAGGCCTCAAAATCTACGACACCGTGGCGCGTGATGCCCATGCCTATGCCGTGCTCCAGAAACGCAAAATGGGGCTTGTGGCGCGTGCATGGGTGGTTGAACCGGCATCGAGCGATGCAAAGGACGTCAAGGCCGCGCAGATGGTGGAAGAACGGCTCAAGCGGCTGAACTTTGACCAGATCTGCCTTGATCTTCTCGATGCCACGCTGAAAGGCTTTGCGGTTACCGAGATCATCTGGGAAAACCAGCCGGATGGCGTGGGGATCAAGGCGACAAAAACGCATGACCAGCGCCGCTTCGCCTTTGATTTCGACTTCAGGCTCCGCCTTCTCACGCGCACAGACCCCGTGAAGGGGATCGAGCTGCCCGAACGCAAATTCGTCGTTCACCGCTTCGGGGTTGTCGGGAACAACGCCTATGGTCTGGGCCTTGGCTCAAAATTGTTCTGGCCGGTGCTGTTCAAGCGCGAGGGGATCGCCTTCTGGCTGACGTTTCTGGAAAAATTCGCCTCCCCCACCCCTGTCGGCAAATACCCCGAAGGCTCTCTGCCCGAAAATCAACGCGCGCTCCTTGCAGCGCTGAAGGATATGGTGAGCAAGGGCGCGGCGGTCGTGCCGCTGGGGTCTGAAATCGAGCTGCTGGAAGCCAAGCGCGGCGGCACGGCCAGCTATGAGGAATGGTGCCGGTATTGGGATCAGCAGATGAGCCTCTGCGTTTTCGGCTCGACGCTGGCAACCAATATCGATGGTGCCGGTTCGCGTGCCGCCTCCGAAACGCACCGCGACGTCGAGGAGCAGATCATCGATGCGGATGCCGACCTGCTCGGCTCCACCTTGCGCGAAACCCTGTGCCAGTGGCTGATTGATTTCAACATGCCGGGGGCAAACCCGCCGCTGATCCGCCGCCCGCGCCCGAAAGACGAAAGCCTGCACGAGGATCTGCGCGCCAAGCGTGTCAAGAATGCCTCTGACGAGCTTGCCCTGATGCGCTCGGCCCTTTCAGGGAGCGGGGCAAGGTTTGTCGAGGCGGCACAGGCGCATATCGATGCAGGGCTGTTGCCGGAAGTCGAGCCGGATGTGCTGAAAAGCCTCGCACCCTATTTTGATGCCAGCCTGCGGGAAAAACAGGCGCAGGATGCCAGAATGCAGCGTCCAGGTGGCAAAGGCGTGGCGCAACAGCCTGACGCGGCCTTTGCCGGTAGTGGTGGTCATGACCATGGCATGCAGGATGTTGCAGCCCAGCTCGAAGGCTTTGCCGCGCCCATGCTCGATGACTGGGTGGGCCGCATCCGCAACAGCCTGGATGACGCCATCCGCAACGGCGAGGATTTCGAGGCGTTTTCGGCCCGCCTTCTCGCGCTTGATCCGGATTTGAGCCTTGATGCCATGGGGAACCTGATCGGCGGCGCTTTTGCCGTGGCCGATATGACCGGGCGATCTGATGTTCGGGACGAGATTGCAGCCAAAACGGCGGCGGCAAAAAAATGAGCGCAGATGCTCCTCTGCTCTTTGCCGAGCCACCCGAATTTACGGTGCAGTTTCAGGAAGCGATTGATTTCCTGAAGCAGAAAATCGCGCTGCCAAGCAAAACGTGGCGCGATATCGAAGGCCGCGCGCATGATCGCGGTTTCGTGGTCGCAGGCGCGATGAAGGATGCCTTGCTCGCGGATTTCAAGGCCGAGATCGAAAAGGCTGTGGCGGGGAAAACGACACTTGCCGATTTTCGCCAGAGCTTTGACGAGATCGTGGCGAAGCATGGCTGGACGGGCTGGACGGGCGAGGGAACCGAAGCCGGGCGCGCCTGGCGCGCGCGGGTGATTTATGAAACGAACCTGCGCACCGCTTACGCCGCCGGGCGCTACAAGCAGATGACAGACCCGGATGTGGTCAAGGTCTATAAATGGTGGCGCTATCGCCATGCCTATTACCGCGAGCCGGAGCGCGCGCGGCCCGAACACCGTGATGTGTTCAACGGCACCATTCTCGCCTGGGATGATCAATGGTGGGACACGCATTACCCGCCGAATGGCTGGAACTGCTCCTGCGGCGTCGAAACCATGACAGACAGGGAACTGAAGGCGGAGGGCCTTGAACCCTCCCGATCTCCGCCCGTCACCACCCGCACCGTCATCGACCCGAAAACGGGCGACAAGGTGCAGGTGCCGAACGGGATCGATTTCGGCTGGGATCATGCGCCGGGGCAAAGCTGGGCCAAAGGGCTGGTGCCGCGCGAATTGCAGAAACCGCTCGAGCCGCCGATCGGCCCGCGCCTGCCATCCGCGCCGCTTCCGCCCCTGAAGGATATTGCACGCCCGTTCCGTTCGGCGCGCCTGCCCGCCGATACCGATGCCAAAGCGGCGGCGCAAGCCTTCTTGCAGCAATTCGGCGCCACGCCTGAAAAATCCGTGCTGTTCCGGGATGCCTCCGGCCACGCCATCCCGATATCCAACGACCTTTTTACCGACGGGCAGGGCCGGTTCAAGGGCGGCAAGCAGGGGCGGGAACGCGACATGCTGCGCCTCGCCGAAGCCTTGCAAGACCCGGACGAGATCTGGATCGACTGGCAATATTTCAATCAAAAATTCCGCCTGGTGCGCCGTTATATTCGCTCAACGCCAGATGGGTTAGGTTTTTCATCGTTTGCATGGTCAAGTGATGGCTGGGAAGGGTCAACCATCTTCCAGCCTACAGAACGGGGCACAAAGACCCCGGATCCGGAATATCTCGAAAAATACAGGAACGGCGCTTTGCTTTATCGGCGGAAGCAATAAAAAAAGCGGCTGGGGCGACCCACCGCTTTACGATTGGCAGGATGGTTACAGATCGCCCTGCAACTGCCAATAAGGTAATTTATCAAAAAGCGTCAGGAAAAGCAAGAAGGAGCCTGCCATGCCCGTTGAACTCAAGATGGTGCTGAAGAAAGATGATGCGGGGCGTGCGCGGGCAACGCTCAGGCTGCTTTCCGACAGGGCGCGGAATATCGAAGGCGGTTTGAAAATCGTCGGCGAAGCCTTGCTGAAAGAGCAGAATGCCCGGTTTGACCGGGGTGAGGATCCTCAGGGAAAAAAATGGCAGAAGCTCTCCCCCCTCACCGTGATGTTGCGCGGTGGAAAGAGCGGGCCTGTCCTCAAACGCTCCGGCAGGCTCAAACAATCGGGTGCCTGGCAGGTGCAGGGCAAAACGCTGAAGGTGGGCATCAACACGCCTTACGCGGCAGCCCAGCATTTCGGCGCGGTGATCAAGCCCAGAAAAGGCAAGTTTTTGCGCATCCCTGTTGGCGCAGGCATTGCCGGGCGCAACAAGGCGGGTGGTATCTACCTGAAAAAGGTAACGATTCCCGCGCGCCCGATTGTGGGCTTCGGGCCGCGTGACGAGCAGGCCGCACGCCACGCGATCGAGGATTATCTCAAGGTCGAGGGCACCTGAAATACAAAACCCGAATAAACGGCCAAGGGCGGGCGTTTGGGTGCTCTCTGCGGCTACCCTAGCGGGCATGTGCGCGACCGGCCTCAGCGAGCGTCAGGTCGGCGTCAAATTTGATGCTGTGAAGCGGGGTGCGCTTGCCAAACCGCGCGACATGCGGGATGGTGGTATCCGGGCGGGTATCCGCCCGTCATTTTCTTCAGGGCATGGTGGTGCCGCGCACCGCTACTCCCGAACGCGTCATGTCGCACAAAAGCGGTATGAGCATTGCAAATCCCTCTCCCGGCTCCACCACCCCGCCTCGGGTTATCGAGGTGTTCCGCCCCGGCACGTTCACCCCGATGGGCGGTGTGCCGATCACATTCAGCGCGGATGACTTGCGGAAAATCGCATCTGCCTATGATGCCGCTGCCCCGGCTCCCGCTGTTATCGGCCACCCGGCGATCGACGCGCCTGCTTATGGCTGGGCGAGCCGGTTTCGCTATGATGACGCGAGCGAGCGCCTGCTGGCCGAATTTGACGAGGTCGAGCCGAGTTTCGCCGAGGCGGTAAGCGCCGGGCGCTTCAAAAAGGTTTCCATGGCGTTTTTCGCGCCCGATGCCAGCAACAACCCCAAGCCGGGCGGCTGGTATCCGCGTCATGTCGGGTTTCTCGGGGCTGCTGCGCCCGCCGTTCCCGGCCTCAGGCCTGTTTCTTTCGCGGGCAATGAGGGCGTGGCGATTTTCGAATTTGCGGATGCTGAAAACGGTCTGCGCGAGGTTGCGGGCGCGCTGCGCTCGATGCGCGAATGGCTCATCGGCAAATTCGGCAAACAGGCGGCGGATGACGCTTTGCCGGGATATCACATCGACTGGATCAACAACGCGGCGGAGCGCGATGCGCCCGACATGCCCGATGGGCCGGGTTTTGCCGCGCCCGCCCGAACCCCGAACAAGGAACAGCCCCCGATGTCACAGGATCAGACCCCCGAATTCAAGGCGATGCAGGCGGAAATCGCCGAGTATAAGCGCAAGGAGCGTGAAGCTGCGGCGCTGGCCAATGCTGCTTTTGCCGATGCGCTTGTCGCGGAAGGCAAGATAATCCCTGCCTCGAAGGCGCGCATCGTCGGCGTTCTCGATGCTCTGGTCGCGGCTCCGGCCGAGATCGCCTTTGCCGATGGCGGCGAGACCAGAAAAGAAGGTGCGCTCGGCGCGCTCAAGGCCGTTCTTCAGGATTTGCCGAAGGTTGTTCCGCTGGGTGGTTCTGTTGTTCCGCCGGAGGGGGGTGCGTCAGTCGCCTTCGCCACGGCGGATGGCGCTGCGGTCGACCCGGCCTCGCTCGCGCTGCACAGCAAGGCTATCGCCTATCAGGCCGAGCACCCGAACACCGATTACATGGCGGCGGTTCTCGCCGTCCAGAGCCGTTGAGGAGATGAAAATGCATTATCAGACCTTTACCCAGACCATCAAGGCTTCGGGCGCGGGCGTGCAGCAGCGCTTTGTCACCTATGCCGGGGCGCAGGCCGCTGCGGCTGATGTGGTGTTCGGCGTGGCGAAAACCGATTTCGCGGCCGGGGATGATTTTGCGGTCGATTACGCCGGTGTCGTCGGCGTGATCGCCGGGGGCGTGATCGCGCTTGGTGCGCCGATCATCCCCGATGCGCAGGGCCGGGCTGTGGCGGATGGCGGCTCGGCTGCCAACCGCGCGGGTCGTGCGCTCTCTGCCGCGACAGCGGCGGGGCAGACCATTCTCGTTCACCTCAAGTAATCGCCCCGCGCCCCCAACCTTGTTCAGGAGCCTTCCATGTCCGCCATGACCACACGAGACGCAGGCGTTGTCGACGTCGTTCTTTCCAATTTCGCGCGGGGCTACCGCAATCAGGAATTGATCGCGCAGCGGGTTTTCCCGGTTGTCGATATTCCGGCACGCAATGTCCGCACGCTGAAATTCGGCAAGGACAGTTTCCGCAAATACAACACCCGCCGCGCGCCCGGCTCACCGGTGCTGACGCTGCAATACGGCTATGCCTCCGACCCCGTCAGCCTGGCACAGGACGCACTCGCCGCCCTCGTTCCCGAGGAGGTGCAGGATGAGGCAAAACGCGTGCCCGGCGTCGATCTCGCCCAGGGTGCGGTGCAGATGGTGATGGACGTTCTTGACCTCGGACATGAGGTGGAGGCTGCGGGCATCGTGCGCAATGCCGCGAATTATGCTGCCAGCAGCAAGATTACCCTCTCCGGCACCGATCAATGGATCGATGCCGCCTCCGATCCGCGCGCGCAGATCAAGGAGGCGAAAGCCACGATCCGCCGCCTGATCGGGCGCGACCCGAACAAATTGACGATCGGCTCGGATGTGTTCGATGCCCTGACCGACCACCCCGTCATCAAGGATCAGTTCAAATACACCTCCGCGCAATCGATCACGGCGCAGATGCTGGCGCAGTATCTCGGCCTCGACGAGATCATCATCGGCAAGGCGGTCTACCTGCCCGATGGCGTTGCAGAGAGCGCCGAGGCCACGGATATCTGGGGCAATGACGCCATCCTGCATTACACCCCGCGCAACCCTGCCCCCACCTATATGGAGCCGAGCTTTGCCTATACCTACCGGCTCAAGGGCATGCCGAGCGTGATGAGCGGGTATTACGACCGCGATATCCTCTCGTGGAAATACCCGACCAAGATCGAGCGCCGCCCCTATCTCGTGGGGGCCGATGCCGGGTTCCTGTTCAAGAACGCGGTGCCCGCGCAGGCATAACCACGCGCGGATGCAACCAATCGATACCGGGGGCGGCACGCGCCGCCCTTCCTTCCAGCACGAGGAGCGATCATGGCCAAAACGTCCAAAGCCCGCAATCCTGAAGTCACCACAGAAAAAGCCTCCTTCACGGTTCTCACGCCGTTGCGGCATGACGGCGCGCGTTATGCGCCCGGTGAAATCGTCCTGCTCGATGCCGGAACCGAAGCCCCGGCGCTCATCGCGCTTGGTGTTGTCGTTCCCGCGCCCGAAACCGCGCCTGCTTCCGGTGCCTCCTCTTCCGAAACCGCGCCCGCTGCCTGAAGCGTCAGGCAACAAGGATCATGACCATGCTTTTGACGCCCGCCCAGTTCGTTGCCCGTATCGGCGAGGAGGAAGCCCTCCAGATCGCCGGTATCGGCACGCGGGATGAGCGCGTGGTCAATGAGGCGAAGGTGCAGGAGGAGCTTGGCACGGCTGAAGCGATGATCGCGGGCTATGTGCGTGCCCGCTACCCGCTTGCCATGAGCGCGGCCCCTGAATTGCTGCGCGGGCTTTGCGCCGATATCGCCCGCTATCGCCTGCGCGGCAAGGGTGGCCAGCAAAGCGCGATGAATGACGTGGTCGAGAAGCGCTATCAGGACGCGGTTTCGATGCTGCGGGATATCTCGTCCGGCAAGATGGTGCTCGAGATCGACGGCGCGGGGGGTGATGCCTCGGATGATGCCAACCAGGCGATCAACAAGGCCATTCTCACAGATTTCCCGCCTGCCCGCGCCCCCTCGATCTTGCAGGGGTTTTGAAATGGTCTCGTATTTTCTTCACGCGAACCGGTGCCCACTTCGCCCGAAAATACTCGGCGGGGGGTTCTGAGATGAGCGAGATGCTGCTCCCCCGTGATCACCCCAATGTTGTGGGCGCGAAAGCCTTTGCCGCACGCGGCAACCCTGTGGCGCATGTGCTTGAGGCGATCAAGGCGCATCTCGAGCTGCATATGGCCGGAACGATCCAGACGATCGAGATATTCGGTGGCGACAAGAAAGAATTCGACATCGGGGAAAACGATACCGCGATCACCCTGCTCTACCAGGGCTCGCAATATGACAGGAGCGGCATGGCCGGGGCTTTGAGCGCATCGCGCAGCCTGACGATCATGGTCGTTTATCTGCATCGCCTCCTCGACGGGCAGGAGGTCGGTCTCATCCAGCAGCGCATGGAAGATATCCGGCTCGCCTTGCATGGCACGAGCTTCGCGGGGTCAAAGCCGCTCGTCCCCATCGATGACGCGATCGATGACATGGATGAGGGCGTCTGCCTCTGCCACATCACCTTCGAGGCGGTTATCCCCGCCATTGCAGCCCCGCCACACCGCGTGAGGACATCATGAGCAAATTCAAGTGGAACGGCCCCCAGACCGCAATCGAAATCTGGCCCGAAGGCGTCGATGGCGAAAAACCGCTCTTCTCGGGCGTGGTTTCCAATGGCGATGAGGTCGAGCTGCCTGAAACGCACAGCGATGTGCAGGACTGGCTGGCCTTCGGGATGATCAGCCCGGTTGCAGCCCAACCCTCTCCGCCCGTCGCGAAACCCGTTACGAAAAAGGACGAAACCAATGGCTAATTATCATCGTGGCCCGGAAGTCATCGAGGTCAAGCTTGGCACCTCGACCGTGCGGGATGTCAAGGCGGCGACAACCTATCTCGTCGGGGCGGCCCCTGTGCATCTTGTTCATTCGACCCCTGAAGCGCGCGCGAACTACATCGAGAAGGACATCATCATCCGCACCAAGGAGGATGCCGTTGCCGCTTTCGGTGAATTCGATGCCGGTGGCGGGGCCTATTCCATCAATACCACGCTGCATGCCATGTTCAACAAGGACAGGGGCAAGGGCATCGGCACCATCATCGTGCGCAACGTGTTCAACCCCGCAACGCATCTCGTTTCCGGCCAGCCCAATCCCACCGCCCTCACTGCAACCGATATCATCGGCGAGCTTGGCGCGAGCGGCCAGCCGAAGGGGCTGGAAGGGGCCTATTACACCTATTCGCAGTTCGGGTATTTCCCGCGCCGCATCATCGCCCCCGGTTTCAGCACGCTTCTGGGCGTGCGGCAGAAAATGCTTGCCGTTGCCAACCGCGTGAAGGGCCATGCCATCACCGATCTGCCGCCCGGCCTCACCAAGCAGCAGATCGTGGCAAAGCGCGGCGTCGGGCAGGATTATGCAGCGGGGGATGATCGCCTCGTTTACTGCGCGCCGCATGTGTTCGCGCTCGATGCCGTGACCGGCGGGCAGAGCCTGCAGCCGCTTTCGGCGCATTTTGCCGGGGTGTGGAACGAGGTCGTCAACCGCGAGGAGAATGATGATGACGGCGGGCCTTCCGCCTCGCCCTCGAACCGCGCGATGGCGGATGTCTCGAACCCGGAAATCCCGCTGCTTTTCGCGCCGGGCGATTATTCCTCGGATACCAACTTTTTGAACGAGGCCGGAATCGTCACCGTCAATAACGGCGTGTTCGGCACCGGCACGGTCACCTGGGGCAATGAAGCTTCCTCGCAGGGCACGGCGGCGGCGGGCTATCACCGCAAGTTGCATGTGCGCGCGATGTATGACGTGCTGCACGAGGCCATCCAGTTCTATCTCATGCAGCATGTCGACCGGCGCGGCACGCCGCAGCGGATCGACTACATCGAAGAGACCATCCAGCGCTACATCAACCTCAAGGAGCGCGACGGCTGGCTTTACGGCGGTGTTTTCCGGTTCAACCGCGCGAAAAACACGCCGGAGGAAATCCTTGAAGGCCGCTTCTGGTATCGCCTCGACGGCGCGCCGATCGGCGTCATGGAGCGGCTTTCGGTGGAAAGCTACATCGATCTCGGCCTCGTGCGCGCTGCGCTCGGGCTGGCCAATTAACACTGGGGAGAGAGTTCATGGCACGCGAAATCCGCCTCGGCCAAACCACGAATGCCGATGTTTACCTCGAGGGCAACCGGCATGTCGGGCGCATCAAGGAATTCGGCCCGGACAAGATCGGCTACGAGACCGTTTCCCACGAAGCGCTCGGCATGAAGATCAAGATCGACCTGCCGGGCCGCACGATGGAGCCGCTCAATGCGAGCATCACGTTCGCCTGGCTCGAAACCGATTTGCTGCTGCGCACATTGCTGCCGAACCGCGCGGTGAATTTCCAGTTCGAGCAGTTCGTCGATATTTTCTCGGCCGAGGGGTTCGAGACGGGCGAGAGCTACAGGCTCAACACCAATGTCTCGCTGCTGTTCAAATCCAGCTCGTTCGACGCCTTCAAAAACGGCGAGGGCATGGGCATCGAGCATGAATGCTCCATCATCAACTGGACGATGAAAAGCACGGAATCGGATGGCTACCTCTTCGAGTTCGCCCCGCTCGCCAATATTGCCCGCGTCGGCGGCCAGGATGTCTGGTCGTAACGCCTGATGCATCAGCGCCTCCGGCATCGTTTCTCCCCTCTCATGATTTCAGGAGCCTTTCATGGCCGACAAAACCCTTTCCCCCAATCTTGTGACCTTCACGCTGCCGCGCTCGAAGATCGAGGTGTCGTTCGACCCGGATTATTCGATCCAGCACGTTCTTGCCGCGCAGGGCGCTGCCGGGGCTGCCAAAAAGGGCGCGGGCGCAGGCGGCTTCCAGCTTTACCTCATCCAGCGCATCTGCACGTTCAACGGCAAGTCCCTGACGGTCGGCGAGTTGCAGGAGCAGGTGAAGGGCGCGGATTTCATCACGCTGATGGGCAAGGTTTTTGCCGGTGAGGATGAGGACGAGGCGGGAAACGGCTGATGGCCACCCCCGCCATGGTGTGCGCCATGGTGAATGAGGGGTGGGATTTTGCAACGCTCATGCGCTTTTCGGCGCGGGAGTTCATGGGCTGGTATCAGGCGCAGGCCGAGCTGAACGAGGCACGCGCGAAGGCGGCACGCAAGCCTGCAAAATAAGGAGGATCAGCCATGAAAGTGATGATGATCCTCGAAGCGGTGGACAAAGCCTCCCGCGTGATCGAGGGCGTCGAAAAAAGCATTATTCGGCGATTATGCACTTGACGACACCAAGGCCAATTTCAGTTTTAAGGCCGCAGCGGCTATTTCTTATGAAACTCAGCTTTGCCGATGCTTTGGTGGGAACGCGCTAAGCCGCTTCTCTTCGGTCGGCACGTCATTAGCGACGCGGGCATCGCTTTTCGGCTTATCGACGGGAGTCGGAACGCCAAGAGCATTACGCATCAGATCGTCGAATTTGCCCTGCTTCATACGGAGCTCGTCGGTAGGCTCTGGGTTTGTTTTCGGCATTTTGTAAACGTCCTTCCTGTGGTCGATATCGAGGATCAGCACCTCAGCCGGCTTGCTTCGTACGATATAAAGAATGCGGTAATCGCCTGACCTCTCGCGATAGACAGCCTCTCCATCGGTCGTCTCAACGTCCTGCAACTTTTTAGACCCCAACGGGTGGGGATTGACATGTAGGGCCTTCGCTTTTTTTGTCACCTGCCTCCGTATTTTCGGCGGCAAAGTCTCCAAAAAATCCAGTGCCGCGTCAGTAAAAGCGAAGCCGACGTATGGCACGGCTCTACTCGTCCATCATGGCTGCAAGTCGTGCTTCTAGTTCGGCTCCCGATACGACTTTGGTTCTCCCAACCTTCAAGTCTGCAAGCCGCGTTCGGGCAGTCTGGCTATCGAACGCGTCTTCCGCATCGGCGATCACCTGATCTTCGACCTTCGCGGCGCGTTCCAGATAATCCGTAACTCGCTCCACAAGTTCACCATCATGGGCAAGAGGAAAGTCTGCAATGCGCGCTGGCGTAGCCTTCCGCCCATAGCTGAAGCGCCACTTCTCATTTCGGATGGTAGCAGCGGCAATATAGAGCATCGCGTGCGGTGTGCCCTCTTTCGGAGATAGCAGGAGACAATCATCAGTCACCCCGCATGGCCACTCTTGAACGTGCGCGATTGCAATTGAGCCGGTGCTGGGAACCGTAACGAATGGCGGGGCTAGAATGTCTTCAAAATCGAAGAATCCGTAACACCCATTATCCATGCCGCTAGATGAAATCACGAGCGATTGCCCTGGGAGCAGGCCTTCCTTGCTATGCAGCGCCTTCTGGCCGTAACGGATTTCAAAATACTCGCCAATCGTCTCAGTCTTGGGCGTACCTAGGGGGGTTGCTTTGCGCGCTTTGCGAAGATCAATCGGGTTTTCAGCGTTAAGCGTGACAAGCTCGGCGGCATGAAGGGCGGCGAATGCGGTCCGACCACGGATCACTTCACGCACACCCGAATCCACCTCAGCCCCGGTCATCTCCCGCGCCGGAATGTATGCGCCAGGTGCGAAGCTCAACTCGTTGTCGAGTGAAGACCAGCCCGAAAAACCTTCTTCGCTTTGAGCGCCTTCGAAATGCTCAAGCGCCTTGGGCAACTCATCGCCATCGCAGGCGATCTTCACGCCCTTTTTGAGCTTGAAACCGTCATTGCTCACCCGAGCAAAGAAGACGCGCTTCTTCTTCGGATGTGGGATACCCTTGCGTAGATACAGGATTGCAGTCGTGGCGCTTGCATAAGGCTGGAACAAATAATCTGGCATCTGTATTACAGCCTCAAGCGTATGCCTTGAGAGTAGTCCAACACGCCACTTTTTCACCGCACCACCCTTGGTGAGCAGTGATTGGGGTATGACAGCCGCAAGCCTTCCGCTTTGCGCTAGCCCTTCTAATCCACGATTCAGGAAGCTTGCGGTGGGCGTATCGGTCTTCTTGTGAGGATAGGGCGGGTTCATAAGAACCGCCGTCGCTGCCCCGATCGGATATTCAGGTGCAGAGAATGCATCGCCACGGTGGACGCTCGAAGAACCGTCGCCGCGAAGAATCATGTTGGCGACGCAAAGCGCGGCAGTGACGGGCTCGTCATCAAAACCAATCAAACGGGTGCTGACCAGCTTCACCATGTCTGTTCGTGAGATTTTGTCTTCGCGTAGCACACGCTCCATGGCTGCGATCAGGAATCCGCCTGTTCCGCACGTGGGGTCCAATGTCACATCATCGCGGGTGACACCGATAAGGTCAGCGCAGAAGTTTGCGACATGGCGGGGAGTAAAATACTGCCCGATTGTGTTGCCGCCTGCATATCGGAAGAACGTCTCATATAGCTGGCCGAGATAATCGTGTTCAGCGGTCAAAACGGAGACGTTCAAGCGCTCCAGAATGCTGATTATTCTGCGAGCCTTTACCGCTAGCTTTTCATTGGCCTCATCAACGTGAAGGCTCTTTGCCAGAACGTTTTTTCCGGCCCTCCAAAAAGCCTGCTCACATGCTTGATTGACGTCAGACAGGATATATTCTGGATCTTTTCGGAGCTTCCCTTTTGACTGCCAAAGCGCCAGCATACACGCGCCGACGACACTGGGACGGGACCTGTCATTGACGTTGGACTCTCGCAAGAGTCGGTTAATCTCATCGGCCCGGTCAGCAAGCACTTCGGGGCTTGGGATAGATGGCCGAAGCTCTGACGTAGCGGCAGGCACCCGTAAACGGTCGGCATCAACCCGATTTGGTATCCAGCCAATCGGGTTGCCTTCATAGGTCGCGACCTTCCAAGCGGACCCATCCCACTTGAACACTCGGACAGCAAACTCATCTTCGCTAGTGCCTGCAACAGCAACAGCAAGCGGCGCATACCCAGCATCAATGCAGGCTTTGCCGTAAATGCCGGTGACTTCGCGAACCGCCTTATCTAGATCACCAACGGAGGCTTTGGCTTCGATGACAAGAAGGGGTTGAAGCGACTGCCGATCAACTACCACGGCCTCTGGCAGGCCCTGGCCAATCATCGTTATCTTGCTGCGGCGGAAGAAAACATCGCGAAGGTGAGAATGATCCTTATACTCGTGTTGGCGCAGCATCTCTCCGTTGGGAGGGCGGCGGCAATCCCATCCTTGTGACGCTAAAAGCTCTGTCAGCAGGTGCTCCGCACGGACCTCAGAAACGCGTGTGCGGGCCATCAGACCGCTGCCCTTGGCCGATACATCAACCGCTTGCCCTCAATGCGGCGAATGCCGGTAGCCGTGCGCTGGCCATCGGTCGATTTGCGTGTGTTGTACTTGAAATCGAGTTCGGCGGTGTAGAGGTGAAGGTGCTGGCGGCTCACCTGATGGTGCGTGCCGTCAAGGCTCCGCTTGCTGTTGCCGAAAAACCCTTCGACCGTGTTGGTCGTCACCGTCCGCTTCGTGCGGTAATCGTAATAGGCATATTCCTCGGCCGAGTGATTGACCGTCGAGTGAGAGGCAAAGCCTTTTCCTGCCTTCCTGTAGAGAGGGGACTCATCGGTGTTGAGGTGAGCGTCCTCGGCAACGTGACGCTTCAACAGCGTGTCGATCGTCTTGCCGGTCACGCGCTCGGCAACCGTCGAACGCACGTCACCACCGCGCTCGACAAGGGAAACGACAGCAATCTTGTTGCCGACGTAGCCACGACCCTTGCCGCGTTTCTTACCGCCAATGTAGGTCTCGTCAACCTCAACTTCGCCACCAAGCAGGCCGGAAGGGCCAGTCTCTTTCAGAGCATATCGAATGCGGTGACAAAGGAAAAGCGCAGTTCGGTAAGAACCAAGCTCAAGCTGACGCTGCAACTGAAGCGCGGAAATCTGCGTCTTGCTGGCGCACATCATGTAAAAAGCGATCAGCCACTTGTTTAGCGGGATATGGGAACTTTCCATAACCGTACCGACCGTGACCGTGAACGTTTCGCGGCACTCGCTGCAAAGGTACATGCCAGCGCGAACGCGGGCTTTTGCGTTCGGTGTTCGAGCGTAATTCTTTTCGCCGTTCCCGCAATGAGGGCAGACCGCGCCGTTAGGCCAGCGGATGCCCTCAAAGTAGGCGCGAGCGGCCTCCTCCGTCGAGAAGCGGCGCATGATTTCGAGAAGGGTGATATCGGCTTCGATGGACATGCATTTTTTGTACACCCGCCGAGTGGTGTCGTCAAGTGCATAATCGCCCATTATTCGCCTCGAAAACGGCCTGGGCCGCCTCTCGAAAATGCAGGAGGGCATCAACAAGGCCAAGGACGGGGCGCGCGCCAACCTGTTTGACGCCACCGCGAGCGCGGCTGCCGTTATCGGGCCGATGATCAAGGCAACCAATGTTTTTGCCACGTTCGAGGACAAGCTGACCGATGTCGGCATCAAGGGTGAGCTGACAGGGCAAAAGCTGGTTGCGTTTGGCAACGAGATGAAAGCGCTGGGCCCGAGCGTCAATAAAACCGCTGTCGAGCTGCTCTCCGGCGTGGACAAGCTGGTTGAGGGGGGGGTGAAATTCGAAGCTGCCCGCCAATCGATCGAGTTGATCGCCAAGGCTTCCGTGGCGACAAAGGCTTCAATGGAAGACCTTTCGAAAACAACCGTTGCCCTGATCAATAACCTTGGCGTTGCGCCTGGTGCGGAATTGACCAAGGCGCTCGATGCGCTGGCGCAATCCGGCAAGGAGGGCCAGTTCGAGCTGAAGGGCATGGCGCATTATCTGCCCCAGCTCGCGGCGCAATTCGGTGCAATGGGCCAGAAAGGCGCAGATGCCGCCGCGCAGATCGGCGCTGTCCTGCAGGTTATCCGTGGACAGACGGGGCAGGATCAGAGCGCCGTTGTAGCGCTTGAAGATCTCATGAACAAAATCACGCTCGGGCCAACAAAAAAAGCGTTTGAAGAGCTTGGCATTGATATTGTCGCCGTGATGGAAAAAGGCAAGAAAGCTGGGCGCGTTTTCGAGACGATGAACGAGGTTCTGAACAAGGCGACAGGGGGCGATGCTTCCAAACTCCAGAACATCTTTGGCGACAAGCAGGCGCTGGCTGGCGCGCGCGCCTTGATGCAGGATTTCAAGAAATATGAGGATATTCTTGCAAAAGCACGCGGCGCAACAGGTGTTATTGATCAGGATTTCCTCACCCGCATGGGGCTGACAATCGAGAAGCAGAAAGCCCTCGGCACGGCGATGGAGGGGTTCTGGCTGGCCCTGGGCACAGCGGTTGCGCCGGTTGTCGGGGCTTTTATCGAAAAGCTGACGGAATGGCTCAATATCGCGACAAGGCTGATCGAGGCGCATCCGCATTTGACGGCGGGCATCATGACGGCGCTCGCGGCCTTCACGGGCTTGATGGTGGTGATGGCGGCGCTGAAATTCAGTGCGCTGGTGTTTGCCAGTGGGATTGCGCAGCTTTCAGGAGTTATCGTTGGTCTGATAAAAGCGGTGCGTTTTCTGGTTGCCGTTGGCGGCTTGATGCGTAGTTTTTGGCTTGGCATTAAAATAGGTATTGCCCAAGCAGGTGGGTTATCTTGGATATTAAGTAATCTTTACGTGCAGTTAAGACTGATTTCCGCATTCTCGTTTGTGCTTTTGAGCAAAAAGATAAAATCATTGGCTGCCGCCGCAATACCCGCTTTGCGAGCGCTAGGCGTTGCATTCATGGTAGCTGGACGGGCCTTCATTGGCATGGGGGCTGCCATGATCGCCAACCCGATCGGCGCGGTGATTGCCGCCATCGCGGTGGGGGCGGCGCTGATCTATACCAACTGGGACAAGCTCGGCCCGATGTTCGAGAGCTTGTGGGAGGGCATCAAAACCACCACAAGCGCGGCATGGGAGAGCATCAAATCGACCATGAAGGCGGCATGGGATGGTGTTGCGAACGGCATTCAGGCCGGGATTGACGCGATCAAGGGCGCTTTTAACGGGTTTGTCGGCTTTTTTGCCGATCTCGGCTCGTCGCTGATCAGCGCGGTGACCTCTGCCTTCGCCCCGGTCACAGATTTTATCGATCGTGTTTTTACCCGCATCTCCAATGTTTACGAGGGTGCAAAGGGTTTGCTCGGCTTTGGCGGCGGCACAGAGCAGCCTGCCGTAACCAAAGCTGTCGATGTGACGACCACAATCGCGCAGGCCACCAAAGCCAATGAGCAGATCAATGCTATTCCGCCCGCAGCAACGCAGGCGGCCAGCGCCGCCAATGCCGTGCTCGCCGCGCAGGATTTTCACAGCCATGGCGTGCGCCTCATGGAAACGCTGGCCGCTGGCATCCGCGCCGGGGCGGCAAGCGCCGTTGCCGCTGTTGCGCAAACCGTGCAGAAAATGCGCGACCACCTGCCGCATTCGCCCGCCAAGGTCGGCCCGCTTTCCGATCTCGACAAGGTGCAGTTTTCACAAACCCTCGCCGGGGCGATTGAAGCCGGTGCGCCGCGCGCCTTTGCCGCCGCCCGCATGGTGGCAGCCGGGCTTGCCGCCTCGTTGCCCGGTTCCGGCATGGCTTATGCCGGGGCTGCGCCGGATGCCCCCGGCGTTGCGCAGAGTTTTGGCAGCTCGCCCGCGCGCGCCGCTTCACCGGGTGGAACGGGGGGGGGAAGGCTCGAACATCACCGTCAATTTCTCGGTCAATCTGACGGGTGGTGCTGCGGGCGATATCAAAAGCCAGCTTGAAAGCGTTCTGCCCGAGCTCGGGCAGCAGATCGCGAAAATTGTCGAACGCGAAACCGCGCGCCAGAACCGTTTGAAGTATTGATGGCATCATCCCCAAAAGTGGATGCCGGTTTTTGGACAAGATGATGCATAAACAGGAAAAACCGTGATGAATGTCTTTGCGTTTCTCGGCGATATTCCGCTTGGCGAGCAGGCCCTGACGGGGCCGACCGCGCTTTCGGAGGATCTCTCCGCCGAGCTTGTGCAGCATGATGTCGCTTATGGCAAAAAGCCGGTTGAAGACCGGGGCGACAACAACACCACCCGCAGAATCGAGTTTTTTTTCGATGAAAGCTTCTGTGATGTTTATGCGGAATTTTCGAAAATAAAGGCCGCGTTTTCGAACCGTATCCCGCTACCCTTCGTGCCGGGGGATGGCGGCTATTCCGGCGGGCGCTTCCTGATCCAGTCGCTCTCCGTAACCCCGCTCAAAACCCGGCCCGGAGGCGCGCCGACGCGTTATAAAATCGCGGTTGAGCTGGTCGAGGTGCCGATGCCCGACCCCCTGGCCTTCCTGCAATCCATCGCCCTCGGCACGGCAGCCGGGTTGATCCGCTCCGGCATCGATGCCGTGCGGAGCGTCAAAACCATCGGCACGGCAGCCGAGTTGATCCGCAGGGTGCTGTGATGAGCGGCTATATCGAGCATGTGACCGGCATCAACGAGCGATGGGACAGCATCGCCTATCTCTATTATGGCGATGCGAGCCGCATGTCTGTGCTCATCGAGGCCAACCGGGCGCTGTTTCTCGCCGATTTCGTGCCTGTGCCGCCTGTTTTGCCATACGGGATGACGATCCGCGTGCCGCTGCTCGATGCGGCAACGATTGATCCGCTGCTCCTGCCGCCCTGGAAACGCTGATATGTCTGCATCGCCCTGGAAGCTCGTTTATCGCGGGATTGATATCACCACCGCGATTGGTCACGAGGTGATTTCCGTCTCCTATACCGACAAGAAGCATGGTGAGAACGACGAGATCGAGGTTACCGTCAAGGATGATACGGGCAAATGGCGTGACAGCTGGTGCCCGGAAGACGGTGACACGGTGGAGCTTTTCATCGCCAACAGGATGGGCCTTTATGTGCCCTGCGGCTCTTTTGAAATCGACGAGCCGGGCGCGAGCCTTGGCCGAAAGGGCGATACGTTTTCGTTCAAGGGCGTGGCTGCCCCCATCACCAAAAGCCTGCGGACAAAAAAAACGGTCGAATATGAGCAGGTCGACCTCTACGGTATTGCAAACAGGGTTGCATCCAAAAATGGCCTCGAGGTGATGGGCGAGATACCCGCCATAACGTTCGACCGCATCACGCAACGGCAGGAGACAGACCTCGGGTTTCTCGCGCGGATCGCCGATCAATATGGCTGCTATTTCACGGTGCGCGGCACGAAGTTGATTTTCACAGATCGGACGAAACTGCATGAGCGGGAGGCCGTGCGCATCATAACAACCCGTGATGAGGATTTCATCAGCGCCAGCCTGAGCCGCAAGACCGATGAGACCTATTCCAAGGCGAAGGTCGAATATTTCGACGGTAACAAGAAGAAGAAGCTCTCCGTTTCGGTGGCCGATGGTGACGTCAAGACCGGCGATACGCTGCGCCTCAATGAACGTTTCGAGAGCGAGGCGCATGGCAAACGCCGGGCGATGAGCGAATTGCAGAAGAAAAACGCCAGGCAATATACCGCCGATGTCGAGATGCGGGGCGACCCGCTGTTTCTGGCAGGCAATATCATCGAGCTGGGCGCAGGCTTCGGGAAATGGGCGCGACGCTATATCATCAGCCAGTCCCGCCATCATCTCACCCGCACCAGCCACACGACATCGATGGAGCTCGAGAAGATCAAGGAAGCCGCCGTCAAGGGTGCAACCGGAACGGGCAGCAGCAAAACTGCAACCGATACGGGGTCTAATGGCCGCATGGGTTTTGCAAACCCGGCACAGAGAGCGTGAAAACCGAGAGCGTGAAAACCGATGACGATGAACAGCCCCTACAAGCCCGGTATCGTGCTGCTGAATGATTATGCGAGGGGCCGCTCGCGCGTGACATTCGAGGATGAGGACGGAACGCGCAGCTACTGGCTGCGCTGGAACAGCCCGTTCACGGGCAAATCCAAATTCTACAACGCCCCGGATATCGGCTCACAGGTCAATTGCATGGTGGACTGGCAGGGCGAAGATGGCTGCATCGTCGGTGCCTCCTATTCCGAGAAGGACGCAACCCCCACCAGCGATGGCGGGCTCATGAAGGCGATGCTCGAAGGTGGCCTCGATTTTTCCTACAACAAGAGCGGCGGCGGGCTGACGATCAAAACACCCGGCGTGCTGACGCTGGAAGCGAGCAACATCATCACCAAAGGCAATGTCGACCTCAATAACGGCTATGTCAAAAATGATGGCGTGTCGATCGACAAGACGCATGGCCATGTCACGGCACCGCCCGGCCCATCCGGCCCGCCTGTTTCGTGAGTTATCGCGTTAACGCGGTGCGCTGCACCGCTGGCCTGCGCCCCGCGCGCGCGCAAGGTCGCGTTCATGGGCACGCTCGTCAACTACGCAACCATCCCTTACCGGCATTGGCAGCCGCGTCTCGCGCGCAATGAAGGCGCGGGCGCGGGCCTTGGCGAAACCGTCAGCGTGCTCGATGATCTGGTGCAGGCGATCAACACCATTGTGTTGACCGAGAAGGGTTCGGTGCCGCTCCAGCCGGAAAAATGCACGCGGCTCATGCCGTATATCGACAAGCGCCCGCAATATGCCATCCCGCTCGTCACGCGCGAGATTTTCGACGCCATCACCCTCTGGGAGCCGCGCATCATCGTCGAGCGTGTGGCCGTCACCGCTGAAGACTGGGATCACTTCCGTTTCCCGGTGTTCTGGCGCGAACGCGCGGATGTGACCCGCGACATCAAATCCACCATCGTCATTTTGCCGGAGGAGCGCCGCCCCGGCGTGCTGACAGGGAGTGCTGCATGATGATTTTTCATCTGCCCTCTTGTCCGAAAACCGGTTCCCACTTTTCGCTTGCGCGGACCTTTGGTTCGGGAGGGCATCATGCGGCGTGATGATCCCGGCCCCTACAGCCTCGACACGCTGAAGGCGCTCGCGCCGCCTGCCCTGTTCACGCGGGATGCGGGCGTGCTCAAGGCGCGCTATGTCGCGTTTTTCGAGGCGGCATCGGGCCGCACGCTCTACCCGATGCAGGTGGAGATGCTGCTGATCGAGGCTCTGGCCTATGCCATGGCGTTGCTGGGCGAGGAGGCGCAGGCCACCGCCGAACAGCATTTCGTGGCATTCGCGACCGAGGGGCATATCGAGCGGCTCGGCGTCAACCGTTCCACCCAGCGCCTGCCTGCTGCGAAGGCGCTCACCACCCTGCGCTTCACGCTTTCGGGCGTGGCAGGCTCGAATTTCAACATCCCGGCCGGAACGCGGGTCGGAACGCAGGCGGTGATGTTCGAGACGATCAGCGCCGCCACGATCCGGGCCGGGTTGCTCGGCGTCGATGTGCCTGCGCAGGCCGTTGTGGCTGGCAGCGCCGCGAACGGCCTCCTGCCGGGGCAGATCAACACGCTGGAACAGCCATTCGAGGGCGTGAGCGTTGCAAACCTCACCACCAGCGAGGGCGGGGCCGAGATCGAGGAGATCGAGGCCTATCGGCTCCGCCTCGCCAATGCGTTTGACCGCGTCTCCTCCGGTGGCGGCTATGCCTGGTATCGCGAAACCGCGATGGGCACCTCGTCCGCGCTGGTGGATTGCGGCGTGGTGCGGCCACAGCCCTGCCATATCAATCTCTACCCGCTCACGGCGAGCGGGCCAGCCGGGCCGGATCTGCGCGCCGCCGTGCTTGCGGAATTCAACACCGAACGCGCGCTTGAAAATCGCTTCGGGGATGAAGTGACGGTTTTTCCCCCTGTTGCCGTTACGGCTGCGCCGGTTCTGACGCTTCAGGTGCGCGGTGCGGCGAGCACGATCGCCGATGATGCCCGCGCCGCCGCCCTGGCGCTCCTGAATGAATGGGGCCAGCGGCTCGCGCCGGAAATCGCCCCGCATGACGTTGAGGCCCGCGTGCGTGCGCTCACCGGCGTGGTGAATGCCACCATCACCGGGCTGGACTTCGCGCAGCTCGATGAGGACGAGTTTCTTGCCCTCACCAGCCTCACCGTCAACGTGGTGGTGCTGATATGAGCGTGAGGTTCGCCCCGGCCCTCATCCCGGCATCGATCCGTGATCCGCGCGGCGTGGCTTTTGGCGAGACGGCGCGTCAGGCGCTGGCCGAACCGGATTTCCGCCTGACGCTGCATGAGCGGATCGACGCTGCCCCCGCCAGCATCCTGCCGCTGCTGATCCGCGAGTTCGGGCTGCATATCTTCATCGAGCCGGGCCTGCCGGATGCCACGATCCGCGCCATGCTCAAGGCGAGCTTCGATCTTCACAAGGAGATCGGGTATATCCGGGGCGTGCGCTTCGGGCTTGGCCTGCTCGGCATCCGCGTTACGGCGTGGCAGCAATGGTTTCAGGCGAGCCCGCCCGCCGCGCCCGGCACGCACCGCGTTTCGGTGACGCTCGACGCCCCGGTTTACCCGGAGGATGGCCTGGGCGTGACGCCCCGGCTCAAGCGCCAGATCACACGCATGGTGCGCAATACGCAGCGCGCCTCGCAAACCATCGGCATCGAGATCATCGCGCCGCCTGCGCCCGTCACGCTGCATATCGGCATCGGCCTCGTCTCGCGGGTCTCGATGCGCATGCGCGCGGCCCCGCGTGAGGCGATGATCACAACGGCACGGGTTTACAGCGGCGTGGGCATTATCAGCCGCGTTACATATCGGATGAGAGGATAAACGCATCATCCCGAAAAGCGGGTTCCGGTTTTCGGGCAGGATGATGCGAAAAGGAGAGGTATGACATGGGCGGAATACTCACGAGCATCGGCGAGCAGAAGCTGGCTGCCAGCATCGGCGGCACGCCGCTCAATCTCACCACCGTGCGGGTGGGGGATGGCAATGGCGCGAGCATCACCCCGAACCGGTTGATGACAGACCTCGTGCGCCGGGTGGGCGATGCCTACCCTGTCACGCTTTCCGCGCGGGACAATGACACCCCGACGATGTGGCGCATCCGCACGGCGATCCCCGCCGAGGCCGGGCCGTTCACGGTGCGCGAGATCGGCGTGTTTGACGCGGCGGGCGCGATGATCGCCATCGCCTCCCATGCGGAGGTGGAGTTTCTCGGCGCGGGCGGCGATATCGTCTCGATGGTGCTCGATATCGTGTTTCCGGTTTCCGGGCAGGCGAATGTCTCGCTCAATGTGAGCGAGGATGTGGTGGTGCCGCTGGCGCATGAGCTGCGCCCGCAATGGCTCACCATCAATGGTGTGCTCAATGCACCACCGGCAAGCCCGGTGCTGGGGGCGACCTATATCATCGGCTCCGCGCCAACCGGCGCGTGGATCGGGCAGGCCGGGGCCATCGCGCAATGGGACGGGGCAGACTGGGCCTTGGCCGTTGCGCCCATCGGGCATATCGTGTCCGACAACAGCAAGGCCGAGAGTGACCCTGCCCACTATCTCAAGCTGGCAGCGGGTGGCTGGCAACCCTATCAGTTTGTCTCGCCCACCGAATGGGCCAATATCCTCAATAAACCCTCCACCTTCACCCCCTCGGCACACAGCCACGCCATTGCCGACACCACCGGCCTGCAAGCCGCGCTTGATGCCAAGGCCACGCAAGCCGCGATGGACGGCAAGGTTGCGAAGGCGGGGGACACGATGAGCGGGGCCTTGCTCATGCCCGCTGGCACGCTGGCAGCGCCCGCAATTGCACAAAGCGCGGATACCAACACCGGCATCATCTTTCCGGCGGCAGATACGCTCGCGCTCGTCACGGGCGGGGTGGAGCGCTTCCGGGCTGGCCCCGCTGGCCAGCTTGGCATTGCAGGCGCGAATTATGGTAATGCGGGCAAGGTTCTCACCGGCAATGCTGGTGGCCCGCCCGCGTGGGTTGACCCGAATACACTACTAAACTTGGTAGCGCTCAAGACAAGCCTTGGTATTGGGCTTAATATAATTCAGACTGGGGTTTTGAACGCACATATTACAAACATCACAATCCCCGCCCAGCCTGACACAGGCTATAGCGTTGTAGGGTTTTTATCAACAACGCTGAATGGTGGGCAGAATGAGCGTAACAGACAAGTCTTTATTGATCAAAAAACAACAACATCATTCAGAGCATACACAAATTTAGAGCCAGGCGAATCGGTTACATCGTCAAGTCTTTATATTGTTTATCGCTGATCGGAGATCACAATGAAAATCATCGCTTACCCTAACCAGAACAACGTTATCTCCGAGGCGGGCAAAATCATCGGCCAGCCCTTGCCGCCGAACAGCGTCATCGTCGAGGTTGAAAGCCTCGACCTCGCGCCGCAAACCGCCGCCCGGCTCAAGGCGGATGGCACAGTTGAAATCGTTGCCAATTTTGTCGGCTCCGGCCCGTGGTATGACCAGCAGGCCAGCACGGCGAACCGCTTGGTGCCGATCGAGATCACCGAATACGGCGTCACCCCGGCTGAAACATGGGCGATGGAACCCCGCCCCGAAACCACCGCCGAACGCCGCGCGCGGGAAAAGGCGGAGGCCGAAGCGGCGGCGGCGGCGGAAGCGGCGCGGCTCGCCAATCTCGTGCTCTCGCCCGTCGCCATCCGCCTTGCGGCAAACCAGCTTGGCGTGCGCGACCTCATCGAGGCGGCGGTTGCGGCCCCGGAAACCCCGAAGGACGTGAAGGACTTCTGGGAATATGCGCTCGAATACAAGCGCTCGCACCCGCTCTGGGTGCAGTTCGCGCCGCTCATCGGCAAGACGGAGGCGGATATCGATGCGCTTTTCGCGGCGGGTGACGCCATCATGAAAACGCTATGAGCCGCTTCACCGGCCCCTTGAAGCTCGAAGAGCTTGTGCCCGGCAAGCGGTGGCGCATTCTCGACACCGTGCGCTACGAGGTGGGGCGCAAGGGTTCGGGCTTTTTCATCGAGGTGCCAGCCGGGTTCGAGACGGATGGGGCGAGCATCCCGCCCGCCCTGCGCCTCGTGCTCGCCGTGTGGGGCACCTATGGCCGGGCCGCGCTGCTGCACGACTGGCTTTACGGGCTGATCCGGCAAGGGGTTTTCAACAGCGTCATTCCGCGTTCCGGCATGACGCCCCGAGAGGCCCGCCGCTGGGCGGATCGCGAATTCCGCATCGCCGCCCTCGCGCTCGGCACCTCGCCGTGGCTCGCCTGGTTCATGTGGGCCGGGGTGCGGGTTGGTGGCGGGCGATATCTTCAACGTCAACAAGGAGGGGCATGACATGCCTAAAGCATCATTTTCCGGCAGCTTCGGGAAAAACGTCAAAGTCAGTGTCGAGACGATCGACGGCGTCGATGTGCTCGTGCCCCACGTCATCGCGGACGGCACCACCGGAGGCGGCGGTGGCGGCGGCTCCTCCGACACCACGGAGGCGACACAGCTTGCCGTCAAAGCGGCGGTTGAGGGGGTCAATACCAAACTCGCCACCGCGCTCCCCCTGCCCACCGGCGCGGCGACGGAGGCTTTGCAAACCACGGGAAACACCAGCCTCGCCGCCATTGATGCCGATATCGGTGCAACGACGGTGGCCGCCGCTCCCGCCAATGGCACGGGGGACTACAGCGTCATCGCCGGGATCAAGCGCCTTGCTCTCGGCATGGCGACCGCGCTCACGAACTGGACAACCCTGCTCGACCGTATCCCCGCCCTGTCCGGCGGGCGCGTGCCGGTTACGCTCGCTTCCGGCGCGACACCGGGAACCGCTGCCCCCACAACGGTCAACGTCATCGCTGGCACGGACGGCACCAACACCCGTGCCATGCTGACGGATGTATCCGGGCGGCAAGCGGTCAAGACCCTGCTGGCGCAAGGCGTCTCCCGTCCGCTCACCACCACGGCAGCCAGCGTCAACACGCCGCTCACAGCCGGGGCGCGGGCTCTCACGATCTACGCCCGCACCTCGGATGCCTTTATCCAGATCGGCAACGGCGCGCAGACGGCGGCTGCGGCAACCTCACTCTTCATCGCTTCCGGCGAGCGCATGGAACTCGACCTCTCGGTGCATGCCAACCCGAACATCGCCGTCATCTTCGGGCCGAGCGGGGCGGCGGCAACCCTCTATACCACGGAGCTCAACTGATGCGGCTCCGGGCAACCTCCATGCGCATCACGGGGTTCGGTCAGCAGGCCCCGGTCGTAAGTCCCTTTGCAGGGGCGAGCGCTGTTTATTCCCTGCGCGTTCCGGCAGGCGGCAACTGGTCAGGGCCGCTCGTCAACGTCAGGCGTGACAGTGACGGTGCTGTGGCCCCGATCTACCCCCTGTCAACCCCGGACGCCAACGGCAACCGGTGGCTCAATCAAGCCCAGATACTGGCACATTGCGGATCAGGGAGCGGTTTCGTCTCCTACCTCTACGACATTTCGGGCAACAATAGACACGTCAATATTCCAAACTCCGCAAACCAGCATATGCTGGTCAATAACGGTGTTTATCTCGGGCGGCTGACGCAAAACGCAACCAATTCATCGACCATGAGCCTTCCGCTTGGGCCGTTTACCGACGTATCGCCGTTCACCCTCATCACCGGTCTGGGCGGTTGGGTGGCTCCAACGACGGCATTTGCCAATCTGGACACTTTTTTCCGGATAAATACAATCGTTGGCGCCCGATACTGGATCGGCTTTGATCGAACGGGTCGATTTACGACCCGCAGTCCGGGCAACAACCAGTTATGGGGAGTGGATTTTGCTCCCGGGACACCTTTCATTTACTCTCTGACAAAATCAGCAGTTGCAAACCTCAACGGTTTTACGCGCTACATCAACAGAAACGCCGGGATCGTTGCTCCGGTATCCGCCGTCGCGGCGTTCACTGTCGCAAACATGGATATGGGCCTCATCGGGACGGCTGGAACCGCATCCGGCGTGGGCAACCCGTCCGACATCGTGTTTTACAACTCGGTTCTGCCGTTGGCAGATATACGCGCAATCGAGCAGAACATCGCCACGGCCTACGGCATCACGGTGGCTTAACATCCCAAAAGGAGAAAACAAATGATAAAAACAGTGCGCATCGAGAACGCGGACACCACAAACATCAAGGTGGAGGTGGAGCTTTGGGAGAAAGGCGCAAGCGGCAAGAAAGACGTGCGCGTATCGACCAGCACGCTCCACTACCCGACATCGATGGTCAGCATTGATCTGACATCCACACGCTATGCCATTATCAGGGAAGCTGTTTCACCACCCAAAACGCCGGATGAACCGCCGGGCAATTTCGAGGAAACGGGTAATGCGAGGCCTTGAGCGCCGCGCGTTGAATTGAACTGGCACGGCATTCGGCATCACGGCAGCGGCATGACGGGCGGTTCTACCCGCATGGGGTGAGTTTGGCGACGCGCCCCCACCGATGAGCACGGAGCATCATCATCGCCGTCACGCCCGGCTTGCGCCGGACGTGAACAAAACGCGATTCTCTGGATTGATGCAATGAGCGTTTCACATTTGTTCCCCGTCGCGCCGGTCTCGCCCGTCGCGGCTTATATCGGCGGCAAGCGCCTGCTCGCCAAACGGCTGGTGCCGATGATCTCGGCCACGCCGCACAGCCTTTATGCCGAGCCGTTCGTGGGTATGGGCGGGGTGTTCTTCCGGCGCGATGCCCGCCCCAAGGTCGAGGCCATCAACGATAAAAGCCGCGATGTGGCGACATTCTTCCGCATTCTTCAACGGCATTACGAGGCGTTTCTCGATATGCTCAAATGGAGGCTCACTAGCCGCGCGGAGTTCGAGCGGCTGATGGCGCAGGAGCCGGATAGCCTGACTGATCTGGAGCGGGCGGCGCGATTCCTCTATCTCCAGCGCCTCTCTTTCGGCGGCAAGGTGGATGGCCGCACGTTCGGCATATCACGCACCGACCCCGCGCGGTTCGACATCACCAAGCTCGTGCCGCTGCTCGAAGCGGCGCATGAGCGGCTTTCCAGCGTGACGATTGATTGCCTGCCATGGCAGGATTTCATGCGCCGGTGGGACAGCAACGGCACGCTCTTCTTCCTCGACCCGCCCTATTGGGGCGTGGAGGATTATTATGGCAAAAATGCTTTCGCGCGCGAGGAGTTCGATGCGATGGCAGAGGCCCTGCGCGGCGTCAAAGGGCGCTTCATCCTGACGCTCAATGACGTGCCGGAGGTGCGGCGGCTTTTCGCCTGGGCGACCATTGAGCCGGTGACACTGAGCTATACATGCGGCACAGATACAACCAGAGCGCGAGAGCTTATTATCACCGGAAAGGGGTGAGGATGGGCGTTGGATTTTCCAGAAAGTCCGGGCAATTTTTCCAGAAAGTTAGGGCGCGCTACAGCGAAGCCGGTTCCTACCCCCGCCTTCGCGGGGGGCATGCTTTCGCTGGAATTGCTCTAGATGTGAGCTTTCCATAGGTTGTCCATTCGAAGCAGATCGAGGAGACTGGAGTTACAACACCTCAGTTTTTCAGGATCGCTCCGAATGAACATTCATAAGAATGCCCGACTGACGCCGCTGCGTCGAGAAGAAATGGCTCTCGCCGTCATCGAGGGTCGCGCGTCCAGAACGCAAGCGGCCCATGCCTATGGTGTCTCGGCCAAGATCGTTGCCCGCTGGGTCGAACGTTTCAAGGCCGGTGGACG
>Ga0209594_1000294_pt1 | contig 34525 bp, 36 predicted proteins | sample AshMeaCrysSpring_FD_184126 | JGI IMG/M metagenome (GOLD analysis project Ga0209594, IMG submission 184126) | Groundwater microbial communities from Big Spring, Nevada to study Microbial Dark Matter (Phase II) - Ash Meadows Crystal Spring... | ecosystem: Environmental > Aquatic > Deep subsurface... | reverse complement strand
ACCCCCCCCTACCCCCCCTTATTAAGGGGGGGAGTTTTAACCCTATTCTAACCAATTAACCAACCAATTAGAGCCAATTAGAGCCAATTATAGCCAATTAGGGACAAGGGCGATCGCCTCCAACCAGATGTGAGCTAAATAATCCAGTGAGTAGTTATGCTATAACAGATATACTGCCAATTTAGCTTAAAACAAACCTGAAAAAAATGCTTAATATTCCTGAAATTATTGCCGATGAATTATCCCTCAATATCAAAAGTGTTAATGGTGCTTTAGACTTATTAGCAGAAGGCGCTACAATACCTTTTATTGCACGTTATCGTAAAGAGTGGACTAACTCATTAAATGAAACTGAATTAAGAAATATTCAGGAGCGTTTTACTTATTTAGAAGAATTAGAAAACCGTAAACAGGTAATATTAGAAGCGATCGCCGCCCAAAACCAACTCAGTGATGAACTAAAAACCAAAATAACTGCTTGTCTGCAAAAAAACGAATTAGAAGACCTCTACTTACCATTTAAACCAAAAAGACGCACCCGCGCAACTGCAGCCAAAGAAAAAGGTTTAACCCCCCTTGCAGAATTTATTAAAATCCTTAACCATCCCCAAGCACAACCTTTATCTTTAGAAAAAGAAGCAGAAAAATATCTAACGGAAGAAGTAACTACCAGAGAAGATGCCCTTAATGGTGCTGCTGATATTTTAGCAGAAGAAGTAGCAGAAAAAGCAGAATTAAGAGCTTATTTACGGGAGTATCTCTTACAAAACGGCGTATTTATTTCTCGCATAAAAGATGATTATCCCGAAGGTAGCACCAAATTTGAAATGTACCGAAATTTTCAGAACAAACTTACCAAAATTGCGCCTCATAATATCCTAGCTTTATTTCGGGGAGAAGCAGAAAAAATCCTAGTTGTTGATATTTCTTTTGACGAAGAAAGGGTGATAAATTACCTAGAGTCAAAGGAAATAAACACTAAAATAAAAGCAGTGCGAGACTTTTATCAAACCATGATCAAAGATAGTTTTAACCGTCTGCTAAAACCCGCTATAATTAGGGAAGTACGAGCAGAAAAAAAGGCTTGGGCGGATATAGAATCTATCAAAACATTTGAAGCAAATTTGCGGGAGTTGTTGCTATCTCCTCCTGCGGGAATGAAACCAACTTTAGCAATAGATCCAGGTTTTCGTACTGGTTGTAAAGTAACTATTCTCTCAGCAACTGGACAATTTTTAGAATATCAGGCAATTTTTCCCCACACAGGAAATGAAAAACGTACTCTTGCTGCTGAAACAATAAAAAAGCTGATTGAAAAGTATAAAATTGAGTTAATTGCTATTGGAAATGGTACAGCTTCACGGGAGACAGATGAGTTTATTGGTGAGGTTTTAGCAAAGATAGAAAAGAAACCCATTAAAGTCATAGTAAATGAGTCAGGTGCGTCTATTTATTCTGCGAGTAAAGTAGCTATTGCTGAGTTTCCAGATTTAGATGTAACTGTCAGAGGTGCTATTAGTATTGGCAGACGTTTACAGGACTCTTTGGCAGAATTAGTTAAAATAGATCCCAAGTCTATAGGTGTGGGACAATATCAACATGATGTTGACCAAAAATTACTTAAGAAAAAGTTAGAAGAAACAGTAGAAAGTTGTGTAAATTATGTAGGAGTAGATTTGAATACAGCATCAAAAGAGTTGTTGATGTTTGTTTCGGGAATTAATCAAACTATCGCCAATAATATTGTGAGTTATCGCAATGAAAAAGGAGCTTTTAAGAATAGACAAGAATTGCTGAAAGTGCAAAAATTAGGGGCAAAAACATTTGAGTTGGCTGCAGGTTTTTTGCGTATTCGTGATGGAGAAAATCCCCTGGATAACACGGCAGTGCATCCCGAAAGTTATGGGGTGGTAAAGGCGATCGCCTCTTCTTTAAACACTCCCTTATCCCAAATTTCGAGCATAGGTTCTCGTCTGCAAAATCTCGATTTAAATCAATTTATAACTGATAAAATTGGTTTGCCAACTTTACAAGATGTGATTGAAGAATTGGAAAAACCAGGAAGAGATCCAAGAGCTGAATTTAAATATGCAACTTTTCAAGAAGGAGTAACAGAAATCAGTGATTTAAAAGAGGGAATGGAGTTAGAAGGAGTTGTCACCAACGTGGTAAATTTTGGCGCATTTATTGATGTGGGAGTACATCAAGATGGGTTGGTACATATCTCCCAATTAGCTGATAAGTTTGTGAGTGATCCCAATCAAATAATAAAAGTGGGACAAGTGGTAAAAGTGCGGGTTTTAGAAGTAAATGAAAAGCTAAATCGCATTAGTTTATCAATGAAATTATTGTCAGCTAAGTAGATAAGCAAAATTAATGATATTTTGTCAAAAAAATCAGACAAGGGGCTTAAGCCCCTTGTCCCTTAGACATTAATTTTGCACAAGTACTTAAAAAAAGCCAAAATATCTAAGATATTTTGGCAAAATTGAGGCAATGTTTAAAATAGCGCTAAACTTTGAAAATCACTGTAATTTTATTTTAACTTATGACTCAACAACTTGCTTTTCTCGGACTGGGTTTAATGGGGGGCTCAATGACTGCAAATTTAGCAAAAAAAGGCTTTTTTGTTAATGCTTGGAACCGCACCCCCAACCGCCCAGGTGTGGAAATTGCCACCGCAGCAGGTGCAAATGTGGTATCTTCTCTCCAAGCTTGCGTGAAAAATGCAGATGTGATTTTTACCTGTGTAGGGGATGTTCCCGATGTTGAAGAAGTAATTCTGGGTGGAGTGGTAAAGTTTGCTCAACCAGGGGCTTTAGTTGTGGATATGAGCACCATTGGTAGTAATGCAGCCCAGAAAATCAGCTCAGAATTGCAAACACACAACCTCCGTTTCCTGGATGCTCCCGTCTCTGGGGGAGATATTGGCGCACAAAAAGGTACTCTCACTATTATGGTAGGGGGTGAACCAGCAGATTTTGCCCAATGTCAGCCCTATTTTGAAGCAATGGGTAAAACTATCCGTCTCTGTGGCCCTGTGGGGAGTGGGCAAGCTGTAAAAATGTGTAATCAAGTTTTGTGTGCAGTTCACATGGTGGCTTTGTGTGAAGCGTTGCAAATGGCAGAAAAACAAGGCATTGACCCTAATTTAATGATAGAAGTGTGTAGCACAGGGGCTGCAGGTTCTTGGGCTTTATCTAACTTGGGCCCGAAAATTATTGACTCTGACCTGGCTCCAGGTTTTATGATTAAACATATTTTGAAAGATTTGCGCTTGGTACTCGAAACTGGGGCAAATATTCCAGGGGTAGAATTAGCCGATCGCCTATTTAAACAGGTCAAAGACATGGATAATGGTAAAGGAGCGCAACAGGGAACTCAAGCCATGATCCGCTCTTATAAATAATTCTGCAAAATTAATGTCTAAAGGACAAGGGGCTTAAGCCCCTTGTCAGACACATTGTAATGAATTTGTTTCTAAACAAACATGCTTTGTAATACGGTATTGAAAACAATGTCTAAAGGACAAGGGGCTTAAGCCCCTTGTCATACATTTATTATTATAAATTCCAATATCGGATCGTCAAGTAACAAATAAGTTTTATATAAAAGTGACTAAAACAATGACAAATAAATCTGAAACCATTTCCCCAGAACAATATAAACAGAAAATGCAGCGACGTAAGGAAGTACAAGCGCAAAGAGTAGCCCAAGCGTCGCGGGAAAAAGGCTTAATTATTGTCCATACTGGTAATGGAAAGGGCAAAACTACCGCAGCTTTGGGGATGGTAGTGCGTTCCCTGGGTCATGGTTATCGAGTGGCGATCGTCCAATTTATCAAAGGCGCTTGGGAACCTGCAGAAAAAAATGTGTTGAGTCAATGGGAGTCGCAACTAGAGTTTTATGCAATGGGAGAGGGTTTTACCTGGGAAACCCAAGACAGAGAGCGAGATATTCAAAATGCTGAGGCAGCATGGAAGAAAGCATTGGCATTTATCCGTAACCCAGAATATCACTTAGTACTGCTCGATGAGGTGAATGTTGCCCTAAAATTGGGTTATCTGGATGTAGAGCATGTTTTAGCGGGACTTGAGCAAAAACCAGAAGACTCCCACGTTATTTTAACTGGAAGAGGTGCCCCCCAAAAACTCATTGACAAAGCTGATTTAGTCACCGAAATGACCCTAGTTAAGCATCCTTTCCGCGAACAAGGAGTTAAAGCTCAACCTGGCATTGAATATTAACAACAAACCAAATAACTAACTAGCGAAATAAAAAAGTCCGCAACTGCGGACTTTTTTATTAATTCCTAGAACTTCTCATTAACTAGCGACGATATATTCTTGAACATGAGCACGTCTTCTGCGCAAGTGAGCGATCGCTTGGTGTTCTAACTGACGCACACGCTCACGGCTAATTTTCAGTGTTTGACCAATTTTAGCCAGTGACATTTCCTTCCCATCATCCAAACCATAACGCAAACTAATCACTTGCCGTTGTTGCTCTGTCAGTTCGCCCACCAGGTTACGCAAATCTTGGCGCATCAACTCTTGAGTGATGTAATTATCGGGAGAAACACCATCATCTTCTAGGAGTTCAGACAGTTCTGTATCCTGGTTATCTCCAACTCTTACATCAAGGGAAATGGGTTGACGTGCCATACTGAAGTATTCACGAATCTGTGCTGGTTCCAATTCCAACTCTCGACCAATTTCTCCTTGAGTCGGACTGCGTCCGAGTTGCTGGGACAACTCTCTCTGAGTTTTCTTAATTTTGTTGAGCTTTTCGGTAATGTGGATAGGAAGACGAATAGTGCGCCCTTGTTGAGCGATCGCCCTGGTAATTGCTTGACGTATCCACCAGTAAGCATAAGTTGAAAACTTAAATCCTTTGGTGGGATCAAACTTTTCCACACCTCGTTCCAACCCTAAACTACCTTCCTGGATCAGGTCTAGAAATTCCATATTGCGCTTTTGGTATTTTTTGGCGATCGCCACTACCAAACGCAAATTTGCTTCTATCATGCGGCGTTTTGCCCGTTTTCCCAAATCCAAAGTTTTTTTGATTTCATCTGTACTTAACTCAACATATTCTGCCCATTCTTCAAGAGAAGCAGCTCGTTGTATTTTTTGCTCAAGTTCTTCTTTTTTATCCACCAAGCTCATCATTTTTTGAACTTGTTTTCCATAGATAATTTCTTGCTCATGGGTGAGCAAAGGTACTTTACCTATTTCTTGCAGATAAGTGCGAACCATATCTGCTGTATAGTTTCCGCTGGTCACTTTGTCTTTGATTTTGGCAGTGGGCATATCTATTTTTGTTACTCCTATATAGTTTTGGTTTGATATTTTTTTATTGCTAGTTGCTCTTCCCAGTTATTTATTTTTTTCTATGGAAGTTCAGTTTTACATTTACTTATAGCAATTGTGATAGACAAGGGGCGATCGCCCTTGTTTTTCTGGGTTTACTTGATTTAATATATTACAGACGTTGGCAACCCGTAAAAAGTTCATCCTGACGCTAAAATTATCGGGACACAACAAATACGTTGCCCAATTATCAAACCCCCTTTCAGTACCATCATGGCTTAATTTTTATTAGAATAGTATACTCACTTCGGACGGATCACCGAACTCATTATAATAATTTAATTATTCCCCTAATGTCAAGTGAGTCACCAAATAATTCCCAAACCTTGATTAAACGGTCAAGGCATAACATTTATTCATAATTACCATTATACCCAGAATGATTGGGGAAATTACACTTGCTACGGTTGATAAATATTAAAATCCTAAATCTGCTTTTGCTGTTTCTGCAGCCTGAAAAAGTTCTTGATCTGACATTTCCCCCCAGTCTGGGTCAGCAATTTCCTGATAAAATTGCTGGTCGTATGGACGGGTACGAACTACCACAGGCATTGGTACAGCATGACCGAGAACCAGCGCTTGTTGTTTTGAGTCTAATTTTGCCAAAATGGAGCGCAACCCCCCAGCTCCAGAAACTCCAGTAAAAATAGCATCAATATCTTTCTCATCATTCAATAAACAAGTAATGCGGGTCCCAACTTGTGACATAACCTCTTTATCAATACCAGAAGGGCGCTGATCCACAATCAATAAAGTTACAAAATATTTGCGCATTTCCCGTGCAATAGTACCAAAAATTGTTTGTTGAACCACACTAGGGTCAAGAAAACGGTGTGCTTCTTCAATAGTGATCACCAACTGATGGGGGCGATCGAGAGGATTTTTACTTTGTAAAAACTTTTCAGATTTACGCACATAAGCTTTGTGAATACGACGGGTAATCATATTTGTTGCCAGCATATAAGAAAGCATATTTGATTGAGTACCAAATTCTACTACTACGTGCTTTCCAGCATCCAAAGATTGTAAAATTCTATCTATATAATTATGAGGACAAACAGAGCGCATATATTTTAGAGTATCCAGACGCAGTAATTTACGCTGCAATGCCATAATTGAGCCAGTATGTCCCTGTTTTCCCTGACAAAACATCTTAATATCTTCATTGCTCATATTTAATAATTGAACAATCCAAGATGTACCAAACTCATTGTAGAGAATATTAGCATTATCTAGACTCGCTTCAGAAAGACCCAACTCTTGAGATACTAATCTTATATCTTCAATTTCAATTTGGTCATAACTCAAATAAAGTTCATGGGCGAAACTTACACCCCGCCTTTTAGTAGACTCAGGATCTAAAGTATATATTTCTACTTGTCCTGGGAATAACTGACGCAAACCTTTAACCACATTAAATTGTTTCCCTTCACTAACTGCTTCCCAACCATATTCTGAGTGCATATCAAACATTAAATTTACCCCTGCTTGTTTGCGAATAATGCCAGAAATTAGCAAACGAGTCAGAAAAGATTTACCTGTCCCAGATTTACCAAAAACACCGTTACTCCGTTCTACAAAACGGTCTAAATCCACACATACGGGCACATCCATATCCAGGGGTTGACCGATGGAAAAATTCCGTTTGTATGGTTCATCTTCCCATCCAAAAACACTGCGAAAATCCCTTTCTGTTGCTTCAAAAACCTGACTAAAATGACTTGGAATGGTTTTGACTGGGAGTAGATTTAAGTCAGTTTCCATTGGTAAAGTAGCCAAAAGAGTCTCAGAAGCGGTGGTATTTTCATTTTCTATTTCTGAGGGAGTAAACATCAACATCGGAGCAATTTCTAAAATACCGTAAGTGTCTCCCCCTGCTAAAACTTCCCGCAAAAAAAGATCATCAATATGAGGTGGGTTAGCCATAATTCTCTCACTAGAAATTCCCAGGGAAACATCAGTTAAGAGACAGAAAAAACGCGATCGCCTGCCTTGCACTACCAAAAACTTACCTACCCGCATATCTTCTACAGATATTTCTGGCTCCAACCTAATTTTTAACCCCTCAGTGAGAGATCCTTCTATGACACACCCTAATGGTTGATTTAAATTCATATCTTACTCAAATTAGTCATTAGTCATTGGTCATTAGTCATTGGTTTTTTGTATTATTTATCTAAAATAAATAACTAACAACTAAGGACTAATAATTAATATAATAGAGCAAACCTATTTGAGTTGTCAAGACAAGGGGCGATCGCCCTTGTTTATAGGATCTTGTTTATTGTAGATTTATCACAACGAACATAGGACTGCTATAGATCATTTTTCGTCATTGGCAACAATAAAGATAAAATAATAAATAGTCTTTTTTTTATTTCAAATAATAGAATATTTTTATGTCAGAGATAAATTTAGCTCATAAAAGGATTCTTGTAGTTCAGGGAGATATCACGCATCAAGGAGTTGATGCTATTGTTAATGCTGCTAATAACTCACTATTAGGAGGTGCTGGAGTAGATGGAGCAATTCATAGTGCAGCAGGTCCTGAATTATTAACAGAATGCCGAACTTTAAACGGTTGTGCTACTGGAGATGCTAAAATAACTAAAGGTTATAAACTGCCTGCTAAATGGATAATTCATACTCCTGGTCCTGTGTGGCAAGGAGGAAACAAACAAGAGGATCAGTTATTAGTTCAATGTTACCTTCGTTGTTTGGAATTAGCCGCAGAAAAGCAACTGAAAACTATTGCTTTTCCTGCTATTAGTACGGGGGTTTATGGTTTCCCAAAAGAGCGTGCTACCAGAATAGCTGTTACCACAGTCAAGGATTTTTTGCAGCAAAATAACTCAATTAATCAAGTAGTTTTTGTCTGTTTCAGTCTCCCCGACTACCAAATTTATCAAAAAATAGTAAAAGAAATTCTTACAGGAAAAGTTACCTAACATAAAAAATATGTTTCCCATAATTTTAACAGCATTTCTAGCTATATATGTGGCCTGGAACCTGGGCGCAAATGATGTGGCTAACTCGATGGGTACTTCTGTAGGTTCAAAAGCTATAACTTTAAGAAAAGCATTGCTCATTGCAGGAATATTAGAATTTACAGGGGCATTACTTTTTGGTCAGGGAGTAGCCAGCACTTTAGCCACCAAAGTGACTAACCCAGTTTTATTTGCAGATCATCCTCAAACTCTCCTACTGGGTATGGTTGCGGTGTTAATTTCCTGTGGTTTGTGGTTACAAATTGCTACTTGGCAGGGTTTACCAGTCGCATCGTCTCATGCAGTGGTAGGGGCGATCGCTGGTTTTAGTGGAGTAGCAGTAGGCACATCTGCTATAGACTGGCAGAATATTGGTTTAATTTGTCTTGGGTGGTTAATTACGCCTTTAATCAGCGGCGTGGTGGCTGCTTTATTTTACAGTGTGGTAAGGCGTTGGATTTTAGAACAGAAGGATAGTTTAACCCAACTGCGAGAGTGGATACCCTGGTTAAGTGCGATTTTGCTGGGAGTATTTGGTGTAATAGTCCTTCCCACTGTTTTTAATCGACCAATATTTAATTCTTTTTCCCTTCCTAGTCATACTCTTTCTCTTGCTGTGGGTGGTATGGCTGCTTTAGCTGTCACCAATGCTTGCTGGAATCGCCTAGAACGCTTACAAAAAGGGGTTCAGGAAGTCTATAGTCAAAAACAAGAAAGACAGGCTTTAGAGAAGGTTTTAGGGGGGTTTCAGGTACTGAGTGCTTGTTTTGTCGCTTTTGCTCATGGTTCCAATGATGTGGGTAATGCGATCGCTCCTCTTGCAGTAGTGGTTTTTATTTTAACTACTGGTTCTGTTCCTCTTCATGATTTAATCATCCCAACTTGGATTTTAGTACTGGGGGGTTTAGGTATTGTAGCTGGTTTGTCAGTTCAAGGGAAAAATGTGATTACCACAGTGGGAGAAGACATTATTCCGTTGCAACCCAGTAGTGGTTTTTCTGCGGAAATAGCAACAGCAACTACTATTTTACTAGCCTCTCGTTTTGGTTTTCCTGTCTCTACTTCTCACGCTTTAGTTGGTGCTGTTGTGGGAATTGGTTTAATCCAAAAGGGGCAAAATGTCAAGGTTGAAACGGTTAAATCTGTGATTCTTGCTTGGGTAGTAACTTTACCTGTTACTGCTCTGATCGGAGGAGTTATTTTTGCTGTTTTACGGTTCTTTTTTAATGAATAATGAAGAATGAAGAATGAAGAATGATAATGAATAATGAATAATGAATATAACGTTTCTCTTATTCTTGAGCTGCGGGCAAGGGGCTTAAGCCCCTTGTCAATCAAGTAAAACTGTACCCTAATTATCCGAAAATTGCTATAATGAATAATTCTCCATTATTCATTCTCCATTATTCATTATTAATTATTAATTACTCATAAAATTCTATTGATAACTCATCCTCTTTTTTCCAGTTATAAAAAGCTGCTGCAGTAGCAACACCGAAAATAACTGGTGCAGTAACAGCAACGGCGATCGCCCCACTTCCACCAATAATAGCAGCAGCTGCAGTCCCAGCTATTCCCCCTAAAGTTGATCCCACTGTTGCACCCCATCTTCCTGCTTCTCTTGCATTCCGTTCAGTTTGATGTAAAAATTCATCATCTTCTAACATTTGCGAGATCACAGCATCTGTCGCTAAACTTGTGATTAAACCCCCAGCTCCTGCCATACCTGCAGCGGTTTTTCCTGCTATTTTTACAGCCAGTTGACTTGCTGTTTTACTTGCTAATTTTACTGCTAGCAAAGTACTTGCTTGTACTGCTACCCCCGCTGTCAAAGCTACTTGATTATTTATTTGTTCGCTCTTTTTTTTGCCTGTTTTGCACCAATAAGCAAAATGTTCGCAGTTATTAGTAAAGAGACAATATTTTTCTCGATAAAGCAGACTTTTTGCTCTCTCAATCACCTTTTCTGGTACATCACATTTACTGTGATAATCTTTTTTATAGATTAAACGTCCTGCGGCGAATTTTTCTAAGGTAATTTCTGTTACTGTTCCATATTTTTGACTTAAATGGATAACCTTTCCATCTCCACTTTCAATACCGTGATGAGTATAAGCTGGATAATAAACGTAAAGATGATCTCCTCTTGCCATGACTTTTTAATTTAATGCCCTTGTTTTTTTCTCATGTTTACTTTTCTATTTTACCTCAAAATTTTTCAATTTGGCAAGATGGTATAATTACTTGAGTCATTAGTCATTGGTCATTGGTCATTAGTATTATGTAATAAACAAGTATTATTTTAATAATGTAAGAAAAACTAATAACTAAAAATGACTAAAAATAATTAAATTTGGGGTTCAATTTTGTGATCTGGTAGGTCAGGAGAATGTTTAATTTGTTTAAATTGATAGCCACGTCTTGCTAAATTATCAATAAAATTATTAGGGTCAGAATTGTTGGATTTACTACCAGCTCCTGTTTCTTTTCTAATTTTTTTGAGTTTTGCTTTTTTTCCCATTATATTTATTTTCCTTTTCAACTGTAGTTATTGGTTATTAGTCATTAGTCATTAGTCATTGGTATGTCTTCTAAAAAACTCTTAAATTTTTTTAAAAATCTCATAATGTTTTACCAATGACTAATGACTAATGACTAATGACTAAGATAGTTTTGGTTTAAATTGATTTGTTTTAGGTAAACTGTTACTACCTGGTTTTTCCCTTCTATTTGGTGGTTTTGGTTTTTTTACTGGACAAGCTATTGGTATTGTTTTTTTGATTAACAACTCATCTTTCTCTCTTTTTGCCATTATTAGATAGCAGTATTTATCCCAGAGATTGGTTTTAAAAGATGCTTGATTAGCAAAATCATATTGATAATAATGAATGCTGATATCTTCTGGGATTATATTTACGTCTCTTTGCACCAATAATTTTTTCTTTTGTGCAGACCACATCCCACATAACTCCCAGGTTTCTTGTTGATACTGCTCTTCTTTTTGCAATACAGCCAGCTCAATTTTAACTAGCTTACCATTACTTATTTTTGGATAACCTATATAACTTTTTATCCCTTCAAATTCGTGTCTGTGGTTACAGAATAACCAGTAAAGCTTCGGTACAAAACTACAATCAAGTTCAGCTTCTGGCAGCAAAATCTTGTTTTTTATTTCTTTGTCACTATCTGGGGCTGGAATTACAATTCCTTGAAACTTCGCAATAGCTCGGTGACAGCCATTACCTGTAAAAATTTTTCTGTTTACTTGATCCATGAGCAGAAATTTAACGCTAATGATTAATTATTACACATTTTTTGCCAGTTTATTACTGGTGATTGTTTTTTACTAAAAACTTTTTTATTGATACATTACAGCCCTTAACAACTATACTAGGAACCTTTTTGTATTTTTATACCTGAGATAAGTAAGTCTTCATAATTATTTACTTATTTATTGTTTAGTCAGAAGCCATATAATGTAACTTAATACTCATTGCCATTACTAAAATATATTTGCTTTCATTTTTGATTTTCTAAGTTTCTTTTCCTCCTATTTTTCCAGGATTTTTAATGATGATACTTAGCTTAGTTAATTTCTAGTTATAATCATTGCTTTTTTTTGTTTTTATCCTTTTAAAACTCAAACAAATAATTACATTTTTCCATGAATAGCTAACCAAATACAGGGAGGGTTAACACTTGTATATTCTACGCGGTGTTTTTGATGAGCTGGAATAAAAACATAATCACCTACTGTTATTTTAATCCGCGAACCATCAACATAACTTAGTTCGGCTTCTCCTTGTAAAAGTATAACCCATTCTGCTTTTTCTTGGTCATACCATTCCCCAGTTGGTGTGGTTTGTCCTCTGGAAATTATCCGCTCAATTAATACATTTTCACTTGAGACTAACGTTTCAAATAATTCTTGTTGAGGCAGTTGAGCTGGTAACTGAAAAATATTAACTGGGTTCATAGATAAGAAAATTAATAATTATCTGGTTTGATTTATTTTATCCTAAAAAAAGGCTATAGCAAATCTAAATTGGTTGTCAAGAGACAAGGGGTTTAAACCCCTTGTCTGAAAAACTATTATTATGTTACTCAAATTATATAAGTAAAAAAAATGACAGCAGCAACACCTGAAACTCAGCAAAGAGCGGCACAACTACGGGAGCAATTACAAAAAGCTGGTTATGCTTACTATGTGCTGGATAATCCCATTATGGAAGATGCTATATATGATAAATTATATCGGGAATTACAGCAATTAGAATCAGCATACCCAGAATTAATTACACCAGATAGTCCAACTCAGCGAATAGGGGATAAACCTGCATCTCAGGTGACTTCAGTTAAACACAATATCCCTTTATATAGTCTGGAGAATGCTTTTAACCTCGAAGAGTTGACTAAATGGGAGGAGCGCTGGCAGAAAATTATACCAGAATTAAATATTTTTAATTATGTTTGTGAGTTAAAAATAGATGGTTCAGCCCTGGCTTTAACTTATGAAAATGGTATTTTAGTTAGGGGGTTAACTAGGGGAGATGGTACCACAGGAGAGGATATTACCCAAAATGTCCGCACTATTCGTTCTCTTCCTTTACGTTTAAATTTGGAGACACCTCCCCCTAAGGTGGAAGTGCGGGGTGAGGCGTTTTTACCATTGACAGAGTTTGCAAGAATAAACCAGGAAAGGGAAAAAATAGGAGAGTCTCTGTTTGCTAACCCTCGTAATGCTGCTGCAGGTACTTTACGACAGTTAGATCCTCAAATTGTAAATCAGCGACGGTTACAGTTTTTTGCTTATACTTTGTATTTTGGGGGAGATAAAAGTTGTCAATGGGAGTCTTTGGAGTTGTTGACGCAGATGGGGTTTTTGGTTAATCCTCATCGAAAATTATGTGAGTCTTTAAAGGAAGTTGAGGCATATTTTCAGGAGTGGGAGAGTAAAAGAAAAGATTTACCTTATCTGACAGATGGGGTGGTGGTGAAGGTAAATGAGTATGAGTTGCAGGAAAAATTAGGGTTTACTCAGAAATTTCCCCGCTGGGCGATCGCTTTAAAATATCCCGCAGAAGAAGCACCAACTCAAGTAATTAAAATTATCGTTAATGTAGGGCGTACAGGTGCAGTGACTCCAATGGCAATTATGAAACCTGTTCAATTAGCAGGAACTACAGTACAAAGAGCAACTTTACATAATGGCGATCGCATTGCTGAGTTAGATATCCGCGTGGGAGATACGGTAGTTGTGCGTAAAGCAGGAGAAATTATCCCCGAAATTGTGCGAGTATTGCCAGAATTACGCCCAAATAATACTGAACCTTTCCAAATGCCAAAAAACTGCCCTGAATGTGGTTCTATATTAATGCGGGGAATGGGAGAAGCAGTTACTCGTTGTGTTAATAGTTCCTGTAGAGCTATTTTACGCGGAAGTTTAGTACATTGGGCATCCCGTGATGCTCTGGATATTCGGGGTTTGGGAGAAAAAATAGCAGTAATGTTGATCGAGAATGGGTTGGTAGACTCTATTGCTGATATTTATGGTTTAAGTAGAGAAACTATAGCCAGTTTGGACAGGATGGGGGAAAAATCTGCTGAGAAGTTGGTAAAGGCGATCGCCTCTTCTAAAAATCAACCCTTCTCAAGGGTACTATATGGTTTAGGTATTCGTTATATTGGCAATGTCACAGCTAAATTATTAACTGAAAATTTCCCTACCATAGAACAATTAAGCACAGCTTCTGTGGAGAATCTTGAAGCAATACATGGTATTGGCTCAGAAATAGCGCAATCTGTATGGGAATGGTTTCAAATTGAGGCAAATCAAACCCTGGTTAAACGTCTTCAAGCAGCAGGTTTACAGTTTAGTGCTACTCCCATTACTGCATCTAGTCAACAACAGAATTTATCTGGTAAAATTTTTGTTATTACGGGAACATTGCCCAGTTTGAAACGCAATGAAGCAGAGAAGTTAATTGAAAAAGCAGGAGGAAAAGTAACAAATTCAGTGAGTAAAAAAACCGATTATGTTGTGGTAGGAGAGGATGCAGGATCTAAATTAGAGAAAGCAGAAAAGTTAGGCATTACTCAACTGAGTGAAGCGCAACTTTTAGCAATGATATCAGAATAAAAGCCATGACAGAGCAAACAACAGAAATTCAGTCAAAACAAGACTCTTTAACAGAAATAATAGAAAATTTGGGTTTAGCTAAAATACAGCGTCATGTTTTTCTCTGTGCTGATCAAACTAAACCAAAATGTTGTGCAAAACAAACTAGCATAGAAGCTTGGGAATATCTGAAAAATAGATTAAAAGTATTAGGGTTAGATCAGCCGAAAGAGTTAAATGACTCTTGTATTTTTAGGACAAAAGCAAACTGTTTGCGAGTCTGTACATCAGGTCCAATAATGTTAGTTTATCCTGATGGTGTCTGGTATCGTAATGCTACCCCAGAAGTGATTGAGCGAGTGATTCAAGAGCATCTGATTGGGAATAAAATAGTAGAAGAATATGCTTTCCATATCCATACTTTAGCTGAACCTGAGAGCCAAAATCAATTTAACTTAACTACTCAAGATGTGTACCCAGAAAATGCCTTAATTTCCTCTGGAAATGAGCATGATCGCGAGCTAATTGATCTAACATAGATCTTATTCGTTGTGTACCTGAGTCATCCTTAATGGGTCTATATGCAAACAACATAAAAAGAAGAAAGAGTGTTACCTATGAAAGAATCTCAAAAAAATAATAAGCAATTGTTACTAATTGATGATGACCCCAATTTGATTTTACTGGTAAAGGATTATTTGGAATTTCGCGGTTATCAAGTAACTACTGCTGAAAATGGACTAGAAGGGTTGGAAATTTTAAAAGAACTAACCCCTGATATGATTATTTGTGATGTGATGATGCCAGAAATGGATGGCTATGCTTTTGTAGAGCAGATAAGACAAGATGCCCGCAGCAGTTGGATCCCTGTAATGTTTCTCTCTGCTAAAGGTCAAAGTCATGATAAAGTAAAAGGATTAAACACTGGTGCTGATCTTTATATGGTCAAACCCTTTGAACCAGAAGAACTGGTAGCACAGGTGGAAGCTTGCCTCAGACAAGCAGGCCGCATGCCAAAACCCAGGTTAGATAGTGGTCCAACTATTCAAGTACCTAAAAATGTAGAATTGACCAAAACTGAGTTAAAAGTGGTGGATCTGGTGGCTCAGGGGTTGAAAAATGGGGAAATTGCTGCTAAACTTAATGTGAGTCAAAGAACTATTGAAAGCCATGTGTCTAATATGCTTAATAAAACAGGTTTACATAATAGAACTGAATTAGCACGTTGGGCAATGGAAAGTAACATGGTTTAAGTCACTCCCCAGTTTCATTAATCTCCCACTTTTTGATTGGGAGATTAATTTTCAGAAAAATAGTTGACATTGATCCAAATAACCTGTTATTATATTGATCGTGTCAAAAACAAAAGCGGCTAATGATTATCTAAATTGGTAACGCCGATGTAGCTCAGTGGTAGAGCAGCTGATTTGTAATCAGCTGGTCGCAGGTTCAAATCCTGTCATCGGCTTATTTAAAAATTATTTGGTGCGTTACGCTACGCTAACGCACCCTACCAAAATGTCCATTAAGGCGGTAAAATGTAACGGTTGTATTGGGTGCTATATAATCAACTGTGATCGAACGCTATACCTTGCCTGAAATGGGCGAAATTTGGACTGACAATTATAAATTGCAAACCTGGTTAGAAGTAGAAATTGCTGTATGTGAAGCGCAAGCGGAACTGGGTTATATCCCTGCTGAGGCGGTAGAAGAAATTAAAGCTAAGGCTAAGTTTGATCTTAAACGGGTTTTGGAAATTGAGGCGGAAGTTCGTCATGATATGATCGCTTTCCTCACTAATGTTAATGAGTATGTGGGAGATGCTGGCAGATATATTCACCTGGGGTTAACCAGTTCTGATGTGTTGGATACCGCCCTCGCACTCCAGTTAGTAGCCAGTGTGAACGTGATTTTGGAAGCAGTCGAAGAATTAATTCAAGCTATTCGTTATCAAGCACAGCAGCATCGTTATACAGTTATGGTAGGTCGATCGCATGGTATCCACGCTGAACCTATTACTTTTGGTTTTAAACTGGCGGGATGGTTGGCAGAAGTATTACGGGGGCGCGATCGCCTAGTGCGTCTCCGTCAAGATATTGCTGTAGGTAAAATTTCTGGTGCAGTGGGAACCTATGCTAATGTAGATCCTAAAATTGAGGCGATCGCTTGTCAAAAACTTGGACTTGAACCAGATATCGCTTCAACTCAGGTAATTTCCCGCGATCGTCATGCTGAATTTATCCAACAATTAGCCCTTCTTGCTGCTACCATTGAACGTTTTGCTGTGGAAATTCGCAACCTCCAACGTACCGATGTGCTCGAAGTTGAAGAATTTTTCGCCAAAGGACAAAAAGGCTCATCTGCAATGCCCCACAAACGTAACCCTATACGTTCCGAGCGCATTACTGGAATAGCCAGAATTATACGCGGTAATGCAGTAGCTGCCTTAGAAAACGTCGCTTTGTGGCATGAAAGAGATATATCTCACAGTTCAGTAGAAAGAGTAATTTTTCCTGATAGCTGTACTTTAACCCATTTTATGCTCAAAGAAATCACAGATTTAGTCAAACACCTGTTAGTTTATCCCGAAAACATGAAACGGAATATGAACGTTTATGGCGGGGTAATTTTCAGTCAAAAAGTGTTATTAACCTTAGTAGAAAAAGGGTTAACCAGGGAAGAAGCTTACAAAATAGTTCAAGGTTGCGCTCACCAAGCGTGGAATACTCAAGATGGTAATTTCAGAGAATTAATTAGTCAAGATACTGTGGTGCAAAAATATCTGACTCCAGAGGAAATAGAATCATGTTTTGATCCTCAACATCACCTCCAAAATTTAGACGAAATTTATCAACGTTTGTGTATTTAGTTTAACATTATTAGCTTACTTTTTTTTTGATGGGTTACGCTTTGTCAACCCATCATATTTTAATAGTAAAACACATAATTATTATTGATAAATTCAACTTGCTTACGCGGTGGTTGAGCGCAGTCGAAACCACCTTATGTATATTCTTATCAAGGGTTTTGTAAAACAAATTTTGGAGGTAATACTACCAATTAAAAATGTGGCAAAAATCACCCGAAAAATTAACAATTACTGACAATGAAGTTCATGTGTGGCGGGCAAATTTGGATTTAGGTATTGCAGAAGTTAATGAACTAGAAAAAATTCTGAATGAAGCGGAAAAAGAAAGAGCGAATAAATTTTATTTTGAACAGCATAAAAACCGTTTTATTGTTGCTCGTGGAAATTTAAGATTAATTTTAGGAAAGTATTTAGAAAAAGCTCCTGAAAAGTTAGAATTTGAGTATAGTGAAAAAGGTAAACCCAGTTTAAAAGACTCAAAATTACAGTTTAATGTTTCCCATTCTCAAGATTTAGCTTTGTATGGGTTTACTTGGGAGAAAAAAATAGGAGTTGATCTTGAATATCTCAAGAAAGTTAGAGATATTGAAAATATAGCCGAGAGATTTTTTACTCAAAGAGAAGCTGAGATAATTAAACAACTGCCAGATGGAGAAAAAATAACAGCATTTGTGAGTTTTTGGACTGGAAAAGAGGCTTATTTAAAAGCAATAGGAGAGGGAATAGGTGGAGGTTTAGATAACATAGAAATAGATTTAAATTCAGATATTTTGAGGATAAAAGGAGAAAATGAAACTGCTGCTAGTTGGTGTTTATTTAAGTTTATTCCCAGGGAAGATTATTTAGGAGCAGTAGTGGTAGAAAAGGGAAATTTGCGGTTGAGTTTTTGGGAATAGGTTATAATGAAATTAAGTTAAAGAAAAATAGTGGGCGATGTTTGTTAGGGAGATAAAATGATGAGTTTAGAACAAGTTATTTTAGAGAAAATACGGTTATTACCAGTAGAAAAACAGCAAGAAGTTTTAGATTTTGCTGAATTTTTACATAGTAAGATAGGGGAAAAGCGATCGCCTCGCACTATCAAAGGTTGATGTGCTGATTTAAAAGTAGATATTGCTGAAGAAGATCTTGCCCAAGCGAGACAAGAAATGTGGGGAAAAATCAAGGAATAATAAGCTTGAATGAGGGGAAAAATTGTGATAAATTTTAAAAGTGTTGTATAAGAAGTAAAAATGGCAAAACTTCCCCCAGAAACCACAGAAACGATTAATAGATGAAAACAACAGTTGTTAGAAATAATTGACGAAGCAACTGCAATAGAATTTGGTCTTTTTGAAAGATATTGATACTCTCTCAGCACTTCTTTTTTTGGGCAGATAAGAATAACTGTTAGTAATTACGCTCAAGCGCAACTTGAGAAGTTTTAAATAAAAAAAAGTCGCGCTCTTCGCTTTAGTTTGCCGTATCCTTCAATTGAGTCATCAATTCACTTTCATCCCAATAAGAAGATACCTGTTTTATTTTACCAGAATCGTTCATTTCAAAGACAGTAATTCCCTCAGTACTTGCATTACGACCATTTTTTCCCACTACCCTCATTGTCCATTTTACTGCTGCACTATTTCCTACAATAAATAGATTGTCTTTTGCAAGTTCTAACTTATCAAAAATACTTGATAAAAAACCGAAAAATCTCTCAGCATCCTCCTGAGGTTTACTAGGAGGATTTCCTACTGGATCGTAAATAAGTCCATCTTCTGTGAATATTTCTGACCAACCTTGAGGATTCATTGCCTCCATATTGGCAAAATATTTATTGACAAGTTGCTCAATTGTTTCTTTTGACATTTTATTTTTTAAGAGTTTTTAATGTGGGTTAATTTACAGGATAGTTGCACTAAAACAATGATATAATTTAATACAAACAAACAAGATTAAACCCATTAATTATGGTTGGAAATCAAAAAATATCACCAACTAAAATTACTGCAAAAACCATCCTCAATAAAGCTACTGGTTTTATTCATGCTTATGATTTTACCCTAAATCCATATCAGGGGTGTGAATATGGGTGTAGTTATTGTTATGCGGCTGCTTTTAGCCCTAACTCCCAGATGCGGGAAAATTGGGGTAACTGGGTGATAGTTAAGGAAAATGCGGCTGAATTATTGGATAGAGAACTAAAGCGCTGGGAAAAGAAAAACCCCCATAAACCCCCCAGCATCTATCTGAGTACGGTAACAGATCCTTATCAACCTATAGAAAAGCAAACAAAGTTAACACAAAACTTGTTACAAGTGATGGTAAAGTATCAACCCATCCTAGTTATTCAAACCCGCAGCCCCATGATTAATAGGGATATTGATATTTTAAACCAATTTGAATATTTACGGGTAAATATGAGTATTCCTACGGGAAGTGAACGAGTTAGAAAAGATTTTGAAGAGAAATCCCCTAGTGTGAAATCACGGTTATATGCCATTGGTAAGCTGAAACATAGTATTTCTGACAAGGCGAGGTTTTCTGTAACTATCACTCCTCTCCTTCCCACCTTCCCAGAGGATGAAACATATTTTTTTGAGCGTTTACAAGTAGTTGATCGCGTAGTTATTCAAGAGTTTCATGCAACTAAAAAGCGATCGCTGGTTGCTTCCACTCGTGAAGCAGCCATAGCATTAAAACAAAAATACGCTTGGTGGTATAATAATGAAAAAGAGAGTTATGTCAGGTTTAAAAAGCAATTAATAACCATGCTTCCTGACCTTGAAATTCTGGAAGGACAAGTAGGTTTTGGTTATGACTAATCCCTTAATAAATTGGTGGCGCTCTTCTCAATTTCGCTCTGCACTTAAACAGGGAAATTTGCGAGCAGCTAGAGATATTTTACAACAAATTGAGACTTCTGGGGCAAAACTTTCCTGGTTAGAGGAGTTATTTAAAAAACAACTAAAAACAGAAGAATCATTAGCTTTTTATCGTCAAGAAGTAGCCAGTTTTTCTAAAAGATTAAACCTAGTTTCAGATAATAAATTAACACCTGATGCAGCCTTTATTGACTTTATCCATAAAAGTTTAAAACTGATTGAACATGACGAAGGTAAATTACAATGTACTGGAATAGAAGAGCGGGTATTTGATGATTTTGAAGCAAATTTAGCTTACTTTATTGATACTGAACTTGAGAAAATATCCCCAGGAAAACTCAAAGATGAGTTAAACAAAGCTATTGAAGATCTAGAAGGACTAAAACAGGGAATTGATCCAAATTATAATTTTAAATTGAGTGCCTATGTTTATTTACTCAAATACTTTCCAGAAAACGTTTATTGTGCTTATCTTGCGTGGTTTCTAATTTATGAAGCGGGGTTACTTCCTGATAAAATTAAAATTCTAGATATTGGAGCAGGACCAGGTACAATAGTCTATGGACTTGCTTTATTATTAAATAGTAGTAGTGGTTTTTTTCCGCCGCCTAAAATGCACATTTCTTATTATTCTTTTGAACAACAAGATTTATTACAATTTCGAGGTCTTCAGTTTTGGCGTAAATATATAGAACCTCAACAAACTGCTACTAATGTTTATTTTCGCTTTGATACTAATGATATATTTGATTATTCCAATAACTCGAAAAAGTTGCCAGAAGCGTTTTTTGATTTTATCGTTGTTTCTCACTGTTTTTTTTATCAACCCCAGCAACTACGGAAGTCTCATAAAATTTATAGTCAAATGTTTGCTAATCATTTAGCTCCTGGGGGTTATGTTTTATTAATTGTGCAAGGTAGAAAGCTGTTTAGTTCTTATGATGTGGTAGAAAGTGAAGATATCAGTCAAGAAGAAAAAGTTATTTCCATGTTTTTGGCAGAATTGAAGTTAAAATTGGAGTGGTATAAGTTTGTTACTTCGACGGGGAAGAGAAAAGCTATGGGAAAAGATTTTGTAATATTTGCTAGGGAAAATTTATCACCTCAAAAATATATTAGTCCTTTACAACAACAATATTTGGGGCAAAAGTACATCTCAAATTATGCAATTGATGACTATATAATTTTAGCTAGGAGGTAAATTATTTTGAGAATTATCAGAAAAAAAAGATGTCTAATAAAATAGGTTGGCAAGGTAACTTAGAGTTAGTTTATGCTAAAAATAACACCAAAACTCAACTAATTCATTCTCTGGGAAAAGCACCCCTAAAAGTGCAACGCCCTTTTTATCCAGAAGGAGAAAAAATTTGTCATTCAGTGGTGCTGCACACTGCTGGAGGGATGGTTGGAGGAGATACTCTCAGAGAAAATATTTATCTGCAAAAAAATGCTCAAGTTTTAATTACTACAGCAGCAGCACAAAAAATTTATCGCAGTAATGGAGCAACAGCTAAACAAACCATTGATATCAAAATAGATGAAGGTGCAAATTTAGAATGGTTGCCATTAGAGACAATCGTATTTAATGGAGGAATTTATCAGCAAAAATTGCGAGTAGAGTTAACACCTGGGGGGAGTTGGTTAGGGTGGGAAATAACCAGGTTTGGGCGCACTGCAAGGGGAGAAAGGTTTGTAACAGGAGAGTGGCGATCGCATACGGAAGTATGGCAACAAGGAAAACCCCTGTGGATAGATAGACAATGGTTACCCGCAGGGGAAGAAATAATTAACTCTCCCCATGGTTTGGCGGGAAAACCCATAGTAGGTAGTATGATTTTTATCGGTCAACCAGTATGTCAAGAAATTATCAATAAAGCGCGAAGTTTATGGGATGACTTACCTTGTTTTAATCCCCCCCATCCCGCCTTTGAAAAGGGGGAGAATATGCAAAGGGGAGAAGCAGGAGTTACCACTACCCTGGGAGAGGGGTTATTATGTCGTTATCGTGGATTTTCGAGCGCAGAAGTGAGACAATGGTTTATGGAAGTTTGGCAGTTACTGCGCCTTTCTGTTTTCCAGCGTCAGATAATTAAACCTAGAATTTGGTTACAATAATGATAATATTGTTTTAATTTTTAATTATGCTTACAGAATTGCCCATTAAAATTCCAATAGAAAAAATAACAGAATTTTGTCAAAGAAATTACATCAGTAAATTATCCCTTTTTGGTTCAGTTTTGCGCAGTGATTTTACACCAGAAAGTGATGTTGATATTCTGGTAGAATTTATGCCAGATAAATGTCCTGGTTTTTTAAAATTAGCAGGAATGGAAATTGAACTAAGCGAAATTTTGGGACGCAAAGCAGATTTAAGAATGCCAGAAGAGTTAAGTCGCTATTTCCGACAGCAAGTTTTAGGTTCAGCAAAAGAGTTGTATTTAGAAGTAAAATAATTATGCAATTAACACCCCAAGAAAAAGACAAATTATTATTATTTACTGCAGCTTTATTGGCAGAAAGAAGAAAAGCAAGAGGGATAAAATTAAATTATCCAGAAGCAGTGGCTTATATTTCTGCTGCTATTTTAGAAGGTGCAAGAGAAGGGCGCACAGTTGCAGAATTAATGAGTTATGGCAGAACTTTATTAACAAGAGAAGATGTCATGGAAGGGATACCAGAAATGGTGGAAGAAGTGCAAGTAGAAGCAACTTTTCCCGATGGCACAAAATTAGTAACTGTCCATGATCCTATTCAATAAACTTTATAGTACAAATTTTACTACATATTTTGACCACAGGAAGAAATTAAAACAATTATTTACCGAATTTGAATAATATTGTAGACAAGGACTAATAAAAAATGATTCCAGGAGAAATGATTGTTAAGGAAGGGGAAATAGAATTAAATGCAGGGCGAGAAACCTTGCGGGTGGGAGTGAGTAATACAGGCGATCGCCCTATTCAAATAGGTTCTCATTTCCATTTTTATGAGGTAAATGAAGCCTTAATATTTGAGCGGGAAAAAACCAAAGGAATGCGGTTAAATATCCCCGCAGGTACAGCAGTAAGATTTGAACCAGGGGATGAAAAAGAAGTAGAATTAGTGCCTTATGTTGGCAGTAGAGAAGTTTACGGTTTTAATGGTTTAGTTAATGGGAAATTAGATAATTAACAAATAGGAGCAAAAGCGGTTGTTGTTTATACTAAAATAAATTTGTGATTTATTATTAGTTTTTAATCACTACAAAAACAAACGGGAGCAAAAAATATATGAACAAAAAGAAGGAAGTTTCTAAACTATCAATTGAAGAAAGAGAAAAAGAGCTCTGGGAAATGGAAGATGAAGATATTGATTACTCTGATATTCCTCCCCTAGATGAAGAGTTCTTGAAAAATGCAAAAAGGGTTGAACATCCACTTTTAGAAGCTGAAAATATTGTCTATATTGAACCCTCTATACTCAATTGGTTTAAAAATAAAGCAGAAGACAAAGAATATCAAACATTAATTAATGATGTTCTTTTAAAATACATTAAAACCCAACAAATATAGGAGAAAAAAATAGATGATTTCAGGCGATCGCCCCATTCAAATAGGTTCTCATTTCCACTTTTATGAGGTAAATGAAGCCCTAAAATTTGACAGGGAAAAAACCAAAGGAATGCGGTTAAATATCCCCGCAGGTACAGCAGTAAGATTTGAACCAGGAGATGAAAAAGAAGTAGAATTAGTGCCTTATGTTGGCAGTAGAGAGGTTTACGGATTTAATGGTTTAGTGAATGGGAAATTAGATAATTAAAAACTATATATGCAAGTTGAACTTATCTAGATTTAAAAAATTTCAATCACTCTGAACTCACATTTTTTCTGTTAATTTTGAGTGAACATTCATATTAGTTAAGGAGAAAGTAATGACAATTCAATTAAAACCAGAGCAGGAGAATTTTATAAATGCACAAGTAGCTACTGGCAAATATAATTCCCCAGAAGAAGTCGTTGATAAAATGTTTTTAATTTTTGAAAAAGTACAATCTGAATATGAAGCATGGGTGGCAGAAACTCGCATAAAAATAGAAGAAGGAATTGAATCATTAGAAAAAGGGGAAGGAATTGATGGAGAAATAGCATTTAATCACTTACGAGAAAAATTACGTCAAGCTAAAGAAAATCAATGATGAAACGCCACATTAAATGAATGAAAGAATTGTAACAGACATCTCCAGAAAAGATTTTTAAATGGCTCGTAGTAGGGGCAAAGCGCCCTCATTTGCCTAATAATTGGAGATGTCTAATAGGTTTAAATCGCCTAATTATGAATAGGGAAGTTTATGGATTTAATGGTTTAGTTAATGGGAAACTTTGAGCTTATGGTTAATAATTTCTACTGTTTTAGCTACGCCATTTTCTGAACGAATTTTTTTCCCTAAAATACGTGCATTTGCTTTCATTTTCTCATCAGAAGTCCAGTTTTAATTGCTGTGGCTAACTTTTCCACTGTTAAATCTTTGCGTGGAATAGGTTCTGCTCCCACCCCAAGCTGAAATACCCTCTTACCCCAAAAAGGCTGATCAACACCAAAAGGAATGATAATGGAAGGGACACCAGCTCGTAAACCAGCAGAAGTTGTACCAGCACCACCATGATGAACTACAGCAGCCATTTGGGGAAATAACCAATCATGGGGAACTGAGTTAACTACAAGTACATTTTCAGGCACATCAAGCTCGCTAATACCACCCCATCCAGTCAATAAAATACCCCGTTGTCCACTTTGAGCTAAAGCAGCTACAACTAATTTGGTTAAAGCTTCTGGGTTAGTATCTTTCATACTGCCAAAACCAATATATACTGGAGGCGATCCAGATTCGAGAAAATTGATTAATTCTGCTGGAGGTTGCCAATTGGAAGGGCGATCTAAAAACCAGTATCCTGTAACCTCAACTCGATCTGACCAATCAATGGGTTTTGGTAGTACTGATTCACTATAACAATGGAGAATAGGTATTTGTTGCTTTTCTTGGCGACTATAAAAACCAGTTATGGGAAGTGGAGGTAAATTAAGGGTTTCCTGTCGCCATTTATTAATTTTGTTACGGGAAAATTGCCAGAACAATTGTTCTTCATATATATGACTCAACCTGTTTAAACTCCCGTTCAAATTAAAATCAGATGTCATTAATGGGTTAGGGAAAGCACAAGTAGGAATGAGGGGGTTCGTGTATGCTGCATAACAGGGAATGCCTAATTTTTCAGCGATATGATAGCCAGGTAATGCTAATCGAGAATAAATAATCGCTTCTGCATCTTGACAAACATTCCAAGAATTAGCCATAAATGTTTCTAAGATGGATCTATAGACAATCCACCAAATAACCCTACCAAATAAACCATGAAATTTTAGGTTTTTAGTGTGATTTTTATTTTGAGATTTTTGGCTCAATTTCTGAGGAATGCTTCCCACTGGAGCAAAATTTAGCCCCCTACTGATGATAAACTCTTGAAAAATATCTAAACTAGCTAATTTCACTTGATAACCCGCCTTTTGTAAACCCAACCCTAAAGCAACATAAGGTTGAACATCACCTCTGGTTCCCACTGCTAAAATAGTAATGCGCATATTTGTTCCAATTAATAGTATTATTATCCTGAAAGTTATTTATATTTTTTGAGAGTAAATCCAAATGACTGCAAAAGTTCTTCACATTCAAGAAAAAAAGAGAACCCCTGCTAATACAGTTGCCAAGCTTGAAGACTTCGACTATCAAGAAGGAGAAACCATTGATAGTACAATTATCATTAACAATCCCCAAGTCACTATATACTGTCTTGACCCCGAAAATCAACGAGCAATTTTTGTTGAAACTCCTGCTGGTTTAGATCTTTCTCAACCACCTTTTTTTTACCATGCTCAGTATAACAATGCTCAAAGACTTATTGCAGTTCCTTTAACAGAGTTAGCAGAGTTAACAAAAGAAATCACACCCATTGAAGAGCTAGTATTTATTTATTCAATGGGGCGCAGTGGTTCTACTTTACTAAGTAAAATATTTAATCAGTTAGACTCTGTACTGAGTTTATCAGAACCAGATGTTTTTTCTCAACTTGTGGGTATGCGTAACCCTGATGGCAGTAATGATGAGCAAGTAGCAGGGTTAATTAAGATTTGTGCAACTCTTCTCAGTCAACAAACTAACTCTAAAAAATACTCACATTGTGTAATTAAATTGCGCAGTTTTGGCATTAATTTAGGAGATTTAATGAACCATGTTTTTCCAGAAGCAAAGGTTATTTTTTTATATCGTAATGCAGAAGATGTAGTTAAATCATCAATGCGTTCTTTTGTTTTTATGAGTTCAATGTTGCCTCAAATTCAGAAAAATATTGAGTTATATACTCGCTTTATTCATTTACTAAAAAAATATGCCAATGATATAGATTGGACTGATGCTAATGCCACTGATTTATACATAACAAGTTGGCTTTCTGTGATGGAACGTTATTTATTACTTTATCAGCAAGGTATTCCTAGTTTTGCCATTCGCTATGAAGATTTAATAACCAAAAAACAAGAAGTTGTTACTACTATTTTTGAAAAATGTAACTTGCCTATTATTGAAGTTGAAAAAGCTTGCGAAGTGTTTAGCAAAGATGCTCAAATTGGTTCTAATTTATCCCAAGAAACTACCAGAAAAAATGAACAAGAACAAGAAGAAGTTTTTGAGCTTCATCAGAAAATTAAGCATTTTTTTAATCAACATCCAGAACTAAAAAATCCTAATTTTATTGCTCCTGGTACTATTTGTTATAATCAATAAAATATCATTTTAATTTAATCAACAATGTTTAAAAAAAAAATTATCACTCTCCCCGTAAGTTTTGACAACTCCCCAAGCTGTCAAGCAGCTTATATAGAAGCAGGAAATGGCCCCACTTTATTAATGCTCCATGGCTTTTTTGGCGAAGCAACTTGTTGGTTGCCTCTCATGGAAAATTTACAACAACATTTTCGCTGTATTAGTTTAGATTTACTGGCATTTGGTGACTCTTCTCAACCGAAAATTATCTATGATGTCGCCACAGAAGTAACTTTTCTCCGTCACTTTATCCAACAGTTAAAACTAGAGCAATTTTATCTATTAGGACATTCATTTGGAGCGTGGGTAAGTTCAGCTTATGCGCTCCAATTTCCCCATAAAGTACGTGGTTTAATTTTAGCAGGGCCTGCGGGTATTCGTGATGATAGTTTTTGTGGGCGTTACGACCATTTACGCCCTTTACTTTGGGACACTCCTCTCATTGATTTTGCCTTAAATTTAGCTACACCTGTGGCTAAAATTGTGGGGAAAAAAGCAGATATTGAGCAAATTTGGAGTTTTAGAAAAAATTTAATGAATCAACCAGTAGCTCGCTCTTTTTTACTAACTCGTTTACGTCCAGAAGATGCTGTGGATACAGTAGAAAAGGATATTCATAAATTACCAATGCCAGCTTTAGTAATTGCGGGAGAATTAGATGAAACTATACCCTTATGGCATAGTGAAACTTATGCTCAAGAAATCCCCAATGCTCAACTTAAAATTATCCCAGGTGCTGACCATAGTTTACCGCAAAATTATCATCAAGAAATGGTGAGTTTAATTACAGAGTTTCTTGGTTAGAGCGGACGAAAAGTATTACCACATAAACCAGCCCACTCCACCTAGATTAATGGCGTTGCTGAAAAGTTAAATTATTGGTAGATATTTCTAAAAATCTACCACTTTAAAATAAGTAAAAAATCAATTAAATATGTTTAAAGCTAACTTAATGAGATACAGAGCAATTCAAAACTCTTTTCAAAGTTATCAAAGTCAATGTAAAGTTTTGCGTAACCAACTGGGATTTAACCAACAAGAAAAACCATCCCGTCCAATAACTTGTCAAGGTTGTTTATATTATCACGGAAAAGCTTATGGACAAAATCGCGAAAATCGCACTATTTTAGTGTGTGCTTTTCATCCTTATGGTTGGACAACAACTAATACTTGTCCAGACTGGAAAGGAGTTAAAGAAAATATTTAATTGCACTCAATATTTATTATAATAATATAAGTCCGCGCAGGCGGACTTGGTTTCTATAGGCGCGATTTCAATCGCCCGCTCATAAAAATGTTTAATCTTTTTAGGCAAAAATAATGACCAAATATGAACAACTCTTCCAAACAATAGAAGAATTAGTACTGCATCATTCTCCCAGTGGAGTAGAAAAGGAAATAGACACATTGTTATTGAATAGTTTAACAGCTTTAGGAGTGGAAAACTGGCAGGATCAAGCAGGAAATGTTATCGGAAAAATACCAGGAAAAAATGCAGGAGCAATAGCTATTACTGCACATAAAGATGAAATAGGAGCCATAGTTAAAGCTATAGATGAAAATGGATGTTTACAAGTGCGTAAATTAGGGGGATCTTTTCCTTGGGTATATGGAGAAGGGGTGGTAGATATTTTAGGAGATATAACTACTATTAGCGGTATTCTTTCCTTTGGTTCCCGTCATATTTCCCATGAGTCGCCCCAAAAATCACAACAGGAAGATGCAGCTTTATTGTGGGAAGATGCGTGGGTAGAAACAAAATGTAGTTTAATAGAATTGGCAGCAGCAGGTGTACGTCCAGGAAGTCGAGTAGTGGTGGGAAAACATCGCAAACGCCCCTTTAGAATTAAGGATTATATTGCCAGTTATACGTTAGATAATAAAGCTTCTGTGGCAATTTTACTCACCCTTGCAGCAGTTATAAAAGAGCCAGAGGTTGATGTTTATTTGGTAGCTTCAGCTAAGGAAGAAGTGGGAGCAATTGGGGCATTATATTTTACACAAAATCAACGTTTAGATGCTTTAATTGCTTTAGAAATTTGTCCTCTTTCTTCAGAATATCCTATAGAAGAAGGGGAAAATCCAGTGTTATTATCTCAGGATAATTATGGCATATATGATGAGGGTTTAAATGGGGAATTATTAGCAGCTGCAGACAAAGCAGGAGTAGATGTTCAATTAGCAGTAATTAGTGGGTTTGGTAGTGATGCTTCCATCGCTATGAAATTCGGTCATGTTGCTCGTGGTGCTTGCTTAGGATTTCCTACTCAAAATACCCATGGATTTGAGATAGCACATTTAGGGGCGATCGCTAATTGTATCAAGATACTATCAATGTATTGTCAGGAATATTTGCAGTAAATTAGTCACCAGTGATAAGTCTTCAGTGACGAGGGTGTTAAGGATTAACTGGTGACTGGTGAGTGTGGTTGACATTCTCCCATTCTAACTGTTCAAAAATTTAGTCCGCCACAGGTGCGGACTTGAGCTCACAAATTGTGATTTTTATGCTTTAACTATCCCTAACTAGGCACTGCTTCACGAGCTGCTGCAGCTTCATCTGGATGAATACCCAAACGGGTTAAATTAAGGCGACCTTTGTTGTCAATTTCTCGTACTTTGACAACTACCTCATCGCCTACTGCTACTTCATCTTCAACTTTACCTACACGGCCTTCAGCCAGTTGAGAAATGTGAATCATGCCTTCTTTTCCAGGTAGCACTTCCACAAAAGCCCCAATTTGGATAATACGGGTGACGCGACCTACATAAACTTCCCCTTCTTTCAATTGGCGGGTCATGTTATAGATCAACTTCTTAGCTTTTTCAGCTTTTTCTCCTTCTGTAGCTGAGATAGTAACTGTCCCATCATCGTCTATATCAACTTTGGCTCCAGTTTTCTCAGTAATTCCCTTAATCGTTTTACCACCAGGGCCAATTACCAAACCAATCATATCAGGAGGGATGGTTATGGTTAACAGACGAGGAGCGTAGGGAGAAAGGGTAGGACGGGGTTTATCAATGGTAGCGAGCATTTTTTCTAGGATGTGCAGTCGTGCGGCTAAAGCTTGCTGAATTGCTTTTGCCACAACATCCATAGACAGACCTGTAATTTTCATGTCCATCTGTAAAGCAGTAATCCCTGTATCTGTACCCGCTACTTTAAAGTCCATATCTCCCAGGAAATCTTCAATTCCTTGAATATCCGTGAGAATACGCACTTCATCCCCTTCTTTAATTAATCCCATAGCTGCACCACTCACTGGTTTAGTAATGGGAACCCCTGCATCCATCAAGGCTAAAGTTGAACCACACACAGACCCCATCGAAGTAGAACCGTTAGAGGATAATACTTCTGATACCACGCGCAACACATAGGGAAAATCCTCCTGACTTGGTAAAACAGGCACCAGAGCGCGTTCTGCTAAAGCACCGTGACCAATTTCTCGCCGTCCTGGAGAACGTAAGGGTTTAGTTTCTCCCACAGAATAGGGTGGGAAATTATAGTGATGGAGATAGCGTTTTTCATCCTCTGGGTGTAAGTCATCCGCTAATGCTTGAGCATCTCCTGGAGTTCCTAAAGTGGCGATAGATAAAACCTGAGTTAGTCCCCTGGTAAATAAACCAGTACCATGCACCCTGGCTGGAAGTATTCCCACACTACAAGAAATGGGGCGCACCTCATCCAGTTTGCGACCATCTACCCTGACACCTTCTTCAATGATCTGACGACGCATCAGCTTTTTGGTCAGACCTTTAAACTCATTGCCAATTGCATTAGAATCTTCAGTGGCTAATACTTTGATGGGGTCATCTTCTGGTAAAGCGGCGATCGCCTCTTTTACCGCCTTTTCTTTTATTTCATCTAACGCCTGATCCCGTGCACTTTTATCCAAATCATATTGAGAGAGGATTTTTTTGATTTGCTCAGTAGCGCGATCGCCGATAAACTGTTCCAAGCGATCGTCTTTTACTGGTGGTTCTTCCATAACCTGTTCTATTCCCAACTCTTTCAGGAACTCTCTTTGAGCCTTAATGAGTTCCATCACAGCTTCATAGCCGAAGTCTATTGCTTCAATAATATCCTGTTCTGGTAATTGATTTGCCCCTGCTTCCACCATTACCACACCATCTGGACTACCTGCCACTACCAGGTCTAACTCTCCACTTTCCACCTCTTTAAAAGTCGGGTTGATAATAAAATCATCCCCTACTAACCCCACACGCACTGCAGCCATTGGTCCCAAGAAAGGTATTTTTGCTAACAGTACTGCTACAGAAGCACCTGTCACTGCCAAAATATCTGGTGGTACTTCCTCATCCATAGAGAGGGTTGTGGCGACTATTTGGATATCATCCCGTAACCAGTGAGGAAATAGGGGACGGAGGGGGCGATCTATCAAACGACTGGTGAGAGTTGCCTTTTCTGGGGGACGACCTTCTCTGCGTAAGAAACCCCCTGGTATTCTCCCTGCTGCGTATAGTCTTTCTTCATAATCCACGATCAAAGGCAGAAAATCTATTCCTTCTCTTCCTGCCGCTCTTGTCGCCGTTACTAATACAGTTGTCTCTCCTGACTGAATTAAAACTGCTCCTCCTGCTTGTGGAGCTAACTTACCTACCTTGAGTCTAATATCCCGTCCATCAAAGGATATTGACTTATCGTATTCTTGCATTCAGCACTTTTTCCTTATAATCACTTTTCTCGTCTTAGGGTAATCCTAGCATTTATCACTCTTTGCTTGGACATTATTAGCTTAAGCCAAATTCTTGCAATGCTGGTAAAAAGTTTTTATTTTCATGAGATGGGCGACTTAGTTTGATCAAGGCAAATCTTTGCGCTGGCGTTAAACCGCTCCATTGTTGTGGAGTTATTGTAACATCAAACTCTGCGGCTTTTTCCTCAATACTTGCTGGAATAGTGCTACTATCCATCCAGGCTGGGTTAGGATCAATATCCAGTTCTCCTGCAGGTGTTCCTGTTTTTTCTACCACCAGATTTTGCAAAAATTCACGGTACTCTTTACTTTCTGCTTCAGTGGTGCAGGGTTTGACTACTAAAATTTTACGTTCTTCCTGGGTAAACTCATGCCAGTGGGTTAGTTTGAGTTTTACTCCACAGGTATCTAATTTTAGGCGCACCTGCATGGGGATACAACGTAACGATTCTACAAAATCCTGTTCAAATGCAAAAAATTCACTCATTTTTGGGAATCACTTAATTTTCCACTATTTTTTTCCCTATTCTACCAACTTTTTGGGCAGTTATTCCTACATTTATTTTTACTCTTACACATCTCCAAAAATTCAAAATCAAATCAATTATTTTCGGCGTTGCGTTTCTTGAGTAATGAATTATTTTTTTACAAAAAACTACTAAATAGTTTAACTAAACCAAAAATTAATCTCGCTTTGAGTTAGCCCTGGCTTTAAAGCCAGGGGCGTGGAGCGAAAAAAGGTTTTAACACTTCGTCGACGGTAGGTGCACCGCCTTTTGATCGATTTATGCTATAATTTTAGAAAATCAGCGACACGGCTCACCACGCTAGTTGATGGTGTAACTCCTGCAACATAATTGAAACAAAAAAATTTTGAAATTGTCAGTATGACAATTCAATGGCAAATAGGCAGCGTGGGAAGTGTTCCGAACTGGCGAGTGAAAAAGTCTAGGAAAAATGAAAATTGGGGCTTTTGGTTAGTCCAGTTGATAATTATCAAGTGCAAGCAAAAACCTAGCTAAACATTAACAAACTTTAGCAAACCTTCACTTGCACCAGCTCACTGTAAAAACAGTAAACGTTATTAAGGTCATAACACCTACAGATACATGAAGCTAGTTTGTAGCTCTGTTGCTATTAGTTAAACAGGTAAGAAGCTTAGGTTTTTTAAACCAGTGCTATTAGCTTAACAAGCCTTAATAACTGAGCATCAGGATACTTTTACCCGCAAGGAGTTTTCAGTAATGAGTAATTTTGTATTTGTTCTCGATTCAACTAAAAAACCACTCGACCCCTGTCATCCAGCAGTCGCTCGTAAACTACTAAATAATAAAAAGGCTGCTATTTTTAGACGCTACCCTTTTACTATTATTTTGTTTAAAACTGTTGAAGCTCAAACTCAACCAGTTGAACTAAAATTAGACCCAGGTAGCAAAACAACAGGAATTGCTCTAGTTAGAAATAATCAAGTAATCTGGGCAGCAGAGTTAACTCATAGAGGTTCTAAAATTAAATCTGATTTAGATAATAGAAGGGCTATTCGACGTAGTAGAAGAAATAGAAAAACTAGGTATAGAAAACCTAGATTTCTAAATAGAACTAAAGCTCAAGGCTGGCTACCTCCTAGTCTAGAACATAGAGTACTAACTACTCTAACTTGGGTGAAAAGATTAATTAAATTTTGTCCTATTAATTCTATTGCTCAAGAATTAGTACGGTTTGATACTCAAGTTATTCAGAACCCAGAAATATCTGGAGTTCAGTACCAACAAGGAACTTTACTAGGTTATGAAATAAGAGAATATTTACTAGAAAAATGGCAGAGGAAATGTACCTACTGTCAAAAAGAAAATATTCCTTTACAAATAGAATACGTTGTACCAAAAGCTAAAGGAGGAACAGATAGAATCTCAAATCTATGTTTAGCCTGCAAACCATGTAATAACAGAAAAGGTACGAAAAGTATTGAGGAATTTCTAAAAGGAAAGCCTAATGTTTTACAAAGAGTTAAAACTCAACTTAAAACCACCCTAAGAGATGCAGCCGCAGTAAATTCAACTAGATGGAAACTATTTAATAACTTAAAAGAATTAGGATTACCAGTAAGTTGTGGTAGTGGAGGTTTAACCAAGTATAACAGAACAAAACTGAACTTAGAAAAAGCACATTGGATTGATGCAGCCTGCGTGGGCAAGGTTGAGAATTTAGTAATAAAAATCAATCAACCATTATTGATAAAAGCGTGTGGTTATGGTTCAAGACAAATGAAAAATGTAAATAAGTATGGTTTTCCACGTTCAAAAGCCAAACAAAAGCCTTATGGAAATTGGAAAACTGGAGACATAGTTTTACTAATAACTAAAAAAGGAGAAAAATATGTGAACAGATTATTAGCAACGAATAATCCTAGTGCATTTGAGATAAGAGTTGAAGGTAAGAGAATTAAAGCAAACCCCAAAAGCAATTTATTAATTAAGGTATTTGCTAAAGATGGTTACTCTTACACATTTAGAGAAGTTTAATAAGGTTTAGCAAGGTACGATGAGGTATTTGGCTACTAAATAGCACCTCCAGTTGTGAAAAGCCCCAATTTTCATTTTTCCTAGATTCGTCTCTCGGCTGAAATCTAACAATGATTTGTAAGCGTACAGCGTCTTCACCAGGTTAGTCAAGGCGTATAGGGTGTTTTTGACTGCACCAAAGCGATATTTTCTACACGAGAATTTATGTAAAAAATATCGAAA
>Ga0209594_1000293_pt1 | contig 34532 bp, 32 predicted proteins | sample AshMeaCrysSpring_FD_184126 | JGI IMG/M metagenome (GOLD analysis project Ga0209594, IMG submission 184126) | Groundwater microbial communities from Big Spring, Nevada to study Microbial Dark Matter (Phase II) - Ash Meadows Crystal Spring... | ecosystem: Environmental > Aquatic > Deep subsurface... | reverse complement strand
TCCGGTGTACAAAAAGGGTGAGAAAAATCAGTGGACTTTCAGTGGAAAAAGAGTCAAACGGGGTTTATACCGTAGTGGTAGTGGACGATTGGTTAATGCCGATGTTAATGGTTCTTTGAATATCATGCGAAAAGCAGTCCCAAATGCCTTCGGTTATGGGATAGAGGGTGTTGTAGTTCACCCCGTTCGGGTAACACCGACAAAGTAAAGGTGTGTCACATTTGACTATATTTTTATGAACTATGTTGAACTTGACCTACAGCTACCGAATCTATCCAGGACTTGACCAGCAAGCCCAGATGCTTGACTGGTTGGAGCAATGTCGTCGCGTGTATAACTACGCTTTGGCAGAGCGCAAGGACTGGACGGGTTCGCGTAAGTGTCCGGTCAATGCTTGCAGTATCAGGCAGGAATACATCATTCCGGCTGACACACCCTATCCCGACTACTACAAGCAGCAAAATGCACTGACCAAAGCGAAAGAGGCTATTCCAGAACTGAAAGCAGTTCACTCCCAGGTCCTGCAAGATGCTCTGAAGCGGCTGGATAAGTCGTTCAAGTCCATGCAGGAAAGAGGATTCGGATTCCCCCGATTCAAGAAGTTTGGTCAGTACCGCTCGTTTGTGTTTCCACAGTTCAAGTCGAATCCGTTGAGCGGATTTGAAACGGCAGTCGCTACAACGCGGGGAACCCGCGCAACGCGCTGCCTCATCAAACTGCCGAAAATTGGAGCCGTGCCCATCAACCTGCATCGACCCATCCCGGATGGGTTTGAGGTCAAGCAAGTGCGGGTCGTCTTCAAGCCGTCTGGATGGTACGCACAACTGATCCTGCAAGCCGACATTTCCGTCCCTGATGTCATGCCGCAAGGTGAACCCATCGGCATCGACTTGGGGCTGGAAAAGTTCTTGGCTGTATCGACTGGTGAGTTGGTAGAACGCCCTCGCTTTTTCGTGGATTTGCAAAGCAAGCTTCGATGGCTGCAACGCCAATTGAGAAACAAGAAAAAAGGTTCTGCCAATTACCGAAAGATTCAGGCCAAGATTCGCAAACTGCATGAACACATCTACAACGTGCGCCGGGAGTTCCATTTCCTGACAGCTCACAAGCTTTGCGACCAGGCTGGGATGATTTTGGCTGAGGACTTGAACCTCAAAGCGACCAGTCGTGGGATGTTGGCTAAGCATTGCCTGGATGCCGCATGGGGCGGTTTTTTGGAAATCCTCAAATGGGTGTGCTGGAAGCGTGGAGTCTACTTTGCCAGGGTTGACCCCAACGGAACCAGCCAGACTTGCCCTCAGTGTGGAGCGCATACCGGGAAGAAGGAACTCAGCGAACGGGTGCATCATTGTAGTGAGTGTGGATATACGACAGACCGGGATGTTGCTGCCGCTCAGGTGGTCATGCAACGCGGTGCGGAATGCACTGCCGCTTTCCTGCCGGAGGTTGCCTCCGGCAGGGTCGGCAGTCTTGTAGCCGTCGGACAAACGGTGATACTGCCTGTGGAGGAAGGTTGCTTGGGAACCCCGTTGAAGCAGGAAACCCCGACCGTGAGGAAGGGAAGCCCGCGCTCTACCCGTGCTTGGTGAGCGTCGGGAGGATGTCACTAATAGATATGATCTCATTGTGCGCTTTGATATCAAGAGAGATTAATTGCGCTTTAAGTTAGAAACAAAAATAACTGTTCCGGTGTGGGGGTCAATCCTCTGGGAACGACAAATCTGCACAGCAGTTAAAGAACAGTTTTCGGTTTTTGCAAAAGGAAGCTTCGTTGAAGCAGATGAATTTGTACTCCAATTCATGCCTAGTCCCGTGAAAGCAACTACAGTTAAGCTGAGTCCAATTCCGATGCAACCAAAGTTATTAATCATCTTAGCCTCTAACCCTTTTGAGTTGATTAATACTATATTAGAGTTCCCCGATAATAGGAAAATGAAATCTAAATGAAAAAAATTTCATCTCTATTTCCGGATGATTTTCATGAATTCAATCAAGCATTATAAAGCTCTATAAAAACACCATTAGTTTTTTCTGGAGTTTAGACGACCCTATCGGCTTCCAGTTTAAATCTGACTGTTATATTGACTTATTATTCAATATTGAGGACATTTTCACTCTTTCTGACTCTCTTGAGGCTTAGTCTGGGCTGCTCAAACTACTGATACGGATCGTTTTCTTAACTCTTCAGCAAGCCCTATGTAGCTGTTCCTCAACCTCTCTATCACCCATTGCTCATTTTTCAGCCGGTTGCAAAACTGTAACTGCATAATTTTGAGGATCTAAATATTGTTGTGCCAATTGTTGCAATGCTCTGGGTTGAAAGGATTGAATTTGATCCGGATAAGTGACCGAGATTTCTGGTTGAGCAATGGTAAAATAATAACCGTACAGTCCTGCAATTTGGGCTGGAGTTTCAGTGGAAAAGGAATAATCATTACACAGTAACCGCTGAACTCGCTTCAGTTCTTGGGTTGAAATCGGTTGGGTTTGCAGTTCATAGAGGCGATCACAAATCATTGCTTCAACCGTATTAAGATGCTGAGGTTCAAGTAAAGCGCTGATGGTAAACAAACTGGATTCTCGCTGCAAGGAAAAGCTACTATCAATATGATGAACCAGTTGTAATTCTTCTCGCAATGTCTGGATCAAGCGAGAGGTTCGTCCTTCTGCAAGCAATACAGACAGTAAATCTAGACCATAACCGACTCGCAACTGTTCTACCCCAGGCCCAGTCCAAGCCATGGATAACCGGGTTTGTTCCAGTTGAGGGAGATAGCGTTGAGCACGACGAATGCCAAAATGGGGGGCTTGGGGAGCAGTGATCATTTGAGGACAAAGTTCGGCGCGGGGAAAACTTGCAAAGGCTTTTGAGACGAGATCAATAGCCCGTTGCTGTTCAACACCGCCAACCACTACAACTGCCATATTTCCTGGTTGATAATGACAGCGATGGAAGCAACGCATTTCATCGGGCGATCGCCCTATTAAACTGGCTTTAGTGCCTAATACCGAACGACCATAGGGATGGTGTTCGTAGGTCGTTTCCATCAGGGTTTGAAATTCGACCCAGTCTATACTATCTTGAGCCTGATGAATTTCTTCAAACACCACATCCCGTTCCCGCAAGAATTCTGTTTCTGAGATGGATGCGTTTAATAGAATTTCAGCAAGGGTCGGTAAGGTATCGTCTAAATGTTGGCTGGCTGTTTCAATATAAAAATGAGCGTAATCATGGCTTGTTGCTGCGTTTGCCACGCCTCCTCGGCTTTCAATCACTTGGTCAAATACCCCAGGGGCAACTCGATCCGTTCCTTTAAAAATCATGTGCTCCAGAAAGTGAGCCATTCCTGACCAAGGCTCTGGCTCTTGAGCTGATCCTGCCCTCACCCAAACATCAACGACCACAACCGGTGTCGCTGGAATTTCTTGATGAATTAGGGTGAGTCCATTATCTAGAGTGAGAACTTGAGCCGGAAACTGGGTAGCAGTTAGCAGTGTTAGCAAATCAAGTAAATTTAAACTGAAGTTAACGGGTCTATAATGTCTACTTAGAATACCCTCTAGATGTTTGATAAATCTGAGTAGTTTGATACAGAATAAAAATTTGTCATTTTTTGTTGGTTATTTGTCCTTTGTCCTGGGTTATTAGAGAGAATAGGCACTATTGCAATAGGCAACGGTTGAACTCAAACATCTCCCCAGTTCCCCCTCACCCTATTTCCTCAAATAACAAAAATCATCCTAGGAATGGTTGAGTTGGAATTGAATTGCCGACTCTTCCTAGAATGATAATTAATGAACTATAGTGATTTTAAACTCATCAACTCAACGAGTTGAATGATTAACCCTTCAAAATCTCAAATCTAAAAAATCACCGTATCACTGATTGCTGGTGGGGTTGGGAAATCAGGAACTGGTACAAAGCCACCGATAGCAACACTGACACCTGCCGTCCGGAGAATATCCAGACCATTTCCACCCACGTTAGAAACAACTGGAATGGGAGTTGTATAAAACGGCCCTTCAGTGGAGTCTAGCGAACCGGTTAAACCATCAACTCGAACGATAAAGTTAGTGGCGGCTGGATAGGTTTGAGTCAGATCAAAAAATCCAAATAAGCCTTCTGCGTCTGTACTAACCACAGGTTCACCGTCAGTGATGGCTTTATCGTTATCAAAGTCAATGAAAATATCAGCCTCAGGAACACCCGGTTCTCCAGCATCAAGAACACCATTGCCGTTGAAGTCATTGAACAAGAAACCAGTAATAGAATCTGCCACTGGAATCGGCGGTGTCAGAACGGGGGTAACAATCGTTGCGTTGGCCAATGCACTGCCACCCGGAACCACAAACACATTAGTAACGCCAGGAAGATTAACATCGATGATTGGAGATGTGAAAGAGAAGGGAGAGGGGAACACCACCTGATCATTGACTCCCAGAATTTCACCAGTGGGGGCAACAAATTCTACAGTGAACGTACGACCAAAACCACTGGGATCATTTTCAGCGACAAACTGCTCATAAGGATTTTGAGGATCATCAGCCCCTGGAACCTCGACATCTAACCCAGAGATCACATAAAATCCGTCATCATCGGTGCTTGCACTTTCTCCTCCGGCTCTGACCTCAACGCCAGGTACTCCTGGTTCACCAAAGTCAATTAAGCCATTACCGTTGAGGTCATTGACCACGAAACCATAGATGCTGTTGGGAATGACTTGGCCCCCTGGAGTTTCGGCAATCAGAAGACCCGGTTCCTCAGGATCAAAGTCGAATCCAGTCACTAAACCGGGGAAAACCTCTACAATTGCTGGGTTATCCGTGGTGGCTACAAAATCATCCTCTGGGTTAAATCTCAGAACATATGTCCCGGCTGCTAGACCAGAAAAGTCATAGAATCCCCCTTCGTTACTTTCAACTAAGGGTTCATTACCTTGCCGACTGGCGTCATTATTTGTATCGATATAAACCCCAACACCCGCCCGAGTGGGTTCCAAAGCGGGGTCATATAACCCATCTCGATTGAGGTCAACAAAGATTGTTCCTGCAATGCTTCCAGTTCCTGTTGGGAAGACTGGAGGGGTAGGTGTGGGTGTAGCAACAATCTGATTAGAAACATCAAAAGCTAATGTTTCACCATCAACCAAAGTTAAAAATGCTGGAGTATTTCCTACTGCTAAACCCGCTGGCGGAGTGGGTTGAATCAGAACAACATCTCCTGCGAGAACATCGACAAAGCTATAGACCCCATCGATACCAGAGATTGCAGACTGCTCTACATCCGCCTCAAACGTCCCATTTCCATTACGGTCTAGGAAAAGGTTAACGTTGGCTAACGGAGTATCTCCAGCGCCTGTGTTAAAAATATTATCGAAATCAACGTCTTGAAAGACGGTTCCTGTAAGTGTAGCTACCATTTAACTCCTCCACCAAAGTGATGTGCGAAGACGAGTCCAACTGGACAATACCAGGTGAATCACCTTAACTGTATTGTGACAGATGCACTCTCCCTTAACTTAAGCCAAGTGGACTCAGCCCAACACCGACTTTTACCTAATCGTAGGCAACTATATCAGACTTTTTGGAGATCTGGCAACGTGATCGCCCATCGAAAATTGAAGCTGGGTTGGACTGAAATATCGCCCTTGCTTGTCATTCGGGTCATTGGCTGCATTTGCTTGAATTACAGCCACCTCAACTGAACTTCACGAAGTTTTGGGCAAAATCTCTAATGGATTTGATCGAGGCTTGAACCGCTTTGTTGACCCTCTCACCACTGTCATCTTAACAATCAGCAATGATCACTCTGACAACGCTCAAGCCTTTAAGAAGTCCTTAGTATGCATCTTGTAACTCGTGAAAATCAGGAGAGATGTAATCTTTTCGTAACGGCCAACCCACCCAATCCTCCGGCATTAAAATCCGTTTTAAATTGGGATGACCTTCATAGACGATGCCGTACATATCGTAAGATTCCCTTTCTTGGAAATCAGCCGCTTTCCAAATCCAATAAACGGAAGGAACAGTCGGATCTGTACGGGGAACAAATACTTTGACGCAAACTTCTTCCAGTTGTTCCACGTCATCGGCGACTTTGACTAAGTGGTAAACACTGACGAGGTGTTCTCCAGGTCCTTCGTCGTATGCTGACTGACATCGCAAATAGTTGAATCCATGAGCATACAAAGCGGTTGCCAGGGGAATCAAATATTGACGGTCTACTTTAATGATCTCCACCCCAGAATGATCGGGGCCGAGAAATTCATGATCAAACCCATTTTGGCTTAACCACTGGGAAACTGGGCTGGCTTCAACAATTTGGGTCTCTTTTTCAGCCACGTTGTTCCTCCTTCGTTTGTTCCGTCAGTAATGCCGGGGGAACAGGCATACCCATCGCCTCGGTCAACTGTTTGGGTGGGGTTTGACGAGTCCCTGTAGAGAGATACTCTCCCGTTAAAATCGGGTCAACAGGCTTCATATTGTGCGATCGCGTATAGTAACGGTGAGTTTGCTGTAAATTCCCCCGTTCTTGGAATGAATCATTAGAAATCTTTTTCCGCAACTTAATGATCGCATCAATAATCGCTTCCGGACGAGGGGGACAACCTGGGATATAAACATCCACTGGAATTAACTTATCCACCCCCCGAACAGCAGTGGTCGAGTCCATACTAAACATTCCACCAGTAATGGTACAGGCTCCCATCGCAATCACATACTTGGGTTCAGGCATTTGTTCATATAACCGCACCAATACCGGAGCATACTTCATGGTAATCGTTCCAGCAGTGATGAGTAAATCCGCCTGTCGGGGACTAGAACGGGGAACTAGACCAAATCGGTCAAAATCAAATCGGGAACCGATTAAACCGGCAAATTCAATGAAACAGCAAGCTGTCCCATAGAGTAATGGCCACAGACTAGAGAGCCTTGCCCAGTTGTACAAATCATCTACGGTGGTCAGAATCACGTTTTCTGACAGTTCCTGAGTGACTTGAGGGGGACGCTCAATCGGATTGATAATTTTGGTCTTTTCTGGAGATAGACTTGGGTTTTTCATACAGTTTTAATTAATTTACGACCATTCCAGTGCACCTTTTCGCCATGCGTAAACCAGTGCAACAACGAGAATAGAGATAAAAATCAATGCTTCCACAAACGCTAACAGCCCTAGTTTATGGAAGGCAACCGCCCAGGGATAGAGGAAAACGGTTTCCACATCAAAGATAACGAAAACTAGAGCGAACATATAGTAACGGATGTTGAACTGAATCCATGCACCGCCTATGGGTTCACAACCTGACTCATAAGTCGTCCGTCGAAACCCTGCACGATTTTTGGGTCGTACAATTTTAGAGGCTCCTAGTGCCAAGATGGGAACCAGGCTACAGATGATTAAAAAGCCCAGAAAATATTCGTAGCCGCTGAGGACAAACACGATAAGTACGAGTGATAGAGTTTTGTAACTTGTGGTTTACATTATAGAGTCATTGGTCGTTGGTTGTTAGTCATTAGTCATTCGTTGTTCGTTATTCGAGAAAATAGGGAACAGCGGATCTGGGAACAGCGGATCTGGGAGTAACCAACAACGAAGGACAAATTAACGAATAACAAATGACAAATTGATGAGATTCTGTAATATTATGTAATGGATATTTAAGATTTAATCATCTACTGCGGTTGAGCCATGAGTGACCAAGCCACCGAAACCCCAGAAACCCCAGCTTTAAATCAATACGAGTGTAATGCCTGTGGCTATGTTTATGAGCCGAGCAAAGGTAGTTCCTCTGGAAACATTGCCCCCGGAACCCCTTTTGAAGAGATTCCCCAGGGGTGGCGCTGTCCGGTTTGTGGTGCTCCCCGGAGCCAGTTTAGAAATATTGGAGCAACAGCCGAAGCCTCTGGGTTCAAGGAAAACTTTGGATATGGTTTTGGGGTGAATCAGATGACATCCCAGCAAAAAAATTTACTGATTTTTGGTGGGCTAATTCTTGGCTTTCTCTTTTTCCTCAGTTTGTATGGTTTGCAGTGAAATCGTTTTAATTGAGTTTTTACCTTATGAATGTTGTCAACTTTTTGAGGCGGTTCGTCATCATTGGTGTTGTGGCACTACTGTGTACGAGCTGTGAATACCTTCCTGTCCTAGAGTACAACCCTTGGGCAGTCATTCCGGTTGAAGCCAGTGGGAATTTATTAGATGTTGCCTTTACCGATAACCCCGATCATGGTTGGATTGTCGGCAGTGAAGCCACTTTGCTGGAAACCACAGATGGGGGTCAAAGTTGGCAACCTCAAGCATTAGATTTAGGAGAAGAAAAAGTTCGCCTTACTTCTGTGAGTTTTTCAGGGGCAGAAGGATGGATTGTTGGAGAACCTTCTCTGTTACTACACACCACTGATGAAGGAGAAACCTGGAACCAGATTACCTTAAGCTCTAAGTTACCGGGTGCGCCCTACAATATTGTCGCCCTTGGCCCCAACTCAGCCGAAATGGCGACAGATGTAGGGGCAATTTACAGAACAGAAGATGGCGGATTACACTGGAAAGCGCTAGTTGAAGAAGCCGTAGGAGTTTTTCGGAATGTCTCCCGTGCCGAAGATGGTCGTTATATGACAGTTTCAGCCAAAGGAAACTTTTACTCCACCTGGACTCCAGGGGAAGCCGCCTGGGAACCCCATAACCGTTACAGTTCCAAGCGTCTCGAAAATATTGGTTTCGGTGAAGATGGCCGTTTATGGATGTTAGGCCGAGGGGGTGAAATCCGATTTACCAATCCAGACGATTCTCAAGAATGGGGAGAAGCCATTAACCCAGAATTTGCCACCAGTTGGGGATTCCTCGATTTAGCCTATCGAACCCCCAAGGAAATTTGGATTGGTGGCGGTAGTGGGAATTTAATCTGTAGCCTTGATGGGGGAGAAACTTGGTTTAAAGATGAAGCAGTGGAAGATGTTCCCGGTAACTTTAACCGAATTAAGTTTATCACTCCTGAGAAAGGATTTATTCTGGGTTCAAGAGGGACATTATTACGGTATACCGGAGAGTCATCGGCAGCGGCTTAAGCGATCAACAGACCCATTCTGACTGAAAAAAAGAGTGGGTTTGTCGTTTATCCTGCGTCCAGTATCATAGTATATTAATAAAGATTGAATCTGAGTTTTAAGGAGAATACAGGCATGTCAGGTGTTACCGGAGAACGTCCCTTTGGGGATATTATTACCAGTGTACGGTACTGGGTGATTCATAGCATCACAATCCCAGCATTATTTATTGCCGGATGGCTATTTGTTAGCACTGGATTGGCTTACGATGCGTTTGGCACACCCCGCCCCAATGAGTATTTTACTCAGGAGCGTCAGGAAGTTCCGATTGTATCTGATCGCTTCTCGAGTAAAGATCAAATTAAAGATTACATCGGTCAGTAATTGAAATTAGGAGTTTAAGAAAATGACATACGGAAGCAATCAAAACGAACCCGTCAGTTACCCCATTTTTACAGTTCGTTGGCTTTCTGTTCACGCTTTAGCGGTTCCAACAGTATTTTTCCTGGGGGCGATCGCTGCTATGCAATTTATTCAACGTTAGGAGATATTCAATGGATCGTAACCCCAATAGCAATCGGCAACCTGTTGAGTTAAACCGTACTTCTCTCTATCTCGGTTTACTGTTGATCTTTGTTTTAGGGATTCTATTTTCCAGTTACTTCTTTAACTAACTGGTCTTTATATCTAGCAGTTTTGCAGATCAAATTGAGTTGATTACTGTTTGAAATAATGAGGTAAAATCTGTGTCTGGACAAGCTCGAATTCCATTGTGGTTAGTTGCAACTGTTGCCGGAACTGGCGTTTTAGTTGTTGTGGGAATCTTTTTCTATGGTTCTTACGTAGGTGTAGGTTCAGCCATGTAAAGCTTCTCAGCTTTGATTAAGCTAAAAAAATATGACAAATCCCCGGTTACATCATGTTTCCGGGGCTTTTATTGTCATTAAAAAAAACAGGCAGTTATTGCCCAGCTTTTTTAATTTTAAGATACCCCCAAGGGAATTCGAATCCCTGTCGCCTCCGTGAAAGGGAGGTGTCCTAGGCCTCTAGACGATGGGGGCTTGTTGGACTGTGTTAGCTGTTGCCTTAGCTTCACACCTTTATTAGAATAGCGAACATTTTGAATTGTGTCAACTGTTTGAGCAAAATTTTTTCTAAGGGTGATTTTCAGGGGGACAGCTGGGCTGCCCCCTCAACGGCTTAGCTTGCTTTTTTCTTCTGAATTTGATTCACTCCCTGGAGGAACATAGGGACAAATTTCTCCATGAACAACTGAGGATCGCGACTCCAGGCACGAGAGGCGGCTTGGATGCGAGTAAACTGAAGCTCGGGAGCCACGAGGGTTTCGGGCAAACGCTCCATCAAATATTGAGGACGTTCCCACATCGGCAGGGTATTGGCAATATCGAGTAATTTACTCACCCGCCGTAACTCCGCCCCAAACGTGATATCCATCCCCGACTCATAAGCGGCTTGTTCAATGGCGGCATACTTCTGGCGAGCTTGTTCGACTTTTTGGCGATGTTGGGGACTCTTACGGGCCATAGTCGCTAACCAGCGATTTCCCCAACGAACGTGACCAGCTTCTTCCGGGAAAATTTGTTCGATAGTTTCCCGAATTTTAATATTTTCTTCCGTTTGAGGGGCTTGTTTGAGAGCATAAATATGGGCTGAAAAATACTCACATCCCCGTTTTTCCGTAACATTAATCGCTGCTAAAGCTGCAATAATACCGTCTTCGAGATTTTGTTTGGGGTCGTATTGCTCTTTATCGATGAGTCGGTCAAATTCATCAATATAGGAAGCACCCGGCGGTTTACCGATATCTGCCCCTAACTCATACAATAAATCCGTCAGCCAGACAGCGTGACGGGCTTCATCGGATACATGGCGAGATAAATCCCTTACTAATTCCCGAGGTTGACCATTAATTTGCTCAATCACATCTGTCAAGTCTTTGCAACTGTGTTGCTCGTTATAACGATAACGATTGAGGGTAATCAGGTGAATTTCCCGTTCTTGTACCACTTGCGCCATAATATCGCGGGCGCTGAGTGCATTACTGAGTTTGCGAGGATATACAACTGTCATAATCTGAGAATGATGGCTGAATTGCTTTATAAAAATTCATCTCAAATTGTAACGCAGCCTTCTGGTTTGAGGCATCCGTCAATCTCAGCCACAGCAGTGAGAAAAAACAGTAACAATCAATACTCTTTTCAGACAGTCCTAGAAGTGTCCTTCTCTGCGTGAACAACCCAGGGGACAGCCGATACATTAGAGTCATATTTGTTATATGACAGACCTGCAAAGACTGCTACTTCATCAAGAATGCTCAACTCTACTTCCACTCTGTTCAACCCCACACCGTCTCATCAACCAAATAACACAACCACTCAAGTTTGTCCTTGGTTAATGACGTTGACCTACTCTCTCGGTCACCATTGGCTGTTACCCAGCTATTTCAGTCAGATTCAAGTCACTGGGCAACATCATATTCCCACACAAGGGCCGGTGATTATTGCCCCGACCCATCGTTCTCGCTGGGATGCTTTTATTGTCCCTTATGCCACCGGACGACTCGCCACGGGCCGCGATTTAAGATATATGGTGTCAGCGGATGAAATGCGAGGCTTACAGGGATGGTTTATCCAGAAAATGGGTGGGTTTGCCATCAATACAAGGCAACCGACAGTTGCTACCCTGCGTCATGGGGTGAACTTATTATGCCAAGGAGAAATGCTGGTGATTTTTCCGGAAGGGAATATTTTTCAAGATCATCAAGTCCACCGCCTGAAGTCCGGACTAGCTCGTTTAGCCGTTCAAGCTCAATCCTATTCAGGGAATTTACCTGTAAAAATTATCCCGGTTTCCTTAAATTATCATCCCACAGTGCCTCGTTTAGGCTGTCAAGTCAATGTCAAGATTGGTGCTGCCTTATCCGTAACAGACTACCAAAGCGGTTCTGCTAAGCAAAGCGCACAGCATTTAACCCAAGATTTACAATTGGCGTTACAACACCTTGATCAATCTGAAGCATAAATGGGCAGTTGAATCACAAATTTTGTCCCTTGACCCACGGTTGAATAACACTCCAGTTTTCCCCTATGTTGATCAACAACAATTTGACGGGCAATCGATAGTCCTAAACCTGTGCCTTTCCCTACCGCTTTAGTTGTGAAAAGATGCTTAAATACTTTTGACTTCACTTCTTCTGACATTCCCAAACCATTATCTTTAATCCGAATGTTGACAGCCTTGCCATGAGGATCGGTTTGAGGCATTTTTAATAATAAATTGCTGTTTCTAAAGTCTGAGTATTCAAAAAAAATCCAGGATAGCGATTGCCTCAGCAATGCTACTCCTGGAGGAAGTTGAAAAAATTCTAAGTTTAATCTGTCAAGGGCTTTTAGCCACCCGCCACGGCAGGTACAATACTAACTTCATCGCCATCTTTGAGGGCTGTTTCGGTACCATCAAGAAAGCGAATATCTTCACGATTGACATAAAAGTTCAAAAACCGCCGAGGTTTTCCTTCGTCATCACACAAACTTTTTTTAATCCCCGGACACTTTGCCTCTAAAGAATCAATCAATTCAGTAATATTGTCCCCCTCACACTCCAGGATTGCTTGATTATCTGTGAATTTTTGCAGGGGAGTCGGAATCAATACTTGAACAGCCATAATTTCAACCAATTGTGGAAAATGAGTAACAGAAAACAAGTCTATCCGTCACCGATAACCCATGACCAATGACGAATAACCAATAACCAATTAAACCAAAACCTGTTGCCATTCCAACCGATCTAATGTCCGCGCCCGTTCTAAAGCCCGTTCAAAGCTATCGAGTTTGGCATCAATGGTTAAAGGTTCGCCGACATAACCGTGAACCGCTTCTTGGGTTTTTAAGCCATTTCCAGTGATATAAACCACGGTGGTTTCATCGGGATCAATTTTGCCCGCTTCCACTAATTTCTTCAACACCGCAATGGTGGTTCCACCTGCGGTTTCTGTAAAGATCCCTTCAGTTTCCGCTAACAGTTTAATGCCTTCAATGACCTCGGTATCGTTAACGGATTCAATATTACCGTTGGTTTTGTTTGCTAATTCAACGGCATAAACCCCGTCTGCTGGGTTACCAATGGCAATGGATTTGGCAATGGTATTGGGTTTAACCGGCGTAATGAAATCCCGTCCTTCTTTAAAGGCTTGGGCAACGGGAGAACAGCCTTCTGCTTGTGCACCACTGAAGCGAACTGCTTTGTCTTCCACCAGTCCAACTTTAATAAATTCTTGAAAACCTTTATAGATTTTATTAAACAATGAACCGGAAGCAATCGGAGCAACCACATGATCGGGCAATTTCCAGCCCAACTGTTCTGCTACTTCAAAACCAAGGGTTTTTGATCCTTCTGAATAGTAAGGACGCAGGTTGATGTTAACAAAACCCCAACCATGGGTATTGGCAACTTCTGAACAGAGGCGGTTAACTTGGTCATAGTTGCCTTTCACCGCCATTAAAATCGGATTATAAATTAGGGTTCCCAGAACTTTTCCGGCTTCTAAGTCTGAGGGAATAAACACACAACAATCTAGTCCAGCTTTAGCGGCGATCGCTGCGGTAGAATTGGCTAAGTTTCCGGTACTGGCGCAAGATACTGTTGAGAATCCTAACTCTCTAGCACGACTGAGGGCAACAGACACCACTCTATCTTTGAAGCTGAGGGTGGGCATATTCACCGCATCGTTTTTAATGTAGAGATTTTTTAGACCCAAACGACGGGCTAGACGATGAGATTTCAGCAGCGGAGTCATGCCGGTGCCGACATCAATTACATCATCGGTGGCTAAAGGCAAGAAATCCCGATAACGCCAAATTGAGTTTGGCCCTGCTTCAATCCCAGCCCGACTCACTTTCTGCCGGAGAATATCGTAGTTGTATTGGACTTCCAACGGCCCAAAGCAAATTTCGCAAACGTGTTTAGCCTCTAGGGGATATTCTGCACCACATTCTTTACATTGCAGTTTCTCGAATGCTTTCTGCAAACTCTGGGAAACGGTAGAAAGTGTTGTCTCTAGGGTCATGGCTTTTGCCTCAAGTCTATAGAATTCTTCAACTGATTGATGCAGCGTATCACAGGGTCAAAATCTCTGTCAATCATACCCGACTTTTTTAGTCGGGATTATAACAGACCAGAGTTTAATTGCCATCTCCAAACTTCTAGGCCTTGGGGTCAGAAGTCAGGATGTGGCGGTGAAATTAACCTGAATTAGGACAGGGCTGTTTCATCACCTCAATATCAGCAATCAGGACTGACCCCAATCATTAATAACTCAAAAACTCTCGCATATATTGATTCACTAACTCAGGCTGTTCTTGTTGTACCCAATGGCTACAGTGAGGAATATAACGAATCTGTAAATCTTTGACATATTCATCGGTTCCATAGGTCAGTTCTCGTCCTAAAGCTGTATCATCTTCTCCCCAAATCATTAATGTCGGAACTTCTAAGAGTCCCCATTCTTGAGTTTTATCCTGATTTAACAATCCTTGAAAAATATTGCGATAATAGTTAATCATCGCCGTCAAAGCACCTCGTTTGGCAGCGGCATCTTTATAAGCATTGATGTCTGCCTCAGTAAAAGCACTTTTATCAATCGCCATGTCAATAAATCCAGCTGCGATCGCTTGATAATCATTTATCTGTATTAACAACTCCGGCAATATCGGCAGTTGGAAAAAGAAAATATACCAGCTTTTTGGTAGTTGTTCAATAGTCCATAATCCACCCGCAAATTTTGCCGGATGGGGAACATTCATAATAATTAATTTTTCCAGTAATTCAGGATAAGCATAGGCAAAACTCCAAGCAATTGCAGCTCCCCAATCATGACCGACTAAGACACAGGATTCATAACCTAATCCTTCAATTACGCCTTTAATATCGGCAATTAATTCTTTCATTTGATAAGCTGAAACAGCTTGAGGTTTTTCGCTGTCGTTGTAACCCCTTAAATCCAGTGCGACGACTTTATAATCTTGAGCAAATTCTGGAATTTGATGTCGCCAAGAATACCAAAATTCTGGAAATCCATGCAACATTAACATCAACGGTCCCTCACCTTGTGTAACGTAATGGAGAGTAATACCGTTGGTTTGAATCAATTGACTCGTCCAAGATCCTATGAGTACAGACATCATGAGTGGCTCATTATTAAGTGCAGGTTAACTTAAACTATAGCAACTCCAACAAATCGGTGAAAAGTCTTCAAAAAAAGACGTTCACTTGAGAACGTCTCTACAACAGTTAGAAGTTTTGGAGATTAATTGTTGCTGGAGGCTATAACTTGCGTATCACAAGATTAACTGATTCAGGTTGATTTTAGTCTCCTAAACAAATTCCCATACTGCGAGCCGTTTTGACTAAAATTTCATTGGGTTCAATGGCTTGATATTGGGCGATTGCCTCAGCGATGGGTACACTTTCCACTTGCCGATGTTGCCAAATCACCATGCGATCATATTTTTGATCCGCAATTAAATCCACTGCAGCGACCCCAAATGCGGAACCAATTACCCGATCTGTGACCGTAGGAGGGCCTCCTCGCTGAGTATGACCCAAAACCGTCACACGGGTTTCTGCGCCACTACAAGCCGAAATTTTGTCCGCTAAATATTGACCAATTCCCCCTAAGCGAGATTGTCCCAAGACATTGGTACTGGTGATCGGTTCTCCCGTTTCCGTTTTGACGGCTTCAGCCACTACCACTAAACAGTAGTTTCGTCCTTGTTTTTGCCGTTTTTCCAGCTGATGGCAGATTTTTTCCAAACTATAGGGAATTTCAGGCACCAGAATTACATCTGCACCGCCTGCGATACCTGCTCGCAGAGCAATATGTCCTGCATCTCGTCCCATCACTTCTACAATCATGACTCGACTATGACTGGCAGCAGTAAAATGCAGCCGATCAATCGCTTCAGTCGCAATCGTGACAGCAGTATGATAGCCAATGGACAATTCTGTACTGCCCACATCATTATCAATGGTTTTGGGAATTCCCACCAGCTTGAGATTCCCTTGCTGTGCTAAACGTCGCAAAATTGCTAAGCTACCATCCCCGCCGATACCAATTAAAGCATCAAGCCCCAGTAAATGATAGCCCTCAATAATCTCTTCAGAGCGATCGCGTGTTGTGCCGTCTGCCATGGGAAACGCAAAGGGATCGCCTTTATTGGTTGTACCGAGAATTGTTCCTCCCAAAGTTAAAATCGGATCAACTTTTTCAATCGTTAAGTTAATCGCTTCGGGAGGACGACTCATTAAACCATGGGTTGCCTGGCGAATGCCGATCACTTCCCATCCGTAAGTTCCCACTGCTCGGTAGACCACAGCTCGAATGACGGCATTTAAACCGGCACAGTCGCCGCCACTGGTGAGGATGCCAATACGCTTGTGTTCTGTCATGACTCACAAGATAAGATCAGTAACTTTTAGATTAAATCCTCTGGGTAAGCTGAGCGCTAAATCTTCTTCTAACCTTAATTTTTTCGCCATAGCTTTACCCCAGCAGAGACCGTCCGCGATCTCACTGAAATGTAAATTATTATAAATTAAAAAAAATCTGTAGCGTAGACTACAGAATTTGTGGTATATTAGAAACTGTAAGGAAAAACGATAGAACTTAACTCGTCAAGGAGAAACAATCCATGTCAACTCAAGATCAAGCTCGCGCTCTGATGATGCGTCATCATCATCAAGTCAAAAATCGTCAACAGTCTCTACTCAATCGTTGCGCCGCAGAAGCTGGGATAGAAAATGTTGGGGAAAGTTGGGGTGGTATTCAAGGTAAACCTGATCCATCTTTTCGAGCCACTTATGATCGGAGTCATTCTTCTTTAAGTTAAAAAATTTTTCAATTTAATAAATAAACGGATTTAAAAGTGGAGGAATTTAACCATGTCTACACAAGATCAAGCTCGCGCTTTAATGATGCGTCATCATCATCAAGTTAAAAATCGGGAACAATCAATGTTAAATCGAGTGGCAGACGAAGTTGGAATTGAAATCGGCGATTATCATAGCACGATTCAAGGAAAACCCAGCGAAAGCTTCCGCAAAGATTATGACCGAAGTTCTGCATCCATGAGCTAGAAATAACAGAAATAACATGAATCTTTTTGCTGATTCACTCAGCCTGCAAGCTTGTAGCGTTGGCAAAGCCTCTCCAAAGGAGAATCGCTACAAGTTTGTCATTTGTTATTTGTCATTTGTTATTCGTGGGAGTAGGGTGTGATAGATCCCCCCGGCTTCGCCACCCTCTTGATTAAGAGTGGGGCTGTTTCATCTGACAAAATTGGGGATTCAATTTGAGTCTCCAAGGGTTTTATTTTCGCCAAGTTTTCCATCTCTATCTTACCTAATTTTCTGGGCCTTATTGCTGATATTACTATTAATCATACGAAGCAAAGAGGATGTCTTTTCCGTTTTTATTTATGCTCATCCTTGACTTTTTTGGGTTTTTCTATTAAATTATTCAGCGTCAGGTTTTTTGAAAAAATTAGCGCTCAATCAATGATTTTATCAGCCTGCGATCGCTCTTTCTTTACCCTTTCTGATCCGCCCCATGAAACAGCCCTGCTCTTCCAACTGGGGGTAACTGTATCTACACATCCCAAGTTCAAAATCAAAATTCTCTATTTTGCCCCCCTTTGTTCCCCCAACTTTGGGGGTAATTTTTAAGTTCAATAATCTGTCATGATGACATCAGTAAAACAACGTTCTTTCATTCCTTTATTGTTGAGTGTTATCTCTTTCGGAATTATGACTCCTGGGGGAGAAGCTACTCCTATTCCTGACCAACAAGAAACCTGTGAATTATTAATTGTTGGTGGAGGCTTGGCGGGTTCAGCAACCGCTTATGAAGCCTTATTAGCGGGACGAACGGTCTGTATGACAGAAATTACTGACTGGGTGGGGGGTCAAATTTCTTCTCAGGGAACATCTGCTTTAGATGAACGAAAAACGCAGCGATCGCTATTGTTTTTTCCGAGAGGTTATTTAGAATTAAGAGAACGAATTGAAGCCTATTATGGTCGCCTCAACCCTGGGGCTTGTTGGGTGAGTGCCTCCTGTTTTTTACCCGTTGACGGGCATAAAATTTTATTTCAAATGTTGCAAGATGCCGCAGAAACAGGTAACGGAACTTTGAAATGGTTTCCTTCTACAGTTGTTAAAGAAGTTAAAACGGATAACCGTCAAATTACTCAAGTTGTTGCGATACAACATCAACCGATAGCGGGAACACCCCCGTTAAATACTAAACCATTATCTGAAATAATTGAAGATGCTTATCGTTACGAAGATTCAGCGCGGTTAGAAAAAACAATTATTGAATTTGTTCCTCCTAATTCTAACAATAAAACGACTCCTTGGTATGTGATTGAAGCAACAGAAACAGGAGAAATTATTGGTTTAACGGATATTCCTTATCAATTAGGAATTGATCAACGGTCTCCCGATGAACCGACTTCATCGAGTGTTGAAGGGGAACCCTATTGTACTCAAGGCTTTACTTATACTTTTGCCATGGAGGCAACCGCATCTCCTCAAAATCACAAATTACCAGAATTCTACGAACAATATGCCCCTTATTATAGTTATGAATTAGAACGGTTAGCCGATTTTGCTTTAGTGTATACTTATCGCCGCATTCATAGCATGAGACCTGATGAAACTCGACCTGGAAATGTGCGAGAATGGCCGATTTATCCGGGTGATATTTCCATGCAAAATTGGACTTGGGGCAATGATTATCGTCCGGGAAATCCTGAAGATAATTTTATTCTGACTCGGAATCAACTCCAAACCACAGGACAGTTACAACCGGGTGGATGGATGGGGGGTTTACGGACGGAAGCCTTACGACGCGGAGAAGAACACGCTAAGGGGTTCTTTTATTGGTTAGTGGCGGGAACCACAGACTCTCAACTGGGGGATAATGTCAAACAGCCTCATCCTAACTATCGTTATGTGACGGGGTTAGACTCTCCCATGGGAACCGAACATGGCTTATCAAAATATCCTTATATTCGGGAAGGTCGGCGCATCATCGGCCGCCCCAGTTGGGGGTATCCAGACGGGTTTATGATTGCTGAAATTGATATTTCTCGTAATGATTTTAGCAAAGAATTCTACAGTGAGAATTTATCCCCATCTGATTATCGCACGCTGTGGACTCGCTTAGCGGGGTTAGAATTACCCGCGTTAATTACCCGCGAAAAAACTATTGCGGACATAATACAGCGATCGCGTGCTACGATTTATCAAGATTCTGTGGGTATTGGACACTACGCCATTGATTTCCATCCCTGCATGACCCTCACTCCCCCAGAAGCCCCCGGAAATACAGAACGCCCTGGAGAACGTCTAGGACAAGGGGCGGCTTATCCGTTTCAAATTCCCCTGAGGGCGATGATTCCTCAAGAATTAGATAATTTATTAATTGTGGGTAAAAGTATTGCCACCAGTCATGTCGCCGCGGCTGCTTATCGAGTTCATTCCTTTGAATGGTCTTCTGGGGCAGCAGCCGCATTCACCGCAGATTTTGCGTTAGAGATTGATGGGTTTCCCTATGAACTCGTGGATGAATTACCCCGTCCAGAACCCCATTTAGAGGCTTTACAACGTCAAATTCAACAACAGGGAAACCCCACCTTTTTTCCAGAAACTTCTATCTTTAATAACTCTTGGGAAGATTGGGAATAGCCCCATGACAATTCATGGAATTCGTCCGGACAAGCGGGGTTGAATCCTGAACAGTTGAATAGTTCTGTCCTTGATGGATTACCCCCAAACTCTTAAATCAATCTAAGGATTTATCAACAAATCTTATATAGGGTAGTATAACATCTATTAATTTGTTCAAGGGTTCGTCTTGGGGCAATAGGACTGATTTGTTATCCTGAGTCCCCATCAACAGAGAGTGAAGACAACCTTAAAGTTGTTTGGTTGATCCCCTCATCGTTGTATTCAGAGGTTAAAGCATCTGTTCAAGATATTGTTTGTGGGCAAAGGACGCAAACAATATCAGAGACGATATCTGATCTCGGCGATAAGGGCATCCTGAGAGCATCCATTCCATAATAGAACAAATTTGCATTCATTCCATTTCCACACACTATAGACAATCTTTGCCCGCTTAACTTGAGGCTAGGCAAGAACTGTCGAGGACAAAAACTGATTTTAGACCATTGAGGCACTTATGACTGGAGAATCTCCATTTGATATCCGATATCTCTATCAAAACGCAACAGATGAGAGACCGTCTACCTGTTATCGTCGTCGCTGGCACAAAGGCATTCTGTTACTGTTGTTAACTAGCAGTCTTTTCAGCCTATTTACCTTACAATTAAGCAAATTACAATTGGTTCAGGGAGAATATAATCAACGATGGGCGGAAGCCAATCGTTTGCGTCTGATTCCCATTCCGGCTGCTCGGGGTCAAATTGTAGATCGTAAAGGGGAAGTGATTGCCACCAGTCGTCTGGCCCGTTCTGTCTATGCCATCCCCTATAAACAATCCCCAGAACAGTGGCAGGCTGTTGCCCCTCAACTCAGTCAGATCCTCAAAGTTCCGACTGAAGACATTTTAGGGAAACTGGAAACCGCCAGTTATCGTTCCCGACTTCCCGTGTTGTTGCAATCTAATCTCACCCCCGGAATGTTTATTCCCTTGACTGAACAATTTGGGCAAATGTCTAGCCTTGAAATTCGGGGAGAGTCCGCCCGTAATTATCCCCATAGCAGCTTAGCAGCCCATATTTTAGGGTATATTGGCGAAGCCACGTTAGAAGACTTAGAAGCCCATCCTGAATATCCCATGGGAATGATAGTGGGAAAAGTAGGAATTGAACGACAAGCCAACCCAGATCTGGATGGAGTTTGGGGCAACCGTTTAATTGAAGTGGATGCCCGAGGTACAGAAACCCAAGAATTGGGAATTCAAGCCCCCATCAGTGGCGAACCGGTGCAGTTAACCCTCGATTTAGAATTACAAAAAACCGCTGAAGCCGCTTTAGGGGATCGACGGGGGGCGGCGGTGATGTTAAATGTGAAAACCGGAGCCATTTTAGCCATGGCTAGCGCCCCAACTTACGATCCCAATCTATTTACCCGGCAAGTTACAGATGAGAATTGGAAACATCTGCAACGGGAAGATAATCCCTTATTAAACCGGGCGTTACAAGGTTATCCTCCCGGCAGTACGTTTAAAATTGTCACGTCAACCGCTGGAATGGGATCGGGTAAAATGTCTCAAAACTCAACCTTAGCAACTTCTGGTTCAATTACTCTGGGAGGAACAACCTTCCATGAACATAGTGGCGGGGGATATGGAGTGATTGGCTTTAAAGATGCTCTGGCTTACAGTAGTAATACGTTCTTTTATCAAGTGGGCATGAAGGCTGGACCAGAAGAACTGTCTAGATGGGGACGAGAACTGGGTATTGGCGGTTCAATTAATTTAGACTTATTGGGGCTAGATGGGGGTAATCACGGTCAAATTCCCACACCAGAAGAAAAAGAACGACAGTACGGCACACCTTGGTATTTAGGGGATACCGTTTCTATGTCCATCGGTCAAGGGTTAGTGTTAGCCACGCCGTTAGAATTAGCGGTGATGGTGTCTACGGTTGCTAATGGGGGAATGCGGGTTCAACCCCATTTGTTAGCCTCTCAAACCAATACCCCCGAAACCCAACCGATCAAAACCAAGATAGCCCCAGAAACCCTCAAAGTCATTCGGGAAGGATTAATTGAGGTAGTGAAAAGAGGAACAGGACAGGCGCTGAATGATGGCATAATCCCTCTTACAGGCGGGAAAACCGGAACAGTCGAAGTGCCTGGAAAGCCCGATAACTCAATGTATGTGGCGTTTGGACCAGCAGATAAACCGGAGGTGGCGATCGCGGTTGTCGTGGAAGAAGGGGGATATGGTTCAGTGTCTGCAGCTCCCATTGCCCATAAACTGTTTCAAGTTTATTTTAAAGCAAAACCGAATTCTAAGCTATCTGAGTAAGCATTGATTTTATCAACAAAATATCGTTTTGAATTAACGGTCTTTTCAACAGAGCAGACCGTTTTTTTATGATGTTTTTCTCTGTATTTTTACTGAATTTATTGGTTTGTTTTATACTCGTTTTTTGCGACCTAAATTTAACCCGTGTTAGACTCTGGTTAAGATATAAATCCGGAAAAATAGAACCGATTTTATCTCTTAATTAACCCCTTGTATACCCTTAAAGTTACTTAAACTACAATGGCTAATTCCAATCTTTTTAAGGCAGCAATGGCAGTGATGACTGCCACTATTAGCTTAGGTATTCAAACTCTTCCTAGCTGGGCAAATGATTATTGGTTTACTGTTATTAATAGAAGTTCAACCCCTGTTCGAGAGGTTTGGGTATCTGAAGATGGAGAAGACTGGCAGTATTTTGATCTAAATGGGAGTTCAATTCCACCCAATGGATCGATGCAATTAGTGTGGGATGAAAGTACCAATGGTACAGGCTGTGTTTGGTGGATTCAAGCGGTTTATAGTACAGGTGAAGAGTCTGAAGCAGCTCAATTTAACTTTTGTGAAAATCCTGAGTTAATTCTCACTGACTAACAAATTTTAAGCAACTAAACTATAAATAAAACCTACAATTCCGCCAGCAATCACCAGCCAGGCGGAATTCACTTTAAATCGAAACACTGCCAGTAAACTCAATAATACTAAAATAACTGTTAAACTATCTACTATGGCAGCTTTTCCTAACGTATAGGTGACCACTGCCATTAATCCTAAAGAAGCAGCATTCACTCCATCTAAAAAATGACTAGCTAAAGAAGATTGACGCAATTTTGTTATCCAAGGATTAATTAAACCTACTAACAGAAATGCGGGTAAAAAAATGCCAACTGTAGCCGCAATTGCCCCCCTATTTCCGGCAACTAAGTAACCCACAAAAGTCGCGGTTGTAAAAACGGGTCCTGGGGTTAATTGACCTACTGCCACAGCATCTAATAATTCTTGAGACGTTAACCATTGCCAACGTTCAACTAAATCCCGTTGCAGAAAAGCGAGCAATACATAACCACTCCCATACAAGACTGAACCGACTTTTAGGAAAAAGAAAAATACAGTTGTCCAATGGGGAGACTGGGGAGTCACCGCAGTAGAGTTAACAGATATTAAAGTTTCAGAAAAAGGTAATAAACTCATCCCACTCATCTGTCCCCAATGCTGTTTAAATCTGTGAAATAGCATCACAGCTAAGCCAGCTATAAATAACAGTAAAATCTCATTTGTACCCAGAGAAAAGGCAATAATCACTGCAATTCCTACAAGGCGAGTCGGGAAATCTTTTAGGGCTTTTTTTCCTAATTTCCATAACGCTTGGGCAATAATGGCAATAATAACGGGTTTAATCCCATATAAAATGCTTTCCAGTTGTGGTAAAGTTTGATAGCGATCATAAATGGCAGCCAGCATCCAAACCATCGTCATGGCGGGTAAAATAAAGCAAAATCCGGCAACAAATAAGCCGCGCCATCTGCCATATTCGTAACCAATATGAATTGCCAGTTCTGTAGAGTTCGGACCAGGAATTAAATTGGTCACTCCTAATAAATCTAACAGTTTTTCTCGACTCATCCAGCGACGGCGGACAACCACTTCATCGTCCATCATGGCAATATGAGCAGCAGGGCCACCAAAGGCAATCAAACCTAACTTAAAAAAGACCGTTGCTAACGCTTTTAGACGCTGTTGTTGTTGTTGGGGTGTGAGTTCAGTCTCAGCCTCAGGAGGTTCAAGTTCGGGAGACATGGTTTATCTTTGTAGAATTTAATCTTTATTTTGCCTGAAAATGTAGCCTCAGACTGCTATATTATTCAAGCGTTCTACTAAAACCTGTAGTCAAAACTTTTTGGGGGATCTTTGAGGTTTTCTGATACCATCTAAAATGTCAAATCCCAGGTCTTTCGGGGATCAATCATATTTGGAGTGTTCTAATGAAAACAAGAGACCTTGATAATATTAGTCTGGCAGCATTTCAGCAGCCCATCAATTGCTGCAACGTCACATCTCTTGCCTATGCATTAACAGCCTTAGGACATCCTACCTCTGTTGATGATATTTTCTACATGACCCGATTACCAATTGCTTCTGTTTTAGACGATGGTATGACTTTGGCAGAAACCTATGATACCTTACTCACCTATGTTGAGAAGGCTAATCTACCCTTATCTGTAAGAATGGAATGTTTTGACAAACAAAGCATGACCTTAGAAGACTTTATTCGAGAAATTGAACAAGCTGTCGGTGATGATAAGGATATTCATATCTTAAATTTTGGTGTTAGCATTGCCCATGACAACTATAATCTCGGTGGGGGTCACTTTTCCTTAGTCGCTAACTATGACCCCAATACACAGGAAATCACGATGGCAGATACGAACCCTAAAAAGTATACTCGTTTTTGGAAATGTCCTGCGGAACGAATGTATAATGCTTGTGTTGATAAAGATTCTAGCTCTACCCGTTCCCGTGGAATGATTGTTGTTCGTAAAACCGATCACTCACATCATGAATAGTCCTCTATCATAGATAGATGTGATAATTCACTATTTTCTGGGTTAAAACGGAGTTTTCGTAAAGATCGGCTCTTCCCAAAAAAGAGGGTAAAATGTAGCTTCATCTACGTTTTACCCCCATAATTGTTATGGATTTTCATCTTGACACTTGACTCAATCTGCCACAGGTAACGGTATTTACCTGCCAACAACAAGAGGGATTTATTATTCTAAAATTAGAACTGTTAAATCCAGAAATTAATTGTCCTCACTGTCAAACTGATAGGGATAATCTGCATCAAACTCGTCCCATCTTAGTCAGAGATTTGCCAATTTGTGGTCAGGGGGTTTATCTTCATCTTCCTCTGCCTACCCTATCTTGGTCTTTCACTTTTTCTCTTTAGAAGATAGCAGTATTCTACAATTCTCACACTGACAAAGTGGAGAGAGAAGACGGATATGGAACAGATGACCTGTATCATCAGTCACTTCTGTTTAACCTGGATTGATCCAAATCCACCCATAATATTCCTAAATACGTTATGATTTCACTCAGTTTGGGTGTAAATTTGCCTTAAGTTTTGTTTCTGGTGCTGCATCAAGAACGTCGATGACAAATCTTTCTCCCCTAAACAATGAACCTGACCCTCGCCGTCAGCGTCGCCTCCGACGTTGGTTAATTTGGGGCGGTATTGGGGTGGGTTTGGGTGCTTTAGGAACTTGGTTTGCGGCAGCTTGGTTTATTCGCAACAAACTTGCCCCCATCGTTGCAACTCAGTTAAGTAATTTACTGCAACGTCCAGTAGAAGTGGGAACCATTCAACCGTTTACGTTTACTGAACCGACAACCATTCGTGTGGGTCCCTCTGCAATTCCTCCCACAGCAACAAACCCCAATACAGCTTCTGTAGAAGGAATTAATATTCGGCTATCAGTATTGCCGTTACTCTTGCAACAAACGGTTAATGTTGATGTTAATTTAATGGGGTTAGAGGCTTATTTAGAAGAAGGTGAAGACGGCAGTTGGATTCGGACAGAATTGAAAACTAGTGGAGATTTACCCATTGAGCTAACATACGGCAATATTAATGTTAATGCTGCTGATGCCCAAGTTGATTTACAACCTTATACTCAGGATAATTCTGGTGAGTTAATTTCTTTAGATGTTAATCAGGTTGGGGTTAATTTAAAAGATAATAATCAAAATATTGCTGCTAATCTGGATACTTTTTTATCAGAAGGGGGTCAGGTAGAGGGTCAAGTTCAGGTTGATTTAGAGCAAGAAAATCTGCAAATTAAAGTAAAAGCCGATCAAGTTAATCTTGAACAGGTATCCGGGTTACTAAAAGACGAAGGCGTAATTTTTGAAGCGGGTGAAGTTACGGCAAATTTAGATAGCAGATTTAATCAGGGATATCAATTTTCCAGTCTTCGCGGTACTCTGAATCTAGATGAAATTCAAGCCGAAATAGCAGATTTAGAACAACCGCTGCGTTCAATTGATGGACAGCTTCAGTTTTCCGGAAGACGCGCAACCATTCAACAGTTAACGGGGGGATTAGGAGATATTGCGGCTGAGGTAAATGGTACAGTCACGACCAGTACAAATCCAGAATTCGACTTACTGAAAACCCAGTTAAATTTAGATATCAATATTCTGCCTACTCAAGTGTCGAGTTTAATTGAAACGGCGGAATCTTTCTCTGAAGAACCGATTACGCTTCCGGTGCCTATTTCTGGGGAAGTGAAAGCGGATTTTGAGGTGACTGGAACGGTTGCAACTCCTCAAGTGGCTGCACAAATTGCCACAACACAATCTACACAAATTGATCGGGTTCAGTTTGATAATATTGCAACGGAGTTTACCGCAACAACAGAACTCAATCAGGATTTTCAGTTAAAATCAGACCCAGTTATTACCATTGATAGCCTTGAAATTAATCCCCGTTTTGGCGGTGAAATTACCGGAGAGGGGGAGATTGAGTTAACCGGATTAAAAGAGTTAACAGCTCAGCAACCGACGACTGAGAAAGAAGCGGAAGAATCAGACAATCCCCTCAATCCTGATATTCAATTTTTACTGGATGTGAATCAGGTTCCGGGTGATGAACTGGCGCAGGCGTATGGGGTTTCGCCGCAATTTCGCATCGGGAATTTATCGGCAGATGTCGAAGTATCTGGCAATTTAGCGGAATTAGCCGCCGATGCCAATTTTAGTTTACCGTCGGCATCTTATCCCATTTCAGGACAAGCGAATTTAGCCAATAATCAACTCAACTCTACCGTACAAATTGCGGAAGGAACTGTTGATATTACCGCAGCGAAGCAACAACAGCAGTTTACAGCCAATGTGGATGCTAATGACATCGCTTTAACGCCGTTGGTGACGTTAGGGTTACCGTTTTCGGGTTTATCAGATTCTGTAAAAGCTCAAATTGCTGATATTAACTTAAATGATGGTCGCTTAAACCTACAAGCAGATATTGCGGGTTCTCTAGATAATCTCAATCCCAATAATCTGAGGGGTAATGGGACTGTAAATGTGAGTTTAGGCGATACGCCTGACGGCACGCTACGCGAACGCAATATCAACGCCAATGCTCAACTCAGCCAAGGAACAATTAATGGGAATTTTAATACTGATCCGTTGCCGTTAAATCGGTTATTGGATGCAGGGCTACCATTTGCTAATCTTGACCCTCAAACGGCTGCCAAACTGCAACAGTTAGATCTGCGAAATGGGACAATAACCTCGCAAGGCACGATAAGCGGCAATTTTAGCAATTTAAATAATATTTTAGCAGAGGCAGCGGCAGAAGTCAACTTAGGCAATTTAGGGGGAACAATTAACGCGGAAACTCAACTGCAACAGGGGCAATTTCAAGCCAATGTCAATACTAGTTTAATTCCTCTGAACCCTTTGATTGATGAGGGTTTACCCTTTGCAAATTTATCTCCAGAAACGGCTGAACAGGTTCAAAACTTAAACCTTCAGAACGGCACAGTTCAAGCCAGAGGAAATATTATTGGTAATTTAAGTAATATCAGCGATGCTTCTGGGGAGGCTCAAGCACAAATTGATTTAGGGAATTTAGGCGGTTCAATTAATGCGAATACTCAACTGAATCAAGGTAATTTTCAAGCCAATATTGCAGCCAATTCTGTTGCGTTACGACCGTTAGTCAATGCGGGGTTACCCCTCGCCAACCTCTCCCCAGACTTAGAACGGGAAATTCGAGCCTTAGATTTGAGAAACAGTATCCTGCAAGCCGAAGCCACCGCCTCCGGGAATTTAGCCAATTTAACCCCGAACGGCATTACTGCCACCCTGGATAGTACGGTTGATTTAGGCAATCAAGGGGGCATTGTAACCGCAACCGGAAGCGCTCAAGGAGGAGAATGGCAAGCCGAAGTAGAAGGCGATCGCATTGCTTTAGCACGATTTTCCCAGTTAGTGGAATCTCAAACCCGTGATGTTGCCCCCTCTCTGTTGACTCAGGCAGAAAATTTGCCTTTATTACGGGGATTACTCAACACAGAATTACAAGCGAGGGGTTCACTCACCAATTTCAATCCGGCAGCGATTGAAGCGGCGGCCAACTTACGTTTAACTGAATTACCCATTGTCCGGCAACCGTTTGAATCTATTGCTCGTTGGAATGGGGAACAAATTAATATCCAAAAGGCAGAAACCCCGCAATTTGGTACAGATGGAACCATTGCTTTAGAACTACAAGGCAGTGGGGTGCCTCAACTGGGAAATCTCAACTTAAATGTGCGAGTTTCTGAGTTTGATTTCCAGTCTCCTTTAGCCCAAACCTTACTAGCAACCTTACCCCAAGAAATTATGGCAGATGAGGGGAATGCTATTACGGGAGTCATTAGTTTCGATGGCAATATTACGGGTTCTTTGCCCAATTTAAACTTAAATGGAGATATCCGCTTAGCCAATTTTGCCCTACGAGAATTAGTATTTGATCCCGTCTTAACGGGGGATATTAATGCTCAACTCGGCGGTGGTGTTAATTTGGATTTAGCCGGACAACAAGATCAAATTGAACTGGTCTTAAATGATCAATATTTACCTGTTTCTTTCCTAATTCAAAGAGGAGAGGCGATCGCCAGAGGCAGATCTCAAGGCAATAACTTAATCGTTGATATCGAACAATTCCCGTTAGGTTCGTTAGGAATTGCGCCTTTAGCGTCTCAAGGATTTGGTGCGATTAAAGGAACCACTTATGCTAATTTAATCATCTCAGATTTATCAACCTTAGATCCCAATCAAATTGATATAGTGGGAACCATTGGCATTGAAAATCCCGCCCTTGGCTATATTAATGCCGAACAATTTCAGACAGAAGTCAGTTATGTTAATGGTCTAGCTGAATTAAACAATGGCATTTTACAATTAGCTCGATTAGAAAATGGTCAAGTCTTACCGGGTGAAACCGAAATCCTAATTGCTGCTACGGCTAATGTTGAAGAAATACTGAGACAATTACAAAGCGGCGTACCGTTATTTTTTGAAACTCCAACCGACGCAGAAGTAACACCCGAAACCCCGCCTCAATTTACCGTTAATATTGAGATTCCTAACGGACAATTACAAGAAGTTCTCACCACTTTAGAGCTGTATGAATTAAACGATTTAAGTCGTGGAATTACACCGCCAAGATATACATCCGCCGAAGCAGTTGAGCCAGTTGCCGTAGGCTTTCCCAGCGATCAATCCGTGACTTTGTTGCAACAATTGCGTCGTTTAGCTGAAATTCAAGCCTTAATTCAACAACAAGAACAACAGGAAGAAAATGGGAAAACATTACCAGCTTTAGCAGAAGTTGAAGGAGAATTTACAGCATCACTGGTTGCACAAGGCTCTTTAACGTCTGGAATTACAGCAGAAGCCAATATTGATAATCAAGGGATTTGGCAATGGGGAGAATTAACCGCCGATCAATTCCAATTGGATGCAACTTTTCAAGATAATGTCTTAAGAATTGAACCGCTACAGTTAAAAGCCGAGGATACTTTATACGATGTTCGAGGACAACTGGATTTAACCACCCAACAACCCACCGCACAATTTCGAGCCAAAAATATTAGTCTGGCGGCTATTGAACGGTATTATGATGTTCCTGTTGTCGATCTGGAAGGGAATTTTAATGTTATTGCTTTTATTGGAGGTAGCTTACAAAATCCCCAAGCCACTGGAGAATTTAATCTATTAGATGGAATTATTAATGATGAACCCATTCAAGAAGCGCGGGGAAGCTTTACTTATAATCAGGCTCGGTTTAACTTAGGCGGAAATTTCTTTGTCACAGAAACCGCTAATAATCCAATTGTGTATCGAGCTTCCATTCCCTATCGTTTGCCCTTTGCTGAAGTCAACCCTAACAATAATGCATTATCGGCGGAAGTTTATATTGAAGACGAAGGGTTTAAAATTATCAACGTTCTCAATCCAGAAATTGATTGGGTTGAAGGGCAAGGAGACTTAGCCTTAAGCATAACAGGGCAGCTTTTGCAAACTAGTGATGGCGAAATTGACTTTGAAAATAGCCGAATTCTTCCCAGCGGTTCATTAACTCTTCAAGATGTCGTCTTAGAAGCCAACAGTTTAGAACAATCGATTGTTGGATTAACTGGAACCGCAGTATTTAACAATGATCAAATTCGCGTCAACGAGATTCAAGGTCAACTCCAAGGAGAAAGTGGAACGGGTGAATTTGTCTTAACAGGAATATTACCCTTATTTCCAGAAGATCAATTGCTCCCAACTAATGCCGATTACAGTAACCCGTTACAACTTGCTCTCAACAACCTCAATCTCGACGTAGAGGAACTTTACAACGGTCAGGTGGAAGGAAACATTATTGTCAGGGGAGCCGCCTTAGAACCCAATATTGGCGGGGAAATAAACGTTTCTAAAGCAGTTGTTACCCTACCTCGTGGCGGTGGGGGTGCAGGAGGCGGTGATGCCTCTCAACTCCCTATCGAAATTGGTTTTAATAACTTTAAACTGAACTTAGGAGATAATGTCCGCATTCAATCTGCGCCTGTGGGTCAATTATTTGATGCACCATTATTAGATATTGGTGCAACGGGAACAATTGCCCTGAATGGAGAGTTAGATTCTTTAGAGAATATTCGTCCTAATGGCGTAATTACCCTCACAGGCGGTGCTATTGATCTGTATACCAATCGCTTTACCCTCGATAGAGGATATGAACAAACAGCAACTTTTAAACCCAGCCAAGGACTTGACCCCATTTTAGATGTTCGTTTAGTTACTAAAGTAACAGAAACAAACCGAGCAGTAAATCCCCCTTCGGCTATCTTCCCAGAAGAACAAAATATTCCCAGTCCGGCGCGTTTTGGAACCCTCAGAACCATTCGAGTCATCGCCACCGCACAAGGTCCTGCTTCCCGTCTGAATGAGATTATTGAATTAAAGAGTTCTCCCCCTCGTTCTGATACTCAACTCATTGCATTATTAGGAGGCAGTGTCATTGAAGGAGTGACAGGAGATAGTACTTTATTGTTAGCCAACTTAGCCAGTGCTGAACTGTTTAATGAACTTCAACGGGCTGTAACGGAAGCAACGGGACTGAATGAATTTCGTCTTTATCCTGCTCGATTAGAAAATAATAGTTCCAGTGGGGCTTCTGCTTTGGGATTAGGATTAGAAATTGGTTTAGATATCACGAATAATGTGTCTGCGAGTCTGACTCGGGTGTTAGCGGCTGACCAACCCACTCGTCTCGGGGTCAATTATCGGGTGAATGATAATTTATTATTGCGGGGAGAAACAGATTTTCAAGACAGTAGTGCTATTCGGTTTGAATATGAAGTTCGATTTTAGAAGAGTCGTAACTAAAAGTATCAGTAAGCCAGTTTGCCAAGGTAGGAGGTAACTGAGCATCAATCCAAATCTTCATGCTGTCAACCAAGTCAAGTCAGTGCGTCGTGCAGCAAACAGTAGACAGGCTTGGATATCTTCAAGTTCCAAATCGGGAAAATCTGCCAAAATGTCATTAGTACTAACGTTTTCTGCCAACATTTCTAAAATATCGCTCACCCGAATTCTCATGCCTCGAATGCAAGGACGACCCCCACACTGACCAGGGGTTTGAGTAATACGAGTTAATAAGTTATTCATTGAGTGTCTCTATCTGATTGATAACAGGTAAAATCCTTAATATAAAAGATAACAAATAATATCAAGTCCGGATAATTAGTCATCATCAAACTAGAAATGCTAACTCAGACGAGATGTTTTAATCCCACACCCCACACCCCACTCCCTACTCCCCATCAGAAGCAAATATATTGAGTATTCAACCGGACATGATATAACCTATGGTGGGTTACGGCACAGACAAAAAAACTCAGCTAGATTTGATTAATTTTGATCTGTACCTAACCCACCCTACAGTTTATATTGATTTACTGCTTCAAAAGCAGCATTATTTTCTGCCTCTTTTTTGTTTTTACCTCGACCTTGACCATATAACTTATCTCCTATATAAACAGAGGAAATAAATTCTGGTGCATGAGCATTTTCTCCTTTTATTTCCGTTTTATATTCAGGCATTTCACCTTTTTTTTGAGCGAATTCTTGGAGCCGATTTTTAGGATCTATATCTTTCTCTAGAGATACAGAATCAAAAAGTTCCTTAAGTAAAAGGAAAAGTTCTTGATAATTCCGATTCGTATCTAAAAAATAAGCTCCCACAATAGCTTCAAATGCACCACTCAATAGCTTTGTTTTTTGGCGACCATCTTGTTTAATTTCACCATTGCCTAGAAGGATTTTATGATTTAATCCAATTTGTTTTGCCAATTGAGAAAGTTGTTTATTATTCACGAGTCTTTTTAATCTGTCTGTCAATTCTTTTTCTGTTATTTCAGAATCTAGTTGATACAAATAAACACCACAGATGAAATTTAGAACTCTGTCACCAAGCCACTCTAATTGCTCGTTATCTCCTATTGCTTCTGGATGTTCATTAGCGTAACTGCTATGAGTTAAGGCACGACGAAGTAATTGTTCATCGTTGAAAATCAAAAGTTTATGCATTGTTTTACTCCTTACATGAATGAGAAATAGAATTTAGGGAAAAAATCTTACTCCGTTTTCGAGGCGGAAAAAGGCTATTACCACGAGAACTATTACATTCACGACAAGCAAGCCGTAAATTTTCTAAGGAGTTAGAACCCCCTTTACTGGTAGGTTTTAGATGATCTAGGGTTAGCTGTTCTTGGGGTAAGTCACGTCCACACCACCAACAGCGCGATCCATACTCATCGATGAGTTTGTTTCTTTTCTTTCTTTTTTGTTTTGTATTCATCATAAATACTAGTAATGAACTAGCATCGGAATATCGAATACAAGAAGATAGCTCGCTTCAAATTAGCGAGAAACGACTTTCTGAACTTGATGATATGCGTATCAAACGTACTACCGAAGTAATACCTATGAGACGAACATCTAAGTTAGGATATTCTAATGCATAGCTCTACTAAAGCATAAGTCATTGCTTTTGTCAACATTTAGAGAGTATAAATCTTGATTATTCCAAGACTAACGTAGCCTGATTATCAATCTTTTCAATGGCACTAAATCGTTGGAAATATTGACGAACTGGCGGGGGAAAATGGGGGAAATCAAACTGAGCATCTCCCCCGGCAATATCAGCCCAAAAGTTGCGTAAATTGGGGGCAAGTTGTTCGGCTTCAGTTAAGGGTAAACACAAAGGGGGTGTAGTTAATAATTTAACCATAAATGGAAAAGAGCGATCGCTCATCCACTGCCGTGAAATCTCAGGTAAATTCGACCATCCAGGAACCGTGGTAATATAATCTGATTCAATATTCAGTTGTAGTGAACCCTGGTGATTGTAACCAACCTGAATCACTCGATAAGGATGGGGATAACTCACTAATGAACCCGTTGTAATTTCGTAAATACCCTGCCATTGGGCGATATCCTGAACGTGAAGATGTCCAGTAAAAATCAGCCGCACTCCAGCTTGTTTGAGCAGTTTAAGCAGTTGAGGGGCATTATCCAGCATATAACGCCGTCCTAGGGGGTTGCTGGCTTGACCAGGGAGATGTTCAATCACGTTATGATGAATCATCACCAAGACGAGTTCATCTTCAATATCGGCTAAAATGTGTTGAAGCCAGTCAAACTGTTGCGGATCTAAATAACCTATTTGAGTTCCAGCATCATCAAAGCCGTTTGAGTTTAACCCAATTAACCGCACTCCTGGTAAGATGTTATGGGTATAGTAGGGTTGATTCGGGTTCGTATAGCCAAATAGTTGGTAATATTGGGGAAAATCAGCCAGCCCAACGACTTGATCTGTCCCCTTGGGGTAGATGACATCATGGTTACCCGGAACTACATACACGGGGTAGGGTAATTGGGCTAAACGTTGACTCAGCCACCGATGGTTATCAATTTCACCATCTTGAGTCAGATCACCTGGAAGTAATAAAAAATCTATATCCAGTGTTGCCAGCCTTTCTAGAATTAACTCAAAAGCTGGAACACTTACTTCCACTAAATGGAAGCGTTTTGCTGAATCTTGAATCGTATGGGACAGAGCGATATGAAGGTCGCTGGCGATCGCAAATCGAAAGTTAACATCCATATCGTTACTGTAGCATTCTCTGGCACGTTTAGGTTGACACTCCCCATAGATAACGTTCTGGACGAACGTTCAAGAAATCTAGGGGATTCCTAAGAGATAGTTAGTCTTAGAGGGTTAGCCAAAAACCCGCTACTCACTCGCTGGTAATCCAGTCCGTGTATACATTTAGCCAAAATATTGGCACTACCATTTATATCGCTGGAAACT
>Ga0209594_1000292_pt1 | contig 34573 bp, 29 predicted proteins | sample AshMeaCrysSpring_FD_184126 | JGI IMG/M metagenome (GOLD analysis project Ga0209594, IMG submission 184126) | Groundwater microbial communities from Big Spring, Nevada to study Microbial Dark Matter (Phase II) - Ash Meadows Crystal Spring... | ecosystem: Environmental > Aquatic > Deep subsurface... | reverse complement strand
CTGAACCAGAGCCTCAGATGCCGAATCCAGCGAGCTCGTGGCTTCATCCAGGATCAGGATTACGGGATCTTTGAGGATGGCGCGTGCAATGGCAATCCTTTGCCTTTGACCGCCGGACAATTTGATACCGCGTTCTCCCACCAGCGTATCATAACCATCCGGGAAACTGCGTATAAACTCATGAGCGTTGGCTTTTCGGGCCGCCATTTCAATCTCTTCCTGGGTGGCGTGCGGGCCTCCATAAGCGATGTTTTCGCGGATGGTGCCGCCAAACAACAGGATATCCTGCGGCACCACGGCCATCTGTAACCGAACCTGTGAAATGGGCATCTCTGCAGCGGGCCTGCCATCGAACAAAATCAATCCGGCATCCGGTTCATAAAACCGCAGCAATAAGGAGGCGATGGTTGACTTTCCCGCTCCGCTGGGCCCCACCAGGGCAATCTGCTGGCCTTTTTTAGCGTGCAGGGAAACCTCTTTCAGGACCGGCACTTCCCGTCTTGATGGATATGAAAAAGCCAGCTTTCTGAATTCCACATCACCATGCAATACGTATTCCGGCTTTACCTGCTCTTCCGTGATGCTCACCTGCTCCACAGGTTCTTTCAGGATTTCCCGGACGCGTTGGGTGGCGCCCAGGGTTTTCTGCAGGTTGCTGTAGAGATCGGCAAAGCCCGCCATGCTGCCTCCCACAAAGGAGGTATACACCACGAATGCAGTAAGGTCGCCAAAACTCAGTTCTCCCTGCTGCATCAAGCCCACGCCATACCAGACCACCAGGATAATGGCGCCAAAGAGGCTGAACAACATAAAAGAGATAAACATGCCCCGGGCACGGCCACTCTGCATGGCCAGTTCCACCACCTGCGAGAGGCTTTGCCGGTAACGGTTGGCTTCGAACCATTCATTGGAAAAAGCCTTGACGTTTGCGATGCCGGTCAGCGATTCCTGGACAATGGTATTGGAATCGCCCAGTTGGTCCTGGGCTTTGCGGGAAAGTTTCCGGATATATTTTCCAAAAATCACGGCAATCACCACCACTACGGGAATCACGGAAAGCATGACCAGCGTGAGTTTGGGGGAAATCCAAAGGATCAGCCCGATGCCGATGATCAGCGTGAGCACGCCCCGGATGATCTCGGCCAGCATGAAAGTCACCGCGTCCTGGATCTGGCTGAGATCGCTGCTCAACCGGCTGCTCAGTTCCCCTACCCGTCGCTGCGCAAAGAAATCCATGGGCAACTGGATCATGGTTTTATAGACATCGGTGCGCAGATCCGCCAGGGCATTCTCGCCCGCGCGTGTGAACAGGTAAACACGAAGAAAAGAAAGGATCATTTGGGCGATGAGGACTCCCACCATCCAGAGGGCAATTGTCCCGGTTGGAATGGCTTCCTTTCCCTGTTTGATGGCCTCTGCGCTATCGATCAGTTTCTTGAAGAAAAAGGGAAGCGCCAGCGTGGTGACGCTCGACAAAGAAATGGCCAATAATCCCGCAAAAAAAGCCCAGCGATAGGGCTTAATGTACTTGAAGATGGTCAGCGCCTCCTTCCAGTTCTCCCTGGTCAGTTTTGCCTTGATCACTTCTTCTCCCTGCTGATTCCTCCCGGGTCTGGCCATGATATCCTTCCTGTTTTGGATGCAATTTCTGCATTTTTACTTTACCGTCGCTTTCGGTTGAAACCCTATCTTATAAAACGAATTCTCTCACTAGCTTTAGCGCAGGCCCTACCGATTGATTTCAACCGTCCAATCAGGTCCGCTTGCCACCTGGTACTTTTGGGCAAAGGAAACCTGGTTCAGCGCAATCGACACCTGCATCAGGCTGTTTACATAAGCCATGGGACTGCCTTTTGAAACTTCCCCGAATGTATGGACAAGAAGAATTTTCTCACTGAAATGCTCCTTTCCTTTATGCAGGATGCGGACTCGAAGAGAATCTCCATAACCGAAGCCCGCCCTCTTTAGCAATGAATCCGGAATATTGGTCCACACATTTCCATACTGGATATCCAACACGGGAATCATGCCACGCAGGGTTCCCGCTTCCAGGACCGCCCGCTGATACGGAATCGTTACCACGGTATCGGCTAACCGCTTTCCCACCTGTCCAAGTTGAATTCTGCCGGAAGCCAGCTTCGCTGCGGTATGGGCGTATACGTCGCGCCCATGAAAAGTATAGGAAGCCCCGCTGCTGGCCCGCCGGTTGGTGGCCTCATCAATCTCCCGGACTTCCAGGATGCCCATGGAAGCAGCCACCAATCCCAGGCTGCCATTGTCCGGCGAAACGAAATAATGCCCGGTTTTCGTTTTCAGCACCAAGGATCTCCGTGCGGTACCCACTCCCGGGTCCACGACCGAAACAAAGACCGTACCGGCCGGCCAGTAAGAAGCGCTCTGTTCCAACCGGTACGCCGCCTCCCATGTATTGAAGACCGGAATCTCATGGGTCAGATCAAAGATATCCAGCTTCGGATCCACACCCCGGATCACGCCCTTCATGGCAGCCACCGCTCCGTCTTTGACGCCAAAATCGGATTGCAATACAATAGCGGGCAAGGGCTCTACGGAAGCATTGCGCCTGCAGCAGATGCCTGTTGATAGCAGGAAAAGAATTAATATAGCGGTGTTGAAGGATGCTTTCACGGAATAAAAATAACAAATGTGGTTGCTTTCCGGTCTGAACCCAACCAAAGTAAGCAACCCTCATCAAAGTCGGCTTGCATCTTCGGGAAAAACAAACGCTCATGAAACGTCGCGCCTTTATTCATTCAGCAGCCACGGCCCTGCCTGTAGTGGCACCACTCAGCAAAGCCTTTGCCGGGGCAAAGCCTGCCATCGCCCCTGTTGTCATTTCCACCTGGGATTTTGGGAAAGCCGCCAATGCCGAAGCATGGAAGATCCTCAGCGCCCACGGCAGATCACTGGACGCGGTGGAAGCAGGCGCGAAGGTTCCGGAAGCAGACCCCAACAACCAGAGCGTGGGATATGGTGGCTTGCCCGACCGGGACGGGAGGGTCACCCTGGACGCCTGCATCATGGATGAGGAAGGCAATTGCGGCGCAGTCATGTGCCTGGAGCATATCATGCATCCCGTATCCGTGGCCAGGCGGGTCATGGAAAAAACACCCCATGTGGTGCTGGCCGGAGATGGCGCACTGCAGTTTGCCCTGAGTCAGGGTTTCCAAAAAGAAAAACTGCTGACGCCCGCCAGTGAAAAAGCCTGGAAGGAATGGCTGAAAACCTCGCGATACGAGCCCAAAGCCAATATCGAGAACCAATTGTATCAAAAGCAGGAGCCCGGTCGGGAGCAACCTGAATACCCCATGCCCGGCGGTCCGGACAATCATGATACCATCGGTATACTTGCCCTGGACGCGGGTTCCAACCTCAGTGGAGCCTGCACCACGAGCGGTATGGCATACAAGCTTCACGGTCGCGTAGGAGACTCCCCCATCATCGGCGCCGGGCTTTTTGTAGACAACGAAATTGGCGCGGCCACTTCTACCGGAGTGGGCGAAGAAGTCATCCGTTGCGTGGGCTCCCACCTGACGGTTGAACTGATGAGGCAGGGCCGCAGCCCGCTCGAGGCCTGCAAGGCAGCCGTGGAAAGAATTGCCAAAAGAAACCCGGCAAAAATGAAACTGATCCAGGTGGGTTTCCTGGCCCTGAATAAGAAAGGCGAATACGGCGCCTATGCGTTGCAGAAGGGTTTCACTTACGCTGTCCGCGCGGAAGGCGTGGAGAAAGTGCTGGAAAGCGATTACTATTTCCGATAATTTCGTTTACTCGTATGCGTTATCGATTGGAAATACTGGCCTATCACCTGGATGCCTGCAGAGTGGCCGAAGAAGCGGGGGCGGACCGGATAGAATTTTGTGACAACCCGGCTGAAGGCGGCACCACACCCTCCTTTGGTTCCATTCGCCTGGCTATCCGAAGTGCCGGTATTCCCGTATTTCCCATGATTCGTCCCCGGGGCGGCGATTTCCTGTATTCAGACACTGAATTTGAGGCCATGAAGGAAGATGTGCTGGCCTGCAAAAGCGTAGGCGCTGCAGGCATTGTGTTGGGCCTGCTCAAGGCGGACGGATCCGTGGATGCAGACCGCACCGCAGCACTGGTAGATCTGGCTTATCCCATGGATGTGACCTTTCACCGAGCATTCGATCAGGCCCGCAATCCCCTGGAGGCCTTGGAAGCGATCATTCAATGCGGCTGCACCAGGCTACTCACCAGTGGTCAGCAAGCCACTGCAACAGATGGTATTGCATTGATCAAGGTATTGGTGGAAAAATCGGCCAACAGGATCCAGATCATGCCCGGTTCAGGTCTCCGCGCCCATAACCTGGCAGGCATTGCTGACCAGACCCAGGCTTTTGAATTCCATAGTTCTGCATCCAGCCTCAAAGAAAGCGCGATGCTGTTCAGGCATCCCAACCAGACGGATTCATCTACAACAGTCTACCCGGATCCGGAGGAAATCAGTGTCATGAAACGGATCCTTCAAACACGGCAGTAATAGAAATGCATTATCTGCATTTGATTCCCTAAATTGAAGGACCGTTCATGAAAATTTCCATCAGGTCAAAAAAGCATATTCTCATTGCCCTGCTCATTGCGTTGGGCGTGGCTGGCTATGCCTTCATATTCGGTAATGATCCGGTCGATTATAACACGCAAGTCAAGCCCCTGATTAATCAGAAATGCATCTCCTGCCATGGCGGTGTCAAAAAGAAAGGTGGATTTAGCCTCCTGTTCCGTTCAGAAGCACTGGACACCACGGAGTCCGGGAAACCGGCCATCATTCCCGGGAACCCAGATGAGTCTGAAATGATCCGGAGACTTACCCTGGAGGATGCTGATGAACGCATGCCATACCACGAAGAACCACTTAGTAAAGATGAGATCAGCATTTTACGTAGATGGATACGCGAAGGTGCCAGGTGGGGAGATCACTGGGCGTACGAAACCGTCAGAGAGCCCAAACTGCCAGTAGAAAAAAGCTGGCTATCCGGGCTTTTTTCGAAACCTGAAAAAATCTGGGCGCGGAATGAAGTAGACCTGTATATAGAGGATAAATTCAATGGTCTGGAACTCGAGCCATCCAGGGAAGCAGAAAAAACGATCCTGCTGCGCAGGCTTAGCCTGGACCTGATTGGCATGCCTGCCCCAGACAACATCGCACAAAAATTTCTACAAAGGAGTGATTCAGCCGCTTACGAACAATTGGTGGATGACCTGATGAAGGATCAGGGATTTGGGGAGCGATGGGCTTCGATGTGGATGGATCTTGCCCGGTATGCAGATACCAAGGGTTATGAGCGGGATGATGCCAGGAGTATTTGGCGGTATCGCGACTGGCTGATCAGGAGTTTCAACGAGGACAAGCCCTACAATGTGTTCCTCACAGAACAACTTGCGGGTGATCTGCTGCCCAATGCCTCAGATGAACAATTGATTGCAACGGCATTTCACCGAAACACGCTAACCAATGATGAAGGTGGAACCGAAAATGAAGAGTTTCGCATATCTGCAGTCATGGACCGTGTCAATACCACCTGGGAAGTGCTGATGGGCACCACTTTTGCCTGTGTGCAGTGTCATGCACATCCCTATGATCCATTCCGTCATGAAGAATATTATAAATTCCTCGCTTTTTTCAATAATACAAGAGACGAAGACAGCTACGCAGACTATCCACTGCTTTATGAGTACAAAGGAAAAGACAGTCTGAAATTCTTACAGGTTAATCACTGGCTAAGAAAACATGCCAGCGCAGATCAACAAATGCGCATCGAGCAATTTCTGCGCACCCGTCAGCCAGCCTATAATGGCCTGGTTACAGATTCCTTCGTGAATGCAGAACTGGCAGACACAAAGTGGCTGATCATGCGCAATCGATCCATTGCGCGCTTTCAACAGGTTGACCTAACGGGAAAATCCAATCTTCTTTTCAGATTCAAAACCTGGCCTCAAAATGGAAGGCTCCGCATCCACCTGGATCAGCCAGAAGGACCCGTCTTATTGGATGCGAAACTGTCTGGAACAAGGGGAAAGTGGACCACCCTGGATCTGCCCCTCGAATCATATTATGGAATGCATAATCTGTATTTCCGCTATGAAAGTCCAATGTTGAAATCGATGAACGATAATGGTGTGATGTTCGACTGGTTGTATTTCAACAAACCATTCCCCGGAAAGAGTCAACCCGGTTACGATAGTGCTTACGCAATGTTCAGGCAGCTGATTGATCAGGGGGATGCCGTTACAACGCCCATTTTGATTGAAAATTCGCCGGATATGAGCCGTGAGACAAGGATTTTTGAAAGAGGCAACTGGCTTGTCAAAGGTGACCAGGTTAGGCCAGGGGTGCCTGCTTCCCTGCCATCCATGGAAAAAGGTTCCCCTGCAAACCGCCTCGGATTAGCCATGTGGCTGACATCCCCACAAAATCCCCTCACATCCAGGACCATGATTAACCGGATCTGGGAACAGCTTTTTGGACAGGGGCTAGCCGAAACGCTGGAGGATTTGGGTACGCAGGGCATCCCCCCCACCCATCCTGAGCTATTGGATTATTTATCCTGGACATTCATGCACGAAGATCAGTGGAGCCTTAAAAAAACATTGAAGCGTATTGTCATGAGCGCCACATACAGGCAGGATTCAAAAGTCACCAAGACACAATTGGAAAAAGATCCGTATAATAAATGGTATGCCAGAGGACCACGGATAAGGCTAAGCGCAGAACAGGTCAGGGACCAGGCACTGGCATTCAGCGGACTCCTGAGCAAGAAGATGTACGGACCCAGCGTGATGCCCTACCAACCGGAAGGAGTCTGGCTCTCTCCCTGGAATGGAAATAGTTGGACGATGAGTAAGGGAGAAGATCAGTACAGGCGTGCATTGTATACATATTGGAAGAGATCCAGCCCCTACCCTTCCATGATCCATTTTGACGGGCCAAGCAGGGAGGTCTGCAGCGCACGGAGAATCAGAACCAACACACCCCTGCAGGCATTGACCATACTGAATGATTCTGCCTACGTGGATATTGCCCGTCGCTTTGCGCTGAAACTGATAAAGGACAACGGAAAAGACTACCCGAAAATGATTGGTCTTGCGTACGAGCTTGCAACGGGCAGGCCGGTGGATCCGGCCAAAAAAATCAAACTTGAAAAGTTGTATGCCCTGGCGCTGGACCGGTTTCTTGTTCAACGAGATGGCGCAAAGGAAATGCTTGGTGGTGATAATGCGCCAGATGCACCAGAAGCTGCAGCCCTGGTGGTTGTAACCAATGCGATCCTGAATCTGGATGAAGTGATTACAAAATACTAAACAAAGTTAAAGATTGGCGGACAAATTGAGCAAAGAGGCTGCAATCAGGAGCCTTGAGTTTACCACCAGGAGGCACTTTCTAAAAGAATGCCGGACGGGACTGGGTATGATGGCATTGGGTTCCCTCATTTCCGGTTGTGATTTTTCTGCAAAGCCAACAGAAAAACTTACTTCTCTGCCATTTGATCCTGCGCATCCATTATTGCCTAGAGCGCCTCAGTTTCCGGCGCGTGCAAAAAATGTCATCTTCCTGCATATGGCAGGTGCGCCATCGCAGCTGGAATTATTCGACTATAAACCCGACTTACAAAAACTGGATGGACAGGATTGTCCGCCCTCGTTTTTAGCAGGGAAAAAATTTGCATTTATCCGAGGCGTGCCCAAAATGCTGGGGCCGCAGGTTGGATTCCGGCAACATGGAGAGAGTGGCTTGTGGATGTCTGATCACCTGAAGCATTTTCCCTCCGTTGCAGACGAGATCACCCTCGTCAAATCTGTACAAACGGATCAGTTCAACCACGGTCCGGCGCAATTGCTGATGCATTGCGGGACACCCAGGCTGGGCAGGCCCAGCATGGGATCCTGGATTACGTATGGACTGGGGTCAGAAAACAACAACCTTCCTGGCTTTGTGGTACTCACCTCTGGAGGTAAGAACCCCGACGCGGGCAAAAGCGTGTGGGGCAGTGGATTTCTCCCCAGTGTCTATCAGGGGGTTCAATGCAGATCTGAGGGTGAACCTGTCCTCTTCCTGGAAGATCCCAAAGGGATGGACCGGAACCTGCGCAGGGCATCAATCGACGCCATCAATGAGGTCAATCAAGCGACTTACCAGGAATTTGGCGATCCCGAGATTCTATCCCGAATTGCCCAGTATGAGATGGCTTTTAACATGCAGATTGCCGTTCCGGAAGTGATGAACATTCGGGATGAACCCGCGCATATCCATGATCTCTATGGATCCAATCCGGAAAAAACTTCGCTGGCCAATAATATCCTGCTAGCCCGGAAGCTGGTGGAAAAAGGCGTTCGGTTTGTACAGATTTTCGACTGGGGCTGGGACAGCCACGGAACGGATGCCAACCTTGCCATTGATGTAGGTTTCATCAATAAGTGCAGGGAAGTGGACAGGCCGATGACCGCCCTGATCCTGGACCTGAAACAGAGAGGCCTGCTGGACGATACGCTCGTTGTTTGGGGCGGAGAGTTTGGCAGGACCCCCATGCAGGAAAACCGGGAAGGAAAACAAAACCCTTATAAAGGAAGAGATCATCACGTGGATGCCTTCACCATGTGGATGGCAGGTGGTGGTACGAAAAAGGGGTTCAGCTACGGACAGACGGATGAGATTGGCTATATGGCCGTGGATGGGAAGTGCTCCGTCTATGATATCCAGGCTACCATCCTGCACCAGTTGGGCTTCGATCATGAAAAGTTCACCTATGATTTCCAGGGCCGGCCTTTCCGACTCACCGATGTGCACGGACAGGTTATCCGTGACCTGATTGCCTGAAAAAGTATCGTTGCAAGACATGTCGTTTCCCCGTAAAACAACCATATGAACAGAAGAAACTTTTTAAAGCAATCAGGAATGGGTACCGCAGCCGCCGCATGGACTCCATGGACCGGTACAGCAGCGCCTGTTAAAGCCGCGGCCGGTTTTGAACTGCTCATCATGGGTACCAACTGGGGCTATCCCGGAAGCATAACCGAATTTTGTAAAAAAGCTAGGGAAGAAGGATATGACGGCGTGGAAATCTGGTTGCCTGGAGACGAAAAGACCCGTAATGAACTCAAAACTGCTACCCAGCAACATGGCCTGAAACTCGGGTTGCTCTACGGAGGAGGCGATGCGGATCCAGAAAAACATGCTGCGCAGTTCAGTGAAGGACTTAATCTTGCCGCAGCCATGAACCCCATATACATCAACTGTCATTCCGGGAAGGACTATTTCAGTTTCGAACAGAACCGGAAGATGATTGAAGCATCCCACACCCTTGGTGAAAGGACAGGCATCCCCATTTACCATGAGACGCACCGCGGACGATGCCTGTTTGCAGCACACACCACTCGTGAATTTCTGGAAAAGATGCCCAATCTTCGTTTGACCCTTGACGTTAGTCACTGGTGTAATGTGCACGAAAGCCTGCTGGGAGACCAGGCTGCCACGATGAATACGACCCTACCCCGGGTGGACCATATCCATGCGCGTATCGGCCATGCAGAAGGGCCCCAGGTCAACGACCCAAGGGCACCAGAGTGGGAGCAGCAGGTCAAAATACATCTGGGCTGGTGGGACAGCATTGTAGCCCGAAAGAAAAAAGAAGGTAAACGCATGACCATATTGACGGAATTTGGACCGCCAGACTATCTTCCCACCCTTCCTTATACCAGGCAGGCTGTAGCGAGTCAATGGGATATCAATGTACATATGATGCACCTGCTCAGGAAGAGATATGGTACATCCGCTTAGGGGAACCTGATTGATAACCGCAGAAATTTAAATTGATTTGCTGATGTCTGCATTCCTGGGTTCGCTGCATCCCCTGTTGGTTCACCTTCCTATTGGCATCCTGGTGATGGGCTTGTTCCTGGACACATGGACAAGGTTCCGGAACAATGCCAAAAGCAGAAGTGCCATACCCATGCTCTACGGTGCAGGTGCATGGACGGCCATTCTATCCTGCATCAGCGGATATCTATTGGCGGGAGCCGGAGACTATGAGGGAGACACCGTGGAGAACCATCGATGGTTTGGCATCGGGACAGCAATCCTTTCAACCCTGCTCTGGATCAGCTACTCATGGGCTCAGGGAAGCAATGACCTGCTCAGGAAATACCTTCCATGGCTGACGGCAGGTGTCCTGACATGGACAGGACACCTGGGGGGAAGCCTGACACACGGTGCCGATTACCTGCTGAAATCAGCACCAACCCTCATGCAGCAGTGGATGAAGTTTGAAGCTGAAGACATCCGGAAAAACAGAATTACAGATGTGCAGCAGGCTTTTGCCTATAATGATCTTGCGTCCGTTATAATCCGGGAAAAATGCGTTGGCTGTCATGGACCCGATAAGCAGAAAGGAGGATTGCGATTGGACAATCCGGACTGGATCCTGAAAGGTGGAAAAAACGGCAAAGTCCTCGAGGCAGGAAATGCAGATCAGAGTGAACTAATCAAGAGACTGCTGCTCCCAATGAACGATGATGACCATATGCCACCCCCAGAAAAACCACAGCTCAGTGCGGCAGAACTAGGCATGCTGCATTGGTGGGTCAGGGAAGGTGCGAGCTTCGAGAAAAAAATTGTTGAGATACCACAAACGGACACCATTAGGACCTTCCTCAAACGCTTTGTGGCAGTTGGACAAGAATCCATTGTTGCAAAAACGGAGCCGATAGATGAACCACAAAGAAAGGCATCGGCAGACACCCTTGCAGCCATCCAGAAACTAGGGATACAGGTCCTGCCCATCTCCGCCGGCAGCGGAAATCTCACCGCCAGTTTTTTGAACGCAACAGGAAATCCGGATAGTCTGCTCGCCTTGCTAACTGTCTTATCACCCCAACTTATTTCCCTGGATCTGGCTGAAAAGCCGCTGACTGATAAAGGAGCTCAGAAACTTTCTGCATTTACGCGATTATACAAACTAAACCTCAGGAGTACAAACATCACCAACGAAGCCCTGGCTGCGTTACAACCGATGCGGAAACTGCGATACCTAAACCTCACCAATACCCGCGTGGATATGCAGGGTATCGGGAAAATGGGCAAAATGCCACAGGTCGAAGACCTTTATCTTGCCGGCACGGGAATCAGGGCAGAAAACTGGCAGGCAGTCCGGGAGCAATTCCCTGAAGCCATACCAGACAGTGGCGGTTACCGGTTACCGTTATTAATCCAGGATACGCAGAAAGTAAAGGCCGGAAAAAAGCGTTAAGGCAAAGTCTACCTGATGGCAGCGTGGTACGACTGAAGCAATTTCACCTGGTTGGCTGCCCGACAATAATTCTGGTCTTCATAACGCTGCCCGTAGTAAGTGTCCATATTCAGATAGTCTGTCAGAAAGCGCAGGGCCTGCATATAGATCATGAAGGATCCGGAAAAATTGAAAAGCGATAATTCTGATGCTGTTAGTACACCGCGCATTTCTTCCAGGTAACCATTCCGGATTGCGGCATAAATCTCCATGCGCACTTCCACTTTATCAAGATCCTGTTCTTCCTCACTGACGGCGCAAAGGTATGTTCGCATCATATCCCCCAGATCACTGATAAAATATCCGGGCATAACCGTATCCAGATCAATGACACAAACGCCTTGCTGTTTCTGGTTAAAAAGGATATTGCTGATCTTGGTATCATGATGGGTCACACGATGGAGAAAAGCCTTGTTGATCCGAATTTGCTCATATCGCCGCACAATCCAATGTTGTTCCGCAAGGAACGACTTGAGGTGCGCGGCTTTTTTCAATCTTGCAGAAAGTTGTGCTGCGTTTCCTGACCCCTGCCTTGCATCGGACACATGACTCAGGACTTGTTCAAACTGCTTCCAGCGATGTGAGAGATCATGAAATCCGGGAATCGTGAAACGAAGTTTGTCCATGGCAAGCCCTGAAAAAAGAGCGGTGAATTTGCCAAATTGCTTCGCTGCTTCATAGGCTTCCGTTTCGTTATGGCAAACATCCACAGCATGAGAGCCATGGACATAGGAGGTTAATCGGTAGTACCGGTCATCCTGCATATACATTAAAGCTCCCGTTGCAGCAGGCATCGGGACAGGCAGCAGATATTCCGGAAAATAATTCACCCGGTAGTGCTCCAGGGTCTGAAGGTTATGGGCGATGTCCATCGGCCTGGTAAAAACCTGCGTATTGATTTCCTGTAACACAAAAGCGGGTTCATCAAAACCGTTGAGCACAACATACGTACGATGGATCAGACCCGTGCCCAGGGGTTTAATGGAATAGGAATCCGGTCGGATACCATAGGCGCGGAGGATTTCATGTGCATTTTCCACTATGTCTTGCTGAATCAAATTAATAAAGCAACCTGACTTTGAGGGTTTCCTTCGCCTCTTTAAGCAATTGCTGTGCATGCGCGGAAAGTTTCTTGTCCACATCCAGCACCACATAACCAATCTCGTCGTTGGTCTTGAGGTATTGGGCAACGATATTGATTTTGTTACGGGAAAGCCTGGTATTGATATCAGACAGAACCCCCGGAACGTTATGGTGTATGTGCAGGATTCGATGCGCCCCTTCCTGTGGCGGAAGGCTAAGTTGGGGCACGGTATGGGAACCCGTGGTCTGTCCCATCTCCAGGTAACCGAGGAGTTTGGCAGCCACGTCCACGCCAATATTCTGCTGTGCTTCCTCCGTGGACCCTCCAATATGCGGGGTCAGCAGGACATTCGGCAGGTTCTGTACGGGACTCTCAAAACGGTCTCCATTTTTTTCTGGCTCCCAGGGAAACACATCGATCCCGGCACCGGCGATGTGGCCTTCCTGAATTGCTTCGCGCAGGGCTTCGAGGTCCACCACTTCCCCCCGGGCGTAGTTTAACAAAATAGATCCCTTTTTGAAAAGCTTCAGCAGTGTTTTGTTGACCATATTCTTCGTCTGTGCCGTTTCCGGAACATGAAGGGTCACGATATCGCTTTGGGAAACCAGTTCCTTCAGATTGCGCGTGGATTCCGCATTCCCCATCGGAAGCCGGGTTGCGATGTCATAATATTTGACTTTCATGCCAACAGCTTCGGCCAGGATCCCAACCTGGGTGCCGATATTTCCATAACCGATGATACCCAGGGTTTTCCCCCTGAGTTCGTAGCTGCCCCGGGCGTCTTTCAGCCATATGCCCTCATGTGCTGCTTTGTTTTTATCAATGATGCGGCGGATCAGCAGGACTGACACGCCAATCACCAGTTCTGCTACGGAACGGGTGTTGCTGTAAGGGGCATTGAAAACGGTCACGCCCATGCTGGTGGCGGCTTTGAGGTTGACCTGGTTCACGCCGATGCAGAAACAGCCGATGGCCTGGAGCTTTGGGGCGTGTTCCAGGACCTTTTTTGTAATCTGGGTTTTTGAGCGGATGCCGAGCAGGTGTATGTGCCTGATTTCATGAATCAGTTGCTCCTCACTCAATGCGCCGGAGAGTTTGCGGATATCCGTATAACCCGCCTCACGGAAAAGCTTAGTGGCAGTTTCACTGATGTTTTCCAATAAAAGAATCCTTATTTTTTCCTTAGGGTAACTCGTATTTTTCTTATCGCTCATAGGAATTTTGACTAGTTTTGCAACGAAAGTAATAACTTTATTTTTCCCCCGTTACATAGTAACCATATCCAAATCATGCGAAACCTGGTCCGATACACCCTATTGGCTGTGTTTGTCAGTGGCTGTTATGCAACGACTGATAAGTACATTCTCCCCCTGAAAACGGCGGACACCGCCAGCTGGACGGTCCCCACCGGCAACTCACTTACTTCGGAAGAATTCAAAAAAGTATACCAGGCAGCCAGCGGTTTCTATGAAACAAGCCTGGAACCCACGCGTTTTAATGGCGCCATGCTGGTTGCCAAAAAGGGCCACATCGTATTCGAAAAATACAATGGCGCCGAAAGCCACCTGACCAGGGAAAAAATCGATTCCGCCAGCTCCTTTCACCTGGCATCCGTTTCCAAGACATTCACCGGCATGGCCGTGTTGAAATTGTGGGAAGAGGGTAAGCTCCAGTTGGGCGATGAAGTCTCTGTTCACCTGGCTGGTTTCCCGTTCAAGGGTGTTACGGTCCGCAGCCTGCTGAACCACCGAAGCGGCCTTCCCAATTACGTGCATTTCATGGAGCAGTTGGGATGGGACCGGAAAAAAGAAGTGCGCAACCAGGATATCCTTCAGTTTCTGATCGACAAAAAAGATAAAATCGGGGCATCCAAACCGGACCACCATTTCAGTTACAGCAATACCAATTACGCACTGCTGGCGCTGATCATTGAAAAGACAACCGGCATGTCGTACGACGCTTATATGAAGCGCACTTTCTTTGAACCCCTTCAAATGAACCACACTTTTGTGTTCAATACAGGAATGGCAAAAAATGTGGTCCCTTCTTATAATTGGAAAAATCAGCAGGAAGCCTTCACCTACCTGGATGGTGTGGTGGGCGACAAGAATATCTACAGCACGCCGAGGGATCTCCTGAAATGGGATCTAGCGCTCACCTACGGCAATCTCTTCAAGCCATCCACCCTGGATTCCGCCTATGCAGGTTATAGCTACGAGAAAAAAGGTATCAAGAACTACGGACTGGGATGGCGCATGTACGAATTCCCCACCGGCAAGAAAGTCATCTACCATAACGGATGGTGGCACGGGAACAATACTGTTTTCAGCAGGCTCACGCAGGATTCCGCCACCATCATTGTATTGGGTAACCGCTATAACCGCCGCATTTATGACGCCAAGAAAATATTTTCAGCATTTGACGGATATGGCACACAGGCAGATGGCGATGAGTGATTTCCTGTGCAGTCCTGTCCAGGATCATCCATAAAATATGCAGAAAGACCTTACCTTGAGTGAGGTCTTTTTTATGAAAATATATTCCCCGGAACAAACCCGTGCATGGGATCAGTTCACGATTGATCATGAACCGGTTCAGTCGCGCGCGTTAATGGCACGCGCTGCCTCCAGGGCCGCTGAATGGATCCTGAATAAATACGGCACTGCCAGGCAGTTTGCGGTGTTTTGTGGTTCCGGCAACAATGGAGGAGACGGTCTTTTCATTTGCAAGATGCTCTGGCTCGAAGGTGCCGGGGCGGACTGCTACCTGCTGGAATCCGCAAGCGCAAGAACTCCGGATAATCAATTCTACCTGGATCAGTTCATGCAGGCCGGAGGGCATGTGCAAAAACTCAGCGATGTGCATTCCTTCCCCTTACTTTCCAAAGACATCATCGTGATCGACGCCCTTTGGGGCAGCGGGCTGAGCAGACCCCTCGAAGGCATTGGCGCGATGCTGGTGGAACACCTTAACCAACAGGGGGTCCAAATACTTTCCGTAGATCAGCCCAGCGGACTGATGCCCATCACGAGGCTCGCCATCCGGGCAACCCATACCTTAAGTTTCCAAAGCTTCAAGCTTCCCTTTTTCTACCCGGAAAATGATCCATACATCGGCGAAGTGCATGTGTTGGACATCGGGCTGCACCCCGGATTTTACCAGCAAACTGCCTCGGAGTTTGAAACCACCGGACGGGATGAAGCGGTTTCCCTGATCAGGCCCAGGCCCAGGTCCGGGCACAAGGGAAACTTCGGCCATGCGGCATTGTTAGCCGGATCCTGGGGGATGATGGGTGCGGCCATGCTGGCAGCAAAATCCTGTATGCGAAGCGGTGTGGGCAAGCTGAGTTGCCTGGTCACTGAAAAATGCTACCCGCTGCTTCAGGAGGCTGTTCCCGAAGCCGTATTCAGGATTGAACCAGGGACCAATTACCTGACCAGTTTGACCTCCATGGAAGGATTTGCAGCACTGGGCATCGGTCCCGGCTGGGGCGTACATGCGGATATGGTTCCATTGCTGAACGGAGCCCTGCAGTCGGGCTGCCCGTTGGTACTGGATGCGGATGCGCTCAACCTGATTTCCGCTCATAATAGCCTACGCTCATGCATACCTGAAGGGTCCATCCTGACGCCCCACCCGCGGGAATTCGATGCACTGGCAGGAAGGCACGGCCACAGCCATGAACGTGTGCAGTCGGCAATAGACCTGGCCCGGCATCTGAAATCCGTGGTGGTCCTGAAAGGCCATCATACTTTGGTGGCCAGCCCCTCCGGCGTCGGGTACTTCAACCTGTCCGGAAATGATGGGATGGCCACGGCAGGCAGTGGCGATGTGCTGACAGGCCTGATCACCGGGCTCAGGGCGCAGGGTTACCCTGCAATGGATGCCGCAAGGCTGGGTGTCTGGTTGCATGGCTGCGCGGGGGACCATGCTGCTGCGAAATGGGGGCGGGAAGCCATGGTGGCTGGAGACATTATAGAAGAAATCGGCAACGCTTACTGCTTACTGAACAGGAGTAATACTAACGAGATAGAAGCTTAGTATAGTTTGAAAAACAACTTGAAATCTATTGACGCAGTTTGAGTGTAAGCCGGGTAGAATCCACACCCCCACCCTGGAAAGTCACAATAAAACGCACGAGGTAATCGCCAAAAGCATTGTAGGTAGCCGTGGGATTGCGGTTGATGGAGGTGGTCCCATTTCCGAGGTCCCAAAAGTAGTTGATAGGAGTTCCAAGGCTTTGGTCCGTGAACTTCACTTCGATGGGGATCACGAGGTTGTTGGGAATGCTCGCGGACATGGACGCCTGGTATTCGAGCGGCGGAAGTACTACTGTTTTCGAAATGGTGTCCTCCCCTTCATCGTTACTAACAGTGAGCAATACACGATACGCTCCGGAAGCATTGAAATCAAAAGTAGGCGATGTTTCATTCGATCGTGCATCAAGTGCAAACCGCCAGAAATGGGTTTTCGCAAACTGGGATTCAGACGTGAAAACCACCCGTGCAGGCGGTTTTCCAGGATTCACCAGTTCATATCGAAAATCGGCGATTGGCTTCGGCGCCGAGGGTTCCGTCTCCTTACATCCGCCCAAAAAAGTCGAGACCCCCCAAAAACAAGTAAAGCAAAAACCGGCAATTTCCTTTAGCATCCGGCAAAATTAGCAAATCTGTCAGCGCGTCGTATTGGGTGGAAAATCATCAATTCAGACAGACCGATTTCAATAAGTCGGCAACTGCGAGACAATTTATTGATTATCATTGAAATGAGAGCCTTTCCTTCCCCAAATGAGCCCCAGAAATAGTTGCTCCCACATTGGCTTTTTCGGCCTGAACACCCTATTTTTGCCGCCAATTTGATCCGCCTTAGGAGGATCATTGACCATAACCTGATTTATCTAGACAACCCGCTTATGACTAATCTGCTCTATCTCGTACCCCTGATGGGGTTGATCGGCCTCCTCTACACCCTGGTGAAGTTCAATTGGGTGAGCAAGCAGGAAGCCGGAAACGACCGAATGAAAGAGATTTCCCATTACATCGCCGAAGGCGCCATGGCCTTCCTTCGTGCCGAGTGGAAAATCCTGGGCTATTTCGTAGCCATCGTAGCCGTTTTGCTTGCGCTGATGGCCTCTGCCAATCCTACCTCTCACTGGTCGATTGCCGTTGCCTTCGTCATCGGTGCCATTGCAAGCGCCGTTGCCGGTTTTATAGGCATGCGGGTAGCCACCAAGGCCAATGTCCGTACAGCGCACGCCGCCAGGACCAGCCTCAGCAAAGCACTGAATGTTTCCTTTACGGGCGGTGCGGTGATGGGATTGGGCGTTGCAGGCCTGGCCGTGCTGGGCTTGGGTTCCCTGTTCATCATCCTGAAAATGATTTTTGCCCCGGGCGCCGCGGTGAATTCTGTGGAAATGCTCCGGACCATTGAAGTCCTGACCGGGTTTTCACTGGGTGCGGAATCCATTGCCCTGTTTGCCCGCGTGGGTGGAGGTATTTATACCAAGGCAGCCGACGTAGGCGCTGACCTGGTAGGAAAAGTGGAGGCAGGCATTCCCGAGGACGACCCCCGCAATCCGGCAACCATCGCGGATAACGTAGGTGACAACGTGGGCGATGTGGCCGGTATGGGTGCCGATCTTTTCGGTTCCTACGTGGCTACCGTGCTTGCTACCATGGTATTGGGCCAGGAGACCGTATCCAATGATGCGTTCGGTGGCCTTGCGCCGATCCTGTTGCCCATGCTGATTGCCGGCATCGGTATTCTTTTCTCCATCGTGGGTACCTGGTTTGTCCGGGTGAGCGACCACGCGGGGATCAGCACCACCAATGTGCAGAAAGCCTTGAACATGGGTAACTGGGGTTCCATTGTCTTGACCGCATTTGCGTGTGCCGGCCTCGTCAGCTATCTCCTGCCGGAAACCATGACCCTGCGCGGCGAGGAATTCACCAAATGGGGCGTGTTGGGTGCGATTGCCGTTGGCCTTGCAGTAGGCACTTTGATGAGTATCATAACAGAATACTATACGGCTATGGGTAAACGCCCTGTGCTGAGCATCGTCAGACAGTCGGGCACCGGCCACGCCACCAACGTCATTGGTGGTCTGGCGGTTGGCATGGAATCCACTTTCCTGCCCATCCTGGTCCTGGCTGCCGGTATCTGGGGTTCCTATGAATGCGCGGGCTTGTATGGCGTTGCCATTGCGGCCGCAGGCATGATGGCCACCACCGCCATGCAACTGGCCATTGACGCATTTGGACCCATTGCAGACAATGCGGGCGGCATCGCGGAAATGAGCGAACTGCCCAAGGAAGTGCGTGAGAAAACAGACGTACTGGATGCCGTGGGCAACACCACTGCTGCAACCGGTAAAGGTTTCGCCATTGCTTCCGCTGCCCTGACTGCCCTCGCCCTCTTTGCCGCTTTTGTGGGCGTTGCGGGTATCGATGGCATCGACATTTATAAAGCCAAAGTGTTGGCCTCCCTCTTCGTGGGCGGCATGATTCCTTTCATATTCTCTTCCCTGGCAATACGTGCCGTAGGCCAGGCAGCCATGAGCATGGTGGAAGAAGTGCGTCGTCAGTTCCGCGTGATCCCCGGGATCATGGAAGGAAAAGCCAAACCGGAATATGACAAATGTGTAGCCATCTCAACGGAAGCCTCCATCAAAAAAATGATGTTGCCGGGGGCGATTGCCATCGTTTCCCCGCTGATCATGGGCTTCCTGCTGGGTCCGGAAGCGCTAGGCGGATTTTTGGCGGGTGCCACGGTAGCCGGCGTGCTGATGGGCATGTTTCAGAACAATGCCGGCGGCGCCTGGGACAACGCGAAAAAAAGCTTTGAAAAAGGCGTGGAGATAAACGGTGAAGTGTACTACAAGAAATCAGAGCCTCACAAGGCTTCCGTAACCGGTGATACCGTGGGCGATCCTTTCAAAGATACTTCCGGCCCTTCCATGAATATCCTGATCAAACTGATGTCCATCGTATCGCTGGTCATCGCCCCTACCCTTGCACAGATGCATGGAACAGGCGGCGTGCACCATGGCGCAGGGTCCACGCATCAGGTGGAAAAGAAAATGGTAGAAGTGCAGGTAGTGCGCGACAATGCCGGTGGAAATACCATCACGGTGGAAGGTCAACCGGAACAAACCGCGCTGATTGAAGCGTTGAAAAAAGACGGACTGATCGACGGCAAAAATTTCAGCATCGACCTGGAAAGTGGTAAACTGACGGTCAACGGAAATGCGGTGGATATCACCAAATACCAATCGCTTCTCAAAGAAGACATGAAACTCAAAATCAAAGTGGAAGCAAAATCGAACTAATCGGTTCGATCCTTTTAAAAAAAGCCGCTCAATGATGAGCGGCTTTTTTATGCCTCAGGAATCTTCAAATACCAAAGCATTGTATATTCATCCATGGCCCTGATCACAGATAGGAACCGACTGCAGGTGGTAGACGCGCTTCGCGGCTTTGCCCTGGCTGCCATTGCCCTACCAAGGGGATATCCTGGGTACCTATGCCATCATTGGGCTGATCCTAATCCCCGCCTCCTGCCTGGCCAACCAGGCCCTGTTGGCAGCTGCCATCCTCTGTTTGCTGCAACCCCTGGAATGGTTGCAGGTATACCAGGCTGCCGGTCTTTCCAATGCAAAACCTCCGGACCCTGACTGGTATAGCTACTTTGGCAATATGGAATACTATATTCCCCATGGAAATCTGTGGGAAACCATCCGGGGGAACCTCACCAACGGGAAAAAAGCTGTTTTCTACTGGACCCTGGACAGCGGGCGCGTTTCCCAGACCGCGGGCCTGTTTATGCTGGGCTTGCTGGCTGGAAGAAATGCAAGATTCCTGCTAACGTCTTTGAATAACCGATTTTGGAAGCGACTGCTGATCCTGTCCTTCTCCGTTCTGTTGCCCACGCTGGCCATTTTCCTGCATCCCCCGCTGATCACGCAGCACGAGGCCATGCAGATCTCCCTGCAAAAAGCAATCGGGCTCTGGGCCAACCTGGCATTGATGGGCATCCTGCTGTCAGGATTTGTCCTGTTGTTTCAAAAACCTTTTTCACACCGCTTGCTGCAGGTGTTTTCGCCACTCGGACGGATGAGTATGTCCAATTATATCATTCAGTCGATCGTCGGTTCGTTTATTTATTACGGCTGGGGCCTTGGGCTCTACCAATATACGGGAGCCACGGTATCGCTGCTGATTGGCATTAGCCTGGTTACCCTGCAGATTTGGTTCAGTAGCTTCTGGCTTAGCAGCCATAAACAGGGCCCCTTTGAAAGACTCTGGCATAGACTGACCTGGATGGGCAGCGGTGAAAAAAAACAGGCTTGAGCTATTCACATTCAACGGAAAAGCGGAAAAGAAACCCGCTTTCTGATCGATTACTTTGAATCGTTATCGGCCAACTTCTCTTTACGGAATCACTCTGAGGATGGATTTGATCAGCGCGCTGTTGTTGAAAGAGGCTCCATGGGTCAGTCCCAGTCGCACGATCACCAGGTCCCGCGAAGGGATGATGGACACAAACTGTCCCTCGAAACCATCGGCAAAAAAAGCATCCCTTGGAACACCCGGGTCATTGTGATCCATCCAGAAATGGGCACCATAAACGCCATCCGAAGGCCGGGTTTCCGAGGAACTGTAGGCAGTCCAGTTTTCTGGCAGGATCTGTTCTCCTTTCCAGTTTCCGTTGTGTAAAAAGAGCAGTCCAAACTTCGCCCAATCCCGCGCGGTTGCATACATAAATGAAGATCCCACATAAGTGCCGGAAGGATCGCGTTCCATGACGGCAGAATGCATCCCTATTTTATGAAACAGCTGCTCATAAGGAAAACGCTGGTAGGCGTCCAGGCTGCTGAACTGCCTGCGGATGATTTCCTGGAGGATATTGGTGGTACCGCTGCTATAGTAGAACACGTCCCCGGGTTTGTCTTTCAGGGGATGATCCAGTGCAAACCTGCCGGCCGATTTTTCCAGGAAAAGCATTTTGGTGGCGTCTGAAGGTTTGGCATAGTTTTCTTCAAATGCCAATCCGCTGGACATTCTGAGAAGGTGATCCAGGGTGATTTCGCTGCGTTTGTCCCGCTGCCATTCTTCCACCGGCGCGGGCGCATCCACGCGAATTTTGCCCTGCTTCACCAGGATGCCAATCATCGCATTGGTTACGCTTTTGGTCATCGACCAACCCTGTAAACGCGTGTCCGCATCAAACCCGGGGGCATATCGCTCGCAGACGATTTTTCCATGCTGAACCACCAGCAAAGCCCTGGTCTCCTTACGGGCACCCGGCAGGTCTTCCAGGAAGGCTGAGTCGGCCACTTTCTGCAGGCTCATCAAGCTGCCAAAGGCAGAATCCCGCTGCAATGCATCAGGCCCCTCGGAGCTGTCGCTTCGTGCATAGGAAGCCGGCACCAGCTCTTTGGATTCAATGCCATTCAACAACGTACAACCACAGCCTTCCCGATACACAGCCGTAGCAGATCCGATCCCGTAGACCGTTGCGGTCACGGCTTGCTCCTGAGCGTTCAGATCCAGGTCCGCCATGCTCACCGAGTAGAGGTCACCCCGGATGGAATCAGGTGAGCGACCCGACAAATAAATGGACGAACAGGCGATTTTTGCGGCGTATGACGCGGCGATCCGCGCGTACAACCTTCCATAATAAATGCCATAAACGAGCAGGACCAGCACCAACACGAAAAGGATTCTCTTGAGATTTTTACGCATACCGTCCAGATTCAGGGACCAACAAAATAGGCTTTTTCCTAAAGCCAGCCTGCGGGCAATTAAAATCTGGCCACTGTTAAAAAAATGGAAAAAAAAGACGGCCAGCAGCGAAATACGAACCGAATCGTATATTTGATCAAACGGCTTATTTTATTATGGCAGAAAAAGCAATCAAGCCCACGGAAAGTGAATTGGAGATCCTGCAGGTGCTTTGGGAAAAGAAACTGGCTACCGTGCGCGAGGTCCATGAGGAGTTGTCCCTGAACCGGGACATCGGATATACCACGGCCCTGAAGCTCATGCAGATCATGTTTGAAAAAGGCTTGGTGAGCAGGGATGACTCTTCCAAGACCCATATTTATAAGGCGGCTGTTTCAAGGGAAAAAACCCAGAAACAACTGGTTGGAAAAATGATCCACACGCTTTTTTCCGGCTCTCCCTCTGAATTGGTGATGCAAGCGCTCGGCAGTCACAAGGCGAGCGCCGAGGAATTGGATGAAATCCAGAAAATCATTGATAACCTGAGAAAAGGATAGCGTATGCCCCTTAATGCCACAGCAACCGGAATCCTGCAATCTCTCGGCTGGGCCATCCTGCATTCTTTCTGGCAAATGGCCCTGATCTGGCTGGTCTATTTTCTCTTTTTTGGATGGCATCGAAGGTTTTCACCGGCCCTGAAGCATAATGCGGCATTGGTATGCCTGACCATCGGAACCGTTTGGTTTCTGGCAACTTTCAGCAATGAGTACACGAAATATCTGCAGGTTGGACGTTACCTTCTGTCCATTCCGGATGTAAACGGATCAACAAGTTATGAAAACGGTTTTGCCGGATCCATGTGGGGCTTAAATCTTTTGCTCCGGGATTTCGCGGAGCGAAACATCGCCTGGCTGTCTGCCGCCTACCTGTTGATCACCACCCTCACTGCCTGGAAACTCCTTTTCTCGATTTGGGTGGTGCAGCAACTGAAAATCAAGGGGATCCAACCAGCAGGCGCACAGATCGACCAATGGACAGACGCACTGGCCAATCAATTGCATATTCATCCCAAAGTCAGGACGTTCATCAGTGAACGGGTGGATGTGCCAGCCACGTTCGGATACCTGAAGCCCGTGATTCTGCTGCCCGCTGCAGCACTCGCACAGCTTAGTCCCGCACAACTGGAGTCCGTAATCATTCATGAGCTGGCGCATATCCGCAGGGCCGACTACCTGGTGAATATCCTAGTGTCCGTTATGGAAACCATCCTCGTACACAACCCCTTTGCCTGGTTGCTTGCCAGGTCCATACGGACGGAGCGGGAATTGTGTTGTGATGACGTTGTATTGTCCCGGAAGCAGGACATCCTCAGTTATGCGAGTGCGCTGCTGGCCCTGGAGAAGAATCGCCATGTTTCTCAATATACCCTGGCCCTGGCAAGCAACGGACAGAAGGGACAATTGCTGGCAAGGATTGAGCGCATGGTTGAGCCAGGCAGGTTCAATCCCGCTGGCACACACAGGTTGATTGGCATCGTATTCATGGGACTGTTGTTTGTGTTGATGGCCTGGGCGATACCGGGTACAACGGTGGCTGAAACCAGGAAAGAAATCATCATCGAACAGCAACCCGGCTACATGCTGAAGGAAAAACAAACCGCTGAACTTTCCTACATGCCGGAATACGAGGATGTTCAGATCGAAAAGCGAAAGAAGGATACCAAGAAAATTGAGCCGATTGAAGAAACCTGGGAGCGGGTTTATCAGCTCGAGCCTTTTGCCTTGGAAACGCCCATGGCTGAACCGATGCCTTTGTTTCCCGACCCTGCAGAGGAACCATCCTTCCATTTCAGTTTCCAGGAACAGGACCCCGCTCGGGCTTTCCGCCCGATTGACCCCGGGGAAGAGGAATTGCTGAAACTGATTGAAAGATCGGAAAAACTCAGGGCAAGAAACCCTGCTTCCCGCGAAGATCGGATGATGTTGGTGGACGATGCATTTGAAGGATTTGCGGAGCTTAGTCCCGATGCCCTGATCGAAATCCAAAAACAGGAATGGGGACAACTTGCCCAGCGCGCAAAAATCCTGCATCAGGAACAGATCCTTAACCAGCAAAAACTGGCCGAAAGGTATAAAGCGCCCATGGTGATTTATCGCAACGAAGCCAGGAAAGCAACAGCCCCGGGAGCCATCCAGAAGACACGCGTGAGGCCTCCGGCAACAGAGACCATGATCAGGAAAATGAAAACGGCGGATGGCTATATCCTGAGAATTGAGACAGGAGCGCAATCCATCGATATCCGGATTGCGGAAGACGACCTTGTAGTGGAGGGAAACGGTGAGCATCGCTAAGCGTCACCACACGTTGCGCGGGCACATATCGCCATAGCCATTGTTGAGCAGGAATCCCAACACGATTTCATGCGTGCCTTTCTGCATGGGGCCCAACAGATACTTCGCATTGTTCAGGTCATAAGAATATCCCAGATTGAAAGTCTGAGAGATATTCACTCCTGCCATGAATGCATAACCCTCCTTTAGCCGGAAGCTCCCTCCTATCCAAAACCGGTCCTGGTACTGGACCTTGGCATTAAAATCCACATAAAGCGGCTGACTCTGGATATAACGCATCATCACGGAGGGCAGGAAGGTCAGGTCCTCCGTCATGAACATACGGTATCCCCCCGTTGCAATCAGGTGCGGAACGAGGGTTGACCCATAGATGCTGCTATCCACCAGGTTGACTTTAGTAGGAATGATCTGTTGTGCCGATAAGCCCGCGAAATAATCCCTTCCATATAACCAGAGTCCGGCGTTCAGTTCCGGTGAGGCTTGATTGACCTCAGAAGAACCGGACCCGATGGCTGGATCAATGGGGTTGGCCAGTTCAATCCTGCTTCGGTCGATATTGGTACCTGAAATGCCAAGTCCGAATCCTGCTGCCAGCGTGGTCTGCGCCCCGATGCCCAGGTGGTAAGCATAAGTCCCGTAAGTGGTGAAGCGATTGATGTATCCGGTTCGGTAGTTCATGACGGTAAACCCTACCCCATGATGCGGAGGAGCCGCCATATAATCCTCCCAATACTGCCGGCCCCTTGGATTGGTACCCTTCATGTCAAAAGAGGTGGCGGAGGATTTGAAATCCGATTTTCCAATCGGGCCGTGTGCGGTTGCGTAAAGTGTGGTGGGAGCACCGGGTATCCCCACCCATTGGTTACGCATGCTCAGTTTGACGTCTATATAGTTCTCGATCCCGCTAATGGCTGGATTAAGGATATAGTTGTTTAATATATACTGGGTGTAGTGAGGCCTTTGCTGCGCCATGGCCGGCAAGGTGTAAAAAAATCCCAGTATAACCAACAGAATCCTCGTCGTACTCCTCATTAGATCAGTATTTCAAAATCCGCAGTCCGATGCGATGCATCAACGGAGGCGCGGGTTGCCCTTAGGGTGCAGCGGGTGTGCGCATTCTGCTCAAGCCTGATCGCTCTCTACCTGAATTCCGAAACCCGAAATTTACGGACTCGGGTAAAGATACCATTCTGTTGCATATCCACCTGCCGGATTCGGTAGTAAACATATTCAGCACCAGCCTGCACCAGCGTATGGTCAACATACTGGTAATCGGCTCCCGTTGCCGCATCCTCGCGCGCAAATACCAGGGCCACTACTTTGAAAGTCACGCCATCCGTGCTTCTTTGCACTTCGAAAAAATTGTTATTCTTTTCTGATGCCGTTTGCCAGAGAATCTTGGCGGAGGATCCGGACCTGAGCAAATTGAACGACTGAATCAGGGTGGCAGAGTCAGAACCTGTCTTTTCCTCGGCAGTGGCTTGACCGGCGATGAACAAGAGCCCAAAACAAATCATGGAGAAAAACCTTTTCATTTTCTGTGGTTAAGAGGTGATTGAAAAGGAATTCCGTAGGATGGAACCGGTTTCGAAGGAAGTGGAGATATTTGGGCCGGGAGCCGGCCCCTGATCAGGATGCTATCCCGATGACCTAAAAATAATACCTGTTTTTCCCAAATGCAAGTCCAGGGACAAAGTCATCTGTAACTCTTTAGTTTTCCGGCATTTGGGCATCGCCCAAAACCAGGACGCCGGACGATTCCGCCAGGTAGCTTGCCCCCTGGGGGCCCAGACAAAACAAAAGATCCAGTACGCTCAGGTTCGGCTGAAATCCAAAACGATCCTGAAAAACCTGCGGATAAGCTTTCAGCAATCCCCCTGAACCGTCCTGAAAATTGGCCGGCTCCAGGGTATTCGACAGATCCACCCGGACATCCAGCGCCCCTGACTCTGTGACCAACGGATCCGGGAAGGTTCCAAACCATTTGGCCCAAATCCAGCGAAAACACCGAAGGTTCCAGTTGGCCAGAAATTCATCCCGTTCCGTATAGATGGCCTCGAGTTCCGGAGCATACTGAAAAAACCAGGGCGAGTTTCCATAAGCGGAAAAAATGGTCCCCCAATGCTGTTTCTGCCAATTGGAGCGATGGTCTATCCGGATATCCGCATATCGTCCCTTCTGGTTCCTGCCCCCCAGGATGGGTACAGTCAATTGAACTGGTCCATTCGCAGAAACCAGGATCATCCTGTTTCGAAATCCCCTCCGCTCCCAGGATTCACTTAATAAAAAATCGACATGTGTTGCCTTATTCAAAGCGATACATGAGATAATTGTTGGAAAATATTGTAAATCAATTTTTAAGTGCATAAAATGTAAATCTGTTTAAGCATGGCCTTGATTGCTTTGTAATTCGGGAAAAACGGCTCAAATAGGCGCATTTTGATTTAATATTTTATTTCGTGTTTGCATATATTAAATTGAATTACAACTTTTTAACTGCAAATTAAAATGCTATTACTTTTAGTAGACTTTTGGAGGTGATCCGGTTCGGGATTTTCGGGAATTGCTAGGATATTTAGCCATTAATTAATGCGGGTAAATTACGTTTTTGGGCCGAACTTCGGGGCATGAAGTTGATTCGGTATTTAGGGTTGATCATTACCCTCCTATTCATTTTGGGAGCTTGTAAGAACGAAATCAAGCAGCCCGATTTCCTGGGCTTGAAGAATGTGAAAGTGCATTCGGTAGGGTTAAAGGAAAGCAGGTTGAAACTGGACATTCATTTGTACAACCCCAATCAGTTTCCCCTGGAGGCAAAGTATGCCGACCTGGACATTACCCTTGACAACCGACTTTTGGGTAAGACGATCCTGGACACAGTGATCCAGGTTCCGGCCAAGGATAGTATCCTGGTGCCTGTTGAACTGAGAATGGAGATGAAGCAATTCTTTCCCCAGTTATTGTCCGTTGCCACCCGGGACTCCGTCAACCTGGGCATTGATGGTTATGTAAAATTGAAAAGGGCGGGCATATTCCTGAAGCTCCCCGTCCACTATAAAGGCAGGAAAAAACTTGAATTCTAGGCTACGGCGCAAAGCAGTCGCCCGGAAACTTGACAGATGAGGTTTGGGAACTTTTTACCCGTTTTTCTTGGGGTGCCCTCCGTCTTCTGGCTTTTTGCAGTCCTTGGGGAGTTTTTTATAGGCGTCCGGATCCGCCTTCACATCGTCCGCATCGTAACCAACATTGGCGATGGCGGTCTTAATATTTTCAATATTGGTTCGGTCCGTATAGTAGGTTACAGCCACATATTTGCTCCGGGGATAGGCCACCACTTTGGTCACGCCTTCTTCATATTTCAGGTAGTCCTCGATTCTTTTTTTGCAGTCCTCGCATTGCATATCGGGAGTTTGGATCTTCACCGTAACGGGTTTCCTGGCCTGGGCGAGTACATTGAGGGAAAAGCCGGCTACCAGGAAAAGCAGGAGATAAACCTTTTTCATTTTCAGGATTTCAGGATAAACATACTCATTTACCAGTCCAATTGGAAGGGTCGCTTCGCCAATTTAACAAAGTGTTTTCGGTCTCCTTCTCCACCTGTCCCTTTTCCAGTGCGAGGCTGATGAGGGTCTCATAATTGGTGAGGGAAACAAGGGGCAGATTCCGTGCCTTGAAAGCCTCGGCTGCTTGCGGGAAGCCATAGGTAAAGATGGATACCATGCCCGTCACCTGCAGCCCGGCTTGTTCCACCACGTCCACCACCTGGAGGCTGCTTTTTCCGGTAGAAACCAGGTCTTCGATGATCAGCGTTTTCTGTCCTTTCTCAAAATATCCTTCAATCTGGTTGCCCAGTCCGTGCTCCTTGGGTTTGGGCCGGACGTAGATATATGGAAGTTTCAACTGGTCGGCCGCCATAGCTCCCCAGGCAATGCCTGCCGTTGCCACACCGGCCAGTAGCTCCACATCCGAAAACTGGGAAAAAATGACATTGCAGAGTTCGCTTTTGACGAAATCACGCACATAGGGGAAACCCAGCACCCGACGATTGTCGCAATATATGGGACTCTTCCAACCCGAAGCCCAGGTGAATGGATGTTCCGGACTTAGCCTGACGGCCTGGACCTGTAATAATTTCTCGGCTACCGCTTTTTCGTTTGTCATGACAGGGAACAATGGCTTAATTTCCGGCAAAGATAAACGCCCCTTTCATGCGCTATAAAATATATTTCGGAGGCAAGCCCCTGTACCTGACGGATACCCTGGATGCAGATCTTCAGGAGATCATGCATCACGACGATGGTATTTACATGGACGAGCTTTCCAATTCAGGCATTAAATCGATGATCCATGAAATGAGTATGCCACAGAGACATGCAGGAGTTTTTTACCATGCGGACCTGGGGGCGTTGCATAAAGCATTCTGGAAGCATTTTACGATGGTGATCGCAGCGGGAGGTGTGGTGCGAAACGACCGGGAAGAAATCCTCATGATTTTTCGCCGGGGCAAATGGGATCTGCCCAAAGGGAAGCTTGACCCGGGAGAAAGCATTGAAGCATGTGCCCTCCGGGAAGTGGAGGAGGAATGCGGCATTCGCGATACGCGCCTCATTTCGCCCATGACCACCACATATCATGTTTACGATGAATACGGCAAACATATTCTGAAAGAGAGTCACTGGTTTCATATGAGAAGTCCGGGTGTCCAGGAACTTAAGCCACAACTGGAGGAACAGATTACGGCTATTGAATGGACGGATGCATTGGTCCGGAAAAAACACCTCGCCAACAGTTATCCACTGGTTGGGGACCTTCTGGCTGGATTGGAATGACCCGACTAAGCAACCAGGAAAATCAAGAGTTTGTATCACAAAGAAGGGATCAACTCTAGTCCCTCACTGGAGCGAAGATCCTCGGATCAGCGAGGGATTTCATTACCACTTCCGGCAGGAAGGGAGATGCATCGCCGCCGTTGCGAATGATGTCCCGAACGATGGTGGAAGCCACTGATGTGTATTTGGGCTCCCCGGTGAGGAAGACGGTTTCCAGGTTAGGATCCAGCGCGCGATTGGCGTCCGCAATGGTTTTCTCATATTCAAAATCGCTCACATAACGGATGCCCCGCAGGATAAAGCGGGCATTGTTTCGCTGGCAGAAATCCACGGTGAGGCCCTCGTAGACTGCGCCGCTGACGCGTTGTTCATTCCTGAATATCTCATCAATCCAAAGGAGCCGTTGTTCCGTACTGAACATGGCAACCTTGCTGGCGTTCATCCCAATGGCCACGATGATTTTATCGAAGAGGGGAAGTGCGCGACTAATAATGTCCACATGACCCAGCGTGATGGGATCAAAAGTGCCGGGAAAAACACAGATTCTTTCCATGTGTGAGCTTGTCGTCAGCGCATTTGCGCACGATGATACTATTGCTCGTTAAGATAAGGAAAATTGATCAATCAACTCGTTCGGTACTTTGCGGAAATTTACCACTGCCAATGAGCCAATGAGCCAATGAGCCAATCCGCTAATCCTATTCTCTTCCCGCCGGCGAAAGCAGGTACAGTACCGCCATACGCACGGCTACCCCATTTTCCACCTGGTCCAGGATGATGCTCTGGCCGCTGTCCGCCACGTCGCTGTCCAGTTCAACGCCCCTATTGATCGGGCCTGGATGCATGATCACCACCTCTTTGTCGAGCGATTCCAGGAGTCGCCTGCTGATGCCATAGGCGATGTTGTATTCGCGCAGCGACGAAAACAGGACCTGGTTCTGTCGCTCCAGCTGTATCCGGAGTACATTGGCCACATCGCACCATTCCAAAGCCTTTCTGACATTGTATTCAACCCGGACATCGAAAGCTTCCTGCATATGTTTGGGGATCAGTGTGGGAGGTCCCGCCACCATCACTTCCGCGCCCATTTTCTTGAGCAGGTAGATATTGCTCATCGCCACCCGGGAATGCATGATGTCCCCGATGATGGCCACCCGGACGCCTTCCAGTTTTCCCAATTTCTCCCGGATGGAAAATGCATCCAGCAGCCCCTGGGTGGGGTGTTCATTGATTCCATCCCCGGCGTTGACAATGACGGCCGGTATGTGCTTTGCCAGGAAATGGGGTGCGCCTGTGGCGCTGTGCCGCATCACCACCATGTCCACTTTCATGGAAAGGATGTTATTGACGGTATCCAGCAGGGTCTCCCCTTTTGAAACGGAAGATCCGCTGGCAGCAAAATTGATGGTGTCCGCACTCAGCCTTTTCTCGGCCAGTTCAAATGAAATGCGGGTGCGGGTTGAATTCTCGTAGAAGAGGTTGACGATGGTGACATCGCGCAGGGAAGGTACTTTCTTGATGGGTCTTTGCAGGACTTCCTTAAACTGCGTAGCCGTCTCTAAAATAATCTGGATATCCTGGGGGCTGAGGTCTCTAATGCCAAGCAGATGTTGGGTGCTGAGTTGCATCAGGAAGCGAAATTAGGGCATTTCCGGGTCATATAAAATCACTTTTGCCTCTCCGTCCAGGTAGACTTTGACTTTCTGCGTGATACTCGAGTCGATGGCCTTGCCACAGTAATCCGGCTGTATGGGCAGTTCCCTGCTGTATCGCCTGTCCACCAGAATACAGAGTTCCACTCTTTCCGGCCTGCCATTGTCGAGCAATGCATCCATGGCTGCCCGGATGGTCCTCCCTGTATAGAGCACATCATCGATCAACACCACTTTCTGTTTTTCAATGGAAAAAGGCAGGTCCGTGATGCTGGGAACGTGCAACTGCTTCCGGATATCATCCCTGTAAAAGGTGATGTCCAGTTTTCCATAGCGAATATTGAGTTGGGGATAAAGCTCCCGTATGTACCGCACGATGAAATCGCTGACCGGGATCCCCCTGGGCTGGATGCCGATAAAACAGGTATCCGTAAAGGGATAGTGGTTCTCAATAAGCTGGTGCGCCAGTCTTCGCAGCGTCAGCCGCAGCTGATCCGCATCCATGATCGTGCTTCTTTCCTTCATGCGTTCACCGTATTGTAGATCATTTCTCCGTCATGAATGGATACCTGTAATCCACCGGGGGATTATAGGTTTCCTTGATGGTCCTTGCACTCAGCCAGCGATAAAGGTTCAGGATGGAACCCGCCTTATCGTTGGTCCCGGAGGCCCTGGCGCCTCCAAAGGGTTGCTGTCCAACCACGGCCCCGGTAGGCTTATCGTTGATATAGAAATTTCCGGCACTGTTCCGCAATTTTTTGGTGGCCAGTTCAATGGCGGCACGATCCGTAGAGATGATGGATCCGGTCAGGGCGTAGGGCGACGTCTCATCCAGCAGTTCCAGGGTTTCCTTGAACTTATCCGCCTTGTATTCATAAATGGTCAGCACGGGTCCAAAAATTTCCTCGCACATGGTCACATATTTCGGATCTTTTGCTTCAATGACGGTTGGTTCGATGAAATAACCCCTGGTCTTATCGCATTTACCTCCCGCGAGGATGGACGCTTTTTTGTCTTTTCTTGCCTGATCAATATAGCCTTTGATTTTATCGAAGGACTTTTCATCTATCACCGCATTGATGAAATTGGAGAAGTCCTCCACGCTGCCCATGGTGAAACTTTTCACCCCGGCAACCAGTTTCTTTTTCACTTCTGATGCGATGTTGGAAGGCAGGTAAGCACGTGACGCTGCGGAACATTTCTGACCCTGGTACTCAAAAGCGCCGCGCAGCAGCGCCGTTGCAACCACGTCAGGGTTGGCCGAAGAATGCACCATGACAAAGTCTTTTCCACCCGTCTCGCCCACGATCCTGGGATAAGATTTATAAACACCCATATGCTCCCCGATGGTCTTCCACATATGGTTGAAGACTCCGGTGGATCCGGTGAAATGCACGCCGGCGAAATCCGGATGGGAAAAACAAACCTTTCCCAGCATGGGTCCATCTACGTATACGAGGTTGATGACACCATCCGGCAGTCCGGCTTCCCGAAGGATCCGCATAAACATCTGTGCAGAGTATATCTGGGTATGGGCCACTTTCCAGACCACCACATTGCCGCACATGGCAGCAGAAGTGGGCAGGTTGCCTCCAATGGCGGTGAAATTGAAAGGTGTAATGGCCAGCACAAACCCTTCCAGCGGGCGGTACTCCATGCGGTTGTGGATTCCTGGAGAAGAGATGGGTTGCTGCTGATAGATCTCGCTGAGGAAATGCACATTGAAGCGCAGGAAATCAATCAGTTCACAGGCGCTGTCGATCTCTGCCTGGTAAGCGTTCTTGCTCTGTCCCAGCATGGTGGTCCCGTTCATGTAGGGACGGTATTTGGTGGCGATGAGATCTGCCGCTTTCAGAAAAATGTTGGCGCGACTCTCCCATTGCATATCGGCCCATTTTTCTTTTGCCTTCAACGCCTCCCTGATGGCCAGATTTACATGTTTCTCCCCGCCCTCGTGGTAATATCCCAACACATGGGATTTCTCATGCGGGGGATTGATGGGCTTCTTGTCACCGGTGCGCAGTTCCTCGGAGCCGATATACATCGGTACATCCACCTTGGTTTTCTTGAGCTCTGCCAGCACTTCTTTCAGGCGCTTACGCTCCGGTGATCCGGGGGCATAGGAAAGCACAGGCTCGTTGGCTGGAAGGGGCAGATAAAAATGTCCGAGGTTCATGGCAATGAGTTTGGGTGTGCGAATATATTCGTTTGTCGTTTTTTTCTCTTCAAGGATGGTGCCCCTCGGGCTCAATTCACCGTATGGTGTCCGCTGAACTCAATTTACCGGATGGTGACCCCGGGCTTCGCCCGATGGGACACCATCCAGAGGAAAATACGGAATCCGGAATGCGCAATCCTCACACTTCCGCTTCTTTTTCCATCATCAGGTAAGCTTTTATAAATCCGTCCAATTCCCCATCCATCACCGGCTGGATATTGCCCACTTCATAATCGGTACGGTGATCCTTGATCATCTTATATGGATGGAAAACATAGCTCCTGATCTGTGATCCCCACTCAATTTTTTTCTTACTGGCGTTGTTCGCGTTCTTGATGGCCTCCCGTTTGCGCATTTCCTCTTCATAGAGCCTGCTTTTCAGCATGGTCATCGCTTTCTCCCGGTTTTCGCCCTGGGTGCGGGCCTGCTGGCATTCTACAATGATGCCCGAAGGTTTGTGGGTGAGCCGGACAGCCGTCTCCACCTTGTTGACGTTCTGTCCGCCTGATCCGCCGCTGCGGAAGAAAGCCCATTCGATATCAGCCGGATTCACCTCTATCTCAATGGAATCATCAATCAGCGGGTATACGTATACAGAAGCAAAGGAAGTATGTCGGCGTGCGTTGGAGTCAAAAGGAGAAATCCGCACCAACCGGTGTACCCCGCTTTCCGCTTTCAGGAAGCCATAGGCAAAGGGACCATCAAACTGAAGGGTGCAGGTTTTAATGCCCGCACCGTCTCCATCCTGCCAGTCGAGTTCCGTAACGGACCAACCCTGTTTCTGCCCGTACATCCTGTACATGCGCGCCAGCATCTCTGCCCAGTCCTGGCTCTCCGTGCCGCCGGCACCTGAATTGATCTGCAGGATACCGGGAAGTTCATCTTCGGGCTGGTTGAGGGTGCTTTTGAATTCGGCCTCTTCCAGGGCCTGCAGGGCTTTTTCATGCGCCGTTTTCACTTCTTCTTCCGCACCCTCGCCTTCCTTCCAGAATTCAAACAGCACGGAAAAGTCTTCCACAGCTGCTTCGGTGCCGCTGAACAGTCCAACCCAATATTCATTGAGCTTGATTTCCTTCAGGATTTCCGTGGCACGCCTGTTATCGTCCCAGAATCCGGGCGAAAGAGATTTCAGCTTGTCTTCGTTTATCTTCTGGAGCCGGTTAGGCACGTCAAAGAAACCTCCTCAGGACGAGCAGGCGGTCCCTCATATCTTTAATCTGATCTTGTGTCATAGCGAGGGCAAAGGTAGGTGAATCCGGTTGAAAACTTTTCCAGCCTCTGCCTGTTTAGTAGCTTGCGGTCAAACTCACCCAAAGCATGGTGCAAGCCTACAATTTTCTGGCCTCCTGGCAGCTTTTCCCGGAAAAAGGGACCTACGAATACGGTCATCGGCCCA